>OHCE01001026.1_pt1 | contig 10391 bp, 9 predicted proteins | sample 1577571 | NCBI WGS metagenome assembly OHCE01 (sample SAMEA3879505, study PRJEB24766) | human gut metagenome | biome: human-associated habitat; feature: feces | place: USA | collected 1985/1987 | reverse complement strand
AGCAAGACGCGAGTGCCGCCCAAGGCACGAAGCGGATGCTGGGTGCCGCAACCCGGAAGCAGCGGAGGCCATTCCAAATCGTCCTGCTTCAAAGAAAGCTGCTGCAAAATGGCAAGCCTTCGGCGGCAGCTGCGCGGCACATGGAGATGCTGCCGCGCAATGGACTTTTTGCGCCATTTACGACTTTTCGGTGAAAAAAACGGCTGCGGGTTTGATTTTTTGGCCGTTTTCATGTAAACTAAAAGATAACCATGCCCGCGTATTTTTTGCCCGGCAGAACCCTGCAAAACGCGCAACGCATGGGATAAAAAATGCTAAAAATAACGGAGCGTAATGAAATATTATGGCCATCGTGAGTCCTTCTATTCTTTCTGCTGATTTTGGCAAGCTGGGTGCAGACTGCCGCATGGTGCTGGATGCCGGCGCACAGATGCTGCACTACGACGTGATGGACGGGCATTTTGTGCCCAACATCAGCTTTGGCGTGCCGGTGCTCAAAAGCCTGCACAAGGCGCTGCCGGATGCCTTTTATGACGTGCATCTGATGATCAGCCACCCGCTGCAATACGCCGAGCCCTTTATCAAGGCCGGTGCGACCCTGTATAATTTCCATCTGGAGTGCGAAGATGATATTCAGGCCACCATTGACGCCGTCCGTGCGCTGGGCTGCAAGGTGGGTCTGACCATTAAGCCCGGCACCCCGGCCGAGGCGTTGGCACCGTGGCTGGAGCAGCTGGATCTGGTGCTGGTGATGAGCGTGGAGCCCGGCTTCGGCGGGCAGAAGTTCATGCCCTCGGCGCTGGACAAGCTCCGCTGGCTCAAGGCGGAGCGGGAAGCACGCGGCCTTTCCTACCTGCTGGAGGTGGACGGCGGCGTGGATGCCGCCACCGCACCCCTGTGCGTGGAAGCCGGTGCCGACGTGCTGGTGGCAGGCAGCGCCGTGTTCGGCGCCGCCGACCCTGCTGCGGCTGTGGGCGCACTGGCCAGCCTGTAAGGAGGCCCGTATATGGATGAAGCTTTGATCCAAGAGCAGGAGCGGCAGCTGCAAAAGACCGGCCGGTACTATAAGCACGTTTTCTGGCTGTGCGTGCCGCTGCTGTGCATGGCCTGCTATTTCTATGGGGCGCGTCCGCTGCTGCTGTGCGGCATCGCCCTGCTTACCGGCAACCTGTGCGACCGTCTGGTGGCGCTGCTGCGCCATCGGGTGTACACCAATAAAGATCTCTCCAACGAGAGTTTCAGCCTGATCATCGCCCTGCTCATGCCCGCCACCGTGGACATCTATGTGCTGGTGGTGGCAGTGCTGGCGGGCGTGCTCATCGGCAAGGAGGTCTTTGGCGGCTACGGCAGCTACCCCTTTAACCCCGCTGCCGTGGGCTACGCCGTGGCGGCGGTATCGTGGCCGGAGCAGGTGGTGCGCTACCCGCAGCCCTATACGCCGCTGCCCCTGTGGAACGCCTCTGCCGTGTCGGTGAGCAGCACTATCGAGGATACCCTGCGCAGCGGCGGTATCCTGAACCTGAACTCCCTCGCTATTGCGCTGGGCGAGTTTGCCGCCCCCATGGGCACCGGCGCAGCGCTGGTCATTCTGGCCTGCGGCCTTGTGCTGTGGACCCAGAAGGACGTGCACATCGGCGCATCAGCGAGCTTTCTCATCACCTGCGGGCTCATCGCTTTCTTCTTCCCGCGGCAGGTAGGTCTGGCAGACAGCACCCTCTTCAGCAGCCTGATGCCCCGCCTGCAGGGCGTCCGGGACGAGCTGCACACTGGTGCAATGCTGTTCTGCGCGGTGTTCCTGCTCAACGAGCCATACACCTGTGCGCATCACCGGCTTGGGCGCATCCTGTACGGCGCACTGGTGGGCATCGCTACCATGGGCTTCCGCTATTTTGGCGTGTACGAGACCGGCGTCTGCTTTGCACTGCTGGCAGTCAACAGTGTGTCCGCGCTCATTGACCGCACCGAGGAGCGGCTGTACCGTCTGCTGCACCGCCTGCCGTCCGAACGAAAGGAGGCTGCGGAATGAAAAAGCGTACTGCGGATCTGATTTTAAAAGATCCCGAAAAGTTTGCCCATCACGACCGCGTGTTCCTGAATAACCCGGTGGTCATGCAGGGCATGGGTCTGGCACCGCTGGTGGTCGTGGCGACCACCGGGCAGAACGGCCTGATGCTGGCGGCGGCGGTGACGCTGCTGCTGGTGCCCTCCCGCGTGCTGGCCTGCCTGCTCAGCCGCCTTGTACCCCTGCGGGACGAGGAGCCTACCCCGGAGCAGCTGCAAAAAAAGCTGCTGCCCCGTGCACTTTTGTACGCAGCCAGCGCCGCTGTGGTGTACCTGGCGGCATATCCCATTTTGAACTTCGTGTTTGGCACCGGGCTTTTGAACCTTGGCATCTACCTGCCCATGCTGGTGGTGGAGCCGCTTCTGACCTACCGCTTCGGCCGCGTGCAGGAGACGGTGCATAAGGCTGTTTCCAAGGGCGTGCGCATCACCGTGGGCTACGCGCTGCTGCTGCTCGTGGTGGGCATCGTGCGCGAGTGGCTCAGCCTTGGCACCGTGTTTGGTGCCCCGGTGGGGCGCTGGGCGCTGCTGCCGCTGGCTAAGATGCCGGCGGGCGGCTTTATTGTGCTGGGCATCCTGTGCGCCATCTGGCGCGCTGCGGCTGCAAAGCGCAAGGAATATCTGAAAAAGGAAGCACGGGATACCCTGACCGTGCACTACCAGAAGGAGGTGGACCGCGAACCGTGAAGGAAGTTGTAAGCAGCTCGGCAGTGTTTTTCAGCTATGCACTGCTGGCCATTTTTGCACAGAACGCTGTCTTTACCCGTGCACTGGGCGTGTCCCGCATGGTGCAGCTGGTGGGGGACGACCGCACCAGCAGCGCCTTGTTCGGCATGATGCTGTGCATCACGCAGGTGCTGGTGGCGCCGGTGGCGTTCGTTGCCGGGCGGTTCATTGCCCCGCTGGATAACCGCGCCCAGCTGCGCCCGCTGGTGTATATTGCCAGCATTGCCGTGGTGTGTCTGGCGGAGCATCTGGTGCTGTGGCTGCTGCGCAGCCTGCCCCGCCGCGCCCAGCTGCTGCGCATCGTGCCGCTGGCCGCGCTGAACAGCGGCGTGCTGGGCACGGTGCTGGTGGCGCGCACCCAGACCTTTACCCTTGGCCAGAGCCTTGGCTTTGGTCTTGGCAGCGGCCTTGGCTATGTGCTGGCGGTGCTGCTGGTCACCGAGGCGCGTCACCGCCTGCGCAGCAGAGCCATCCCCAAGGCATTCCGCGGCCTGCCCATCACGCTGGTGTATATCGGCGTGCTGGCGCTGGCAATCTATGGCTTTACCGGACATTCCGTCATCCTGTAATGCAGACAGGGAGGAAAGGATACCATGGCTAAGAATAAACGTCAGAAGGTCAAGCATTATAACCGCAGCTTTTACAGCAGGGAAACGCGCGTAAAGCGCGGCATCGGCATCGTGGTGCTGGTGGCGGCAGTGCTGGCAGCCGCATGGTTTGCCGCACCCCATGTGCTGGATTGGGCCACCCACACATGGTATACCGTGGTCAAGGATCGGGATCTGGAGGCCGAAAGCGCTTCCCGCGCCGAGGCAGCAGCCTCCTCTGCGGCGGCAAGCAGCGCTGCTGCTTCGCAGGCAGCGTCTGAGCTGGAGCCGGAGGAGGAAAAGCCGCTGGACGGCAAGGCCATTACCGGCGGCAGCTGGGCAGAGCTGGACGTGACCACCCTGACCGATGAAGCCGCCATCCGCGCCGCCGCCCGGCAGCTGAAGCAGCAGGGCGCAGACTACGCCCTTGTCACTCTGAAGGACGCCGCTGGCACGGTGTATTATGCTTCCGGCGTGGCAGCCGCTGCCCAGAGCATCACCGAAAACCCGGTGGATGCGGCCAATATCGCCGCCATCCTGCGGGAGGAGGGCATTATCCCGGCGGCGCAGCTTGCCGCCTTTACCGACCCGGTGTCGGTGTACACCGACCGCAGCATGGGCGTGCACTACGATGGCAACAGCCTCTGGCTGGACAACGTCAGCGCAGCCAAGGGCGGCAAGGCATGGATGAACCCCTTTGCCGCAAGCGCGGTGCAGTATGTCGGCGACCTCATTGAGGAGGTGCAGGGCATGGGCTACGAGCAGGTGGTGCTTACCGGGGTGCAGTTCCCCAATATCATCACCCGCAAGCAGGACTTCGGTGCCTCCGGCGGCAAGAGCCGGGAGGGACGCGCCGCCCAGCTGACCGCGGATATCGCCGCATGGCAGACCCGCTTTGCAGGCAGCGTGACCCTGTGGGTCAGCTACCCGGACGCACTGTGCACCGCTGCCACTGATGCCCTTGGCACCATCGGTACGTCCCTTGGCATGGAAAATCTGCTGGTCACCAGCAGCACCGCACTGGATGCGGACAGCCGCGCTGCGCTGGAGCAGGCCGCTGCCGACGCCGGTGTGAAGCACGTTGTGGTGCACGATACCGCAGCGTTCCGCTGAGAAGCGGCTTTGATAGAGAGGGGAGGAAACGACTATGAAACCGACTACCTGTTTTGCACCCGCACACATCCTGCTGCCTTCGGAGCAGGTGCCGCTGGAGCAGTGGGGCTGCATTGCCTGTGACCAGTTCACCAGCGACCGCAGCTACTGGCAGCGGGCAGAAGAGACCGCTGCGGGTGCGCCCAGCACCCTGAACCTGATCCTGCCGGAGGTGTATCTGGAGGACGGAGACGCCGACGCGCGGGTGGAAAAGATCCACGCCACCATGCAGGATTACGCCCAGAATGTGCTCACCCGGGCGGTGGACGGCTTTATCTATGTAGAGCGCACCGAGCAGAGCGGCCGGGTGCGGCAGGGTCTTGTAGGGCGTGTGGACTTGGAAGCATACAGCTACCGCCGGGGCGAAAAATGCACCGTGCGCCCCAGCGAGTGCACCGTGGAAAGCCGCATCCCGCCCCGCATGAAGGTGCGTACCGGCGCTGCGCTGGAAACGCCCCATATCATGATGCTGGCGGATGACCCGGACTGCACCCTCATCGAGCCCATTGCCGCCCACAAGGACAGCCTGCCCAAGGTATACGAGGGCGAGCTGATGCTGGGCGGCGGCCATGTGGCAGGCTGGGCGGTGGAGGACCCTGCCCTCATCGCACAGATCGAAAATGCGCTGACCGTGCTGGGCAGTCAGGAAGAATTTGACAAGAAATACCCCGATGCCACCCGCCGCGACCCGCTGACGCTGGCCGTGGGCGATGGCAACCACTCGCTGGCTACCGCAAAGGCCTGCTGGGAGGAGCTGAAAAAGACTCTGACCCCGGAGCAGGCAGAAAACCACCCCGCCCGCTGGTGCTTGGCAGAGGTGTGCAACGTGCATTCCCCGGCTATTGAGATCGAGCCCATCCACCGGGTACTGTTCAACGTGGACTGCGCCACCGTACTGCTGAGCCTCATTACATGGAGCGATTCCAACATGGCAGGCTGCTGCTTTGGCGGCAGCAAAAAGCAGCCCTTTACGCTGGCAGGCCCCCACATGGCCAATGTGCTCAGCTTTGAGGACCCCACCGAGCCGCTGACCGTGGGCACCATCGACGATTTTATTTCGGATTATATCGAGCGCCACCCGGAAGCAAAGGTGGACTATGTGCATGACGAACCGGCAGTGCGTGCTTTGTGCAAGCAGGGCGCAGTGGCGTTTTTGATGCCGCCCTTCGCCAAGAGCGACCTGTTCCGCGGCGTTGTGATGGGCGGCGTGCTGCCCCGCAAGACCTTCAGCATGGGACATGCGGAGGAAAAGCGCTACTACATCGAGTGCCGGAAGATCACAGAATAATAGGAGAACCATGACATTTAAAGAACTGAATCTGTCCGCCCCGCTGCTGCGTGCTGTGCAGGAAGCGGGCTACGAGACCCCCTCGCCCATTCAGGCAGCGGCCATCCCGCCGGTGCTGGCAGGCCGGGATCTGATGGGCTGCGCCCAGACCGGCACCGGCAAGACGGCGGCCTTTGCGCTGCCCATGCTGGACCGGCTCACCGCCAATGCGCCCCGCCGCAAGGGCGCTGTCCGTGCGCTGATTTTGACCCCCACCCGGGAGCTGGCTTTGCAGATCGGCGAAAGCTTTGAAGCCTACGGCAAGTACCTGAAATTGCGCAGCACTGTCATCTTTGGCGGCGTGGGGCAGGCTCCGCAGGTGGAAGCGCTGAAAAAGGGCGTGGACATCCTTATCGCCTGCCCGGGACGGCTGAATGACCTGATCGGACAGGGCTTTATCGACCTGTCCGCTTTGGAGATCTTTGTGCTGGACGAGGCCGACCGGATGCTGGACATGGGCTTTGTCCATGACGTGAAAAAGGTCATTGCAAAGCTGCCCGCCCAGCGCCAGAACCTGATGTTCAGTGCCACCATGCCCGCCGAGATCGAGCAGCTGGCTTCCGGCATCCTGCACGACCCCGCCTTTGTCAAGGTGGACCCGGTGTCCAGCACCGTAGACCGCATCCAGCAGAGCCTGTACTATGTGGAAAAGGGCAACAAAAAGCTTTTGCTGCCGTGGCTCATCAAAAATTTACAGCCGCCGGTGGTCAATGCGCTGGTGTTCAGCCGCACCAAGCACGGCGCGGATAAGATCGCAAAGGACCTGACAAAGCAGGGCATCCCCGCCGCCGCCATCCACGGCAACAAGAGCCAGACTGCCCGCGTCACCGCGCTGGAGGATTTCAAGTCCGGCAAGACCCGGGTGCTGGTGGCGACCGATATCGCCGCACGCGGCATTGATATCAGCGAGCTTTCCCATGTGTTCAACTACGACCTGCCCGAGGTGCCGGAGACCTATGTTCACCGCATCGGCCGCACTGCCCGCGCAGGCGCAGACGGCACGGCTGTGAGCTTCTGTGCCCCCGAGGAGATGGAGTATCTGGCCGGGATCGAGAAGCTCAACCGCCGGAAGATCCCGGTGGTGTCCGGCCATCCGTGGGACGGCGTGCCCGCCCCCGTAAAAGCCGCCCCGCCGGTGCGGGGCCGCAAGCCCAAGGCCGACCAGCCTGCCCCGGAGCAGGCCGAGACCCCCAAGGCGGCAGCCGCCGCCAAGCTCGCTGCACCTGAGAAAAAGGGCGCGGCCAAGCTTTCTGCGGCAAAAAAGCAGAAAGCCCCCAAAATCGAAGCAAAAGAGGAACAGCTCATGGATGAGAACAACAAGCGCACTCCCGGCGGACGCGACAACAACCGCCGTAACAATAATAACCGGCCCCGCCGCGAGGGCAGCGCCCCTGCACAGGGCACAGGCCGCGGCAGCAACGCCCAGCCGAAATTCGACCCCCACTTTGTGAGCGCTCCGGAGGCGACTCCCCTCCGCTCTGCCAAAAAGAACGCCGCCGCGCCCGCTGCCCCGGCCCAGAGCATCCCCACCGCGATGCAGAGCCGCCAGCCCGCCCCGCGCGGCGAGAACAATGGCCGCAATGGCGCAGGCCGAAGCCCCCGCAATGAGCGGAACGCCCGCCCGGCCCAGCCTGCCCAGCAGAACAATGCCCGCAGCGAGGGCCGGAACAGCCGCCGCAATGACCGCAGTGAGCAGGGCAGCGCAGGCCGTGCGCCCCGCGCCCCCAGAGCCGAGCAGCCCGGCCGGAACAACGGCCGCAGCCGCAGCAACGCGCCGGGAAAAGACGAAGACCCGGGCCTTATGCTCATCAGCCGCCGCCCGCCGCAGCAGAAGTTCACCAGCTTTGAGGAGTATATGAACGCCCACGGCGGCGCGACGGCCCCCATCGAGGACCACAGCGAGGAAGTGTGATGGCAGAGGGATTTGCTCCGTGGTGCTGCCCGCTGTGCGGCGCACCGCTTGCCGGGGAGAATGTGCTGAAATGCCCCTCCGGCCACAGCTTCGACCGGGCCAAGGAGGGCTACTGGCATCTGCTGCCGGTGCAGAACACCCGCACGAAAGCCCCCGGCGACAGCAAGGAGATGGTAGCCGCCCGCCGCGCGTTCCTGAGCGCGGGCTACTATGGCATCTTCGGGCAGGCGCTGGGGGAGCTGTGCCTTATGTACGGCCAGCCCGCCGCAAACGGGCCGCTCCGCCTGCTGGACGCGGGCTGCGGCGAGGGCTGGTATGACCGCTGCATCGCCCGGCAGTTCGGGGAGGCAGGCCGTCCGCTGGAACTGGCAGGCTTCGACATCGCAAAGCCTGCAGTGCGTCTGGCCGCAAAGGCCCTGCCCTCGGCCCGGTACGCCGTGGCGTCCAGCTTCCATCAGCCGGTGCGCACGGGATGGGCCGATGTCCTGCTCAACTGCTTTTCGCCCTTCGCGCAGGAGGAGTTCATCCGGGTGCTGCGCCCGGGCGGGCGGCTCATCTACGCCGTGCCCGGTCCGGAACACCTCTTCCAGATGAAGGCCGTCCTCTACGAAAAGCCCTACAAAAATCCGGTGCAGGAAGTGGAGTATCCGGGCTTTGAGGCCGTCGGGGAGCGGGAAGTGTCCGGCCGCATCACGGTGCCGGCCGGGCAGCTGGAAGCCCTTTTCGCCATGACGCCCTACTACTGGAAAACGCCCCGGGACGGTGCAGCCCGCCTTGCGGCGCTGCCGGAGCTGACCACCGACATCTCGTTCCGGTTCCTCGTATTTGAAAAGAAATAAACGAAAAAGGCATCTGTCCGCAGGGGCAGATGCCTTTTTCGCTTTATGAGTACATCAGACAGGGATGGAGTTGGTTACTTGTTTTCCGCCTTCTTCTCGGCCTTGGGCAGAAGGTTCGCACGCTCCAGCGCCGGACGCAGGGCCAGATAGAGGAGAACGACGCAGACGGTGGAGGCCACGCTGTTGACGAAGGTGACGCCGCCGGTGATCTTGGTCAGGGCCTTGGCGATGGTGTAATCCTGACCGAAGATATATACATTGCGGAAGTAGCCGAGGAACGGGTCGGTAAAGACGTTCAGCAGCAGGCCGGAGGCAGCGGCGGCGGTCACTTTGACGAGGTAGCCGGGGGCGTGCTTATCCAGCTCGCGGAGCTTGAAGACCTTGTGGGCCACTGCGCCGCAGGTGATGCCGATGAGGAACTTCAGGATGAAGGTGGTGACGGCATAGCCCGGGTCGCCGGCGAGGATGTCGGCCAGAGCCAGACCGATGGCACCGGCCAGACCGCCGGATACGCCGTCCAGCAGCAGGGCGGTCAGGGCCGTGAAGGTATTGCCCAGATGGAACGAGGAGCCGCCGTAGAAGGGCACCCGGAAGAATAAGTAGGCCACGAGGCTCAGAGCGGCCATGACGCCGGTGAGCGCCAGCTCGTGGACGGTGAAGGTGCGCTTGTAGAGCACACTTGCAAAGACGATCACGATGACAACGACTGCCAGAAGCAGCCACATTGCAGTGGTAGACATGATTTTTCCCTCCCATTTTACGAAAAACCCACAAAACCGATTGACTTTTTTGGTTCTTGCGGGTATGCTCCTATTATACGCAAAACTGGCCCTGTGCAAATACCCAGAACAAAGATTTTTTATGGGGTCAGTTTGGCACGCTGGCTGAAAAGGAGGGGCTTTTTATGGTCCATTTGACGACAGCGCTGGACGCGGCATCCGATGTGCCGCTTTATGAGCAGCTCTACCGCAGCCTCGCCGCCGAGATGCGGACGGGGGCTGTCCCGGCGGGGACGCGGATGCCCGGCAAGCGGCGTCTGGCGGCAGAGCTTTCCGTCTCGGTGAACACGGTGGACGCGGCCTATCAGATGCTGGCAGCGGAGGGCTATCTGGAGGCGCGGGAGCGGAGCGGCTTTTATGTACAGGAGTATCTGGCTCTGCCCGAGAGTGCCGCGCCCGCCGCGCCGCCGAAGGCTGAGACTGTGCCGAAACAGCGGCCCATCCGCTATGACCTCTCCACCCGGGGCGTGGACCCGGGGCTGTTCCCCTTCCGGACGTGGGCGCGGCTGCAAAAGGAGCTGCTGTATTCGTCGCCCGAGCTGCTGACCCACGGCGACGCGCAGGGCGACCTTGCGCTGCGGCAGGCGCTGGCGGGCTACCTCGAAGAGTACCGGGGCGTCCGGTGCGGTGCGCACCAGATCGTCGTGGGAGCGGGCCTTGAGTACCTGCTGGGGCTGCTGGCCCCGCTTCTGCCCGGGCCGGCGGCGGTGGAGAATCCCGGCTACCCCCGCGCAAAGCAGGTGCTGGAAAACAACGGCGTGGCCTGCTGCTGCCTGCCGGTGGACGAGGATGGACTTTCCATCCGGGCGCTGTCGGACTCCGGCGCGGCGGTCTGCTACGTCACCCCCAGCCATCAGTTCCCCACAGGCGTCACCATGCCGGCCGGACGCCGGGCCGAGCTGCTCCACTGGGCGGCCAAGCGCCCCGGGGAGCGGTATATTATTGAGGATGACTACGATTCCGAGTTCCGTTTTGACACCCGGCCCCTGCCCAGCCTGCAGGGGATGG
>OHCE01001024.1_pt1 | contig 10402 bp, 10 predicted proteins | sample 1577571 | NCBI WGS metagenome assembly OHCE01 (sample SAMEA3879505, study PRJEB24766) | human gut metagenome | biome: human-associated habitat; feature: feces | place: USA | collected 1985/1987 | reverse complement strand
TGCCAAGAATCGTGAGTTGTAAATACAAGTTGGGCATTTTTTGTATTGATTGTAGGATTCAAAAATGTGATCAAAAAGCTTCTAACCAATAATGGGTGTAATCGGGCGTTGAGTTCATCCACAAACAATACACCACCGTTTTCGAGGGTATCCTGTAGTGCGGGATATAAAGCGAACATCTTTAGCGTTCCGTCAGACTCCTCTTCTAACGGTATTGTTGCCGTTCCTCCATCAATTGTGCGATGAATAGCGTCAATTTTTATATGCTTTCGATCTTCGTCATCACTCTTTAACACTTCAACATTAAAGCCGATAATAGATGCGTCAAAGGAAGAAAAGTACGACACAACTTTGTCCTGGACAGATTTGCTGTCTGAAAATCCCTCCGGAATGAGAGATGAGAGAAATACATTTTCATACGGATTTCCGAAATTAGCAAAGTTGTTGTCATAAAACCAATCCCTAATGGTTTTTAGTTTCGTTATTTTTAACTTTGCCCCCAAAGAGACTATCAGCGTTTCTTTTTCAAGTGCGACTAAAAGATTGTCACGACTTTTGGATGGCAGCCCCGACAAATCGGTTTCTTCCTGACTACGATAAAATACGCGCTTGTATTCTCGTGCCGATTTAGCTTTAGAGTTAAGCCACTCTTCAACAACGCCTTCTTGATTTAAAGTAAACCCGTAATTATAAGACCTATACCCATGTTCCTCTGAATCCATAAAATAGACCTCAAAGGTTGATTCAGAATCCTTACTGGTAGAGTCAAACAAAAAAGGCGTGTGTTTTATTCTTTTATTTTTTGATTTTTTATCATCAGCATCTCCGCCATAGGAAAATGATTCCAGAACATAAGTTACCATAAAACGAAATGCTTCTATGACATTTGATTTACCACTGGCATTTGCACCGTATATTGCAGCAACAGAAAGCAGTTTTTCATTGCCAACGGAAATAACTCTATCTGAATGCTCTGTAATTTTGGTCGCAGACATATCCAAAATTGTATCATCTCTAAATGATTTAAAATTCTTAAAGCAAAATTGAATAAGCATAAGTGACACCTCCTAACTATATTATACGCAAACAACAGAAAAAATCAACATCTATTTGAGAAAAAATCTCGAATAGATGTTGATTTTTCAATTCGGTGGAAGCAATAGATTTATTCGCATTTTTCGAGTATAATTAACTCGTATCTTTCTTATCCTTTCCATTCCGAGATTTTTTCAAAAAATTTTGGAAATATTGGAACAATTCAGCCTTTCTCATGCCATATATAGTAGAGGGCTATTTCAAAACGATTGGAGGTGACGCTTATGGAGAAGCGGAAAAGCCCGCAAGGTTTCATTGTGGTGCTGCCCGGTGAGATCATCGAAATACCGCAGGATAGCGACAAATCATGGCTGACGCTGTTTTACAGTCTGCCGAGAGAGCTTGCAGAAAAGTGGAAACCCGCTTATGATCTGCCCCGCTGCCCCTATGAGGTTTTGCAGACGGACAAGTATAACCACATCGTATGTGATGATATGTTCAAGCTGCTTGTGTGGGACTGCTACGCATGGAGCGCATGGCAGTTTTTCCAAGTGAAAGACCGCAAGGGCAATTATCGTGACATTCCCGGCACATGGACGCAGTACGCAGGATATTTCCCCTTGTGGCGTTTGTCGTACAGCATTATCCCGTACATCCGAATGAAGTTTGAACAAAACGGACTCGGCTTCCAAAACCTTTACAACATCCCGCAGGGTGTGGAAGTGCCGTGGCTGACCTATCAGCAGTTCAGCAATCTGATCGGCAATGTCACCGATATGGTGGTTGCGGAACAGGAATGGCAACCTGTGATTGATGCAATATGGGAAAACCGCACCGTAGAGGACTACGAAACCACAAGCAGCACCGTCAAGACCGATTTCACGCGGAAGTGGCATCACAACCGTTCCGGCAAGCCAATCTCTCTGGATGAAATGATGGAGAGCGAGGACGGGGACATTTTCGATGTGGCAGACCCCCGCAGCGATTTTGAGAACTCTGTCATTTCCGAAATGCAGATTGCTTCCTTTGCGGAAAGTACCATCATTGAGAAAGACCGGGAGATATTGAAGCTGCGTATGGAGGGCTACACCGAGCAGGAGATCGCAGACAAAGTTGGCTACAAGACCGCCAGCGCAGTCCATAAGCGTATTGCCAAGATCGCAGATGCTTATGAGGATTATGTGACAGCGGAATATCAGAAGTATTTGGACAAGTAAACAGACGAAGAAACGGCAGCAGTTACCCAAGTGGTGACTGCTGCTTTTTCATGCAAGAAAGGAGGATTTTATGAGCAGAGAACCATTTGAAACCATGCCCGATGTGATGGATGCAAAGCACCTTGCGGAGGCTTTGCAGATTTCCAGGGCGGGAGCATACAACCTTTTGAATAGCCCGGATTTCCCGACATTGCGGATCGGTGGGCGCAAATTGGTGATGAAAAATGAGCTGGTGGAATGGCTGAAAAGCCGCACAAACAGGAAAGCGTGAAAACACGGTCAAGAGCCAGAAAAGGGGCAAATCAACCGATAGCAAGAGCCGGAACATATTCCGCATCGTTTGGAGCGTTTCTACCGAAAAATCGCTTCATTTTTCCAATTCAAGAGCCGAGAAAAATTTGTGAATAACAGGAGGTTTTATGAGAACAGGGCTCACCAAAAAGCAAAAGACAACCGCTATCTATTTTGACGAGTATGGCAACATGATCGAGATACAGACCCACAACACCAATCTGAAAAAACGGCTGTCAGCTTTTGCGTTGAAATACCCGGAGTGCTGCCGCCAGATCGAAGATGACGAACAAGGCGGGCTGACCTTTGAAATTGAAAAAGGCAGACTGAGCTTCCGGCTGACTGCGCCGTACAGTGAGGAACGAAAACAGGGGGCAAGTGAATGGGCGAAGAAGAACGGAATCAAAGGTTGAAAAGCTGTCGGCGTGTTTACCTGAAAAAGCTCTCTACACAATGAATATTTACAATTTGATGTTGATTGAAGTCATTCAAACTGCTATAATGATTATGGGTTAGTTTGCCCTACTCGAAAGAGAATATGGAATGAGAGGAGAGGTGCAACGATGAATCCCGTATTGAAATATCGTGGTGGAAAATCTCGGGAAATTCCACGCTTCTTACAATATATACCTGATGACTTCAATCGCTACATTGAGCCTTTTTTTGGTGGCGGTGCAGTATATTTTTATCTTGAGCCCGAAAATGCAATTATAAATGATGTCAACACTCGTTTAATGATATTCTATCGTCAGTTGCGTGACAATTATCCTGAGATGAGGGCGCAGCTTGATACTTTGCAACAGTTATATGAGGAAAATCAAGCAAGGTACAAAAGACTTAAAGCCCAAACACCAGACGAGCGTGTCCCAAATGATAATGAGGCGCTATATTATCGCATCAGAGAACTTTTCAACCACCCCGATGGTAGTTATCTTGATGGCGTGTTGTATTTCTTTATAAACAAGACCGCTTACTCGGGCATGATTAGGTATAACAACAGCGGCGAATATAATGTTCCGTTTGGTCGTTATCCCAATCTGAACACTCGACTGGTCACACAGCAGCATAGTGATTTATTGCAAGGCGCTGAATTATATAGTCTGGATTACAGCCAGATATTTGAAATGGCGCAGGAAGATGATTTTATATTCTTAGACCCGCCATATGATTGTGTGTTTAATGATTACGGAAATATTGACATGATGAATGGTTTTGACGAAGCAGAACACCGTAGGTTGGCTGCCGATTTCCGTAATCTCCCCTGCCGCGCCTTAATGGTAATTGGTAAAACTCCTCTCACAGAAGAACTCTACGGAGAATACATCTTCGATGAGTATTACAAAAACTATGCAGTAAATATCAGAAATCGTTTCAATAATGATAAAATGCACATCGTTGTAAAAAACTATTAGGAGTGCAAAATGGGAGTAATTAAAAGTAGTCGTACATTATTTTTTACTACTTCGCCCAGATCACCCAAAAAGTTAATCCCAGAAATCGCTTTGTTGGTGGATAACTTTTCTGGGCAAACATGGAGTGGCAATGAGCAAGTACAGGAAGAATTTGCCCGCACGCTCGCTGCTGCAACCACATTTGAGGGAGATACCTCTAAGAAGTATTCTGCATTTAGTGCACGAGATCGTATTACTCGCTCGCCGCAGGGATTGGGGTTTGTTGATCTTTCTCCAACAATTCAGTTGACAGAAGCAGGCGAATCTTTTATACATGGCAACAGACCGCATGAAATCTTTTTGCGGCAGCTCTTAAAATTCCAGTTACCCTCTCCCTATCACAAAGAGGGAAGTAAAATCAAAGGGACATTTTGGGGGCGTCCCTACTTGGAAATCATTCGTTTAATCCGTGATTTAGACCACCTGACACCGGATGAATTTAGAATCTTTGCGTTGCAACTGACGGACTATCGCAACTATGAAGCGGTAAAAAATCAAATCATTTCTTTCCGAGAAGAAAAGGAAAAACATAAGGGGCAGTATAAGCGATTTGTTGACGATGTTATAAATCGGGAAATATCCAAAATTTATTCTACCGAAATTGAATCCGGCAACATAGCAACCAGAGAATCAAAGACGAGCGATGTGCGGTCATTTATCAGCAAAGAAAAGCGCAACATGAGGGACTATGCTGATGCGTGTTTCCGCTATTTCCGTTTCACCGAAATGTTTGTTTCTGATGGTAGGTCGATACAGATCGCTCCAGATAAAATTCCAGAGATTGATTTTATTTTGGAAACTGTCCCGAGAGAGCCTACCTACATTGATGATGTAACTGCATTTAAGAATTATTTGTTTGACCCCGCACAGCCTCGTCTGTATACAGATGACCGCAGCAATTTAGAGGATACACTGATGCGTCATTTTTCGTATACTAAACGAGAGCTTTCTGAAAAGACAATCGAAGAGCTGAAAGATTTGCGTGATAGTGCTGTTCAAGCAAAACGGGCTGCAATTATTCAAAAGCAGACCGAGGAACTAAAGTCTTATGCGCTGTATCAAGAAGTCATTGATACATACAACGAGATTTTATCAGATGAGGTATACGATGCTCCCCTGTTCCTCGAATGGAATACATGGCGAGCCATGACTATGCTGGACGGCGGAACTATTAAAGGCAATTTCAGGATTGACGACGCGGGGCGACCCACATCAACAGCCCAAGGCAATATGCCGGACATTGAATGTGATTATGATACCTTTGCTCTTTCGGTTGAAGTTACCTTGCAGCGAGGACAGCGGCAATATGAATCTGAGGGAGAGCCAGTCACACGGCATTATGCTCAGTTGCAAAAGGCGACAGGAAAAACCACTTATTGCCTGTTTATAGCTCCGTCAATTAACAGAGCAACATGGGCACACTTCTTCGGCTTAAATCAGATCAGAAATATCGCTGCTTATGGAGGCAAGCCCAAGATTATCCCATTGGAACTTGATTCGTTTATGCGGTTGATTGAAAACTCCTATACAAGCGAAGGCATACCTCAACCACAAGATGTTCAGAAGTTTTTGCAGACGGCCATTGACGAAATAGATAATTCTACTGATGAAATTGATTGGAGCAATAGAATTTCTGCTTATGTTGATAAGTGGTTGGTCGCATAAATGAAATCCCTTTGGAACAAAGGGCGCACTTCTATACAGGGAGAAGCCCTGTATGTGCGCTCTGCGAGGCAGACAGCCCGGACTTCAATCGCCCGGGCTGTTTTGCGTCACTTCGTTCCGAACAAGGGGCTGCACCCCTTGCGACGCTTGCGCGTCTATCCCTGCACACTTTGTGAGTGGCACAATTTGCTGATGCAAACAGCGCCACTCACAAAGTTTTGAATATGTACCCATGACCGTTTACCGATTTTCGGTAGGCGGTCTTTTTATATTCCTACATCAAAATCAAGGAGGTCATACATGGTGAAAAAGCAGAAGACTATCCCACAACTGGAAGCCGAGAAAGCGGAAAATGAACGCAAGATCTCGCAGCTCCAACACAAAAAACAACAGCTTGAAAACCGCATCACCTACTACGAAAAAGGTGATCGGCGCAAGCGGGCGCACCACCTTATCACTCGTGGCGCAGCCATTGAAAGCATCGCACCGCTGACAAAGGTTTTGACCGAAACCGAGTTTTACGCCTTTGCTGAAAAAGCCCTTGCCGTCTTGGAGATTAAGGGCTTGCTCATGGAGGCGGTCAATGAACACAACCAAGCTGAACAGAAAGAGGGGTGTTGAGTATCGCACTATATCATTTTCATGTGACACAAATCAAGCGCAGCGCAGGACAATCCGCTATTGCGTCTGCCGCCTATCGCTCCGGCGAAAAGCTGCACAGCGAATACTACGGTGAGGACAGCGACTACACCAAAAAGGGCGGCGTGATTTGTTCGGAAATCCTGCTGCCGCCCTATGCCCCTCCCTCTTTCTCTGATCGGGAAACCCTATGGAATGAAGTGGAGAACGCGGAACGGGGAAAGAAAGCGCAGCTTGCATACAGCTTTGACATTGCTTTGCAGAACGAGTTTTCCGTGCAGGAGAACATCGAGCTTGCAAGGCAATTTTTATTGGAGCAGTTTGTGAGCAGGGGCATGGTGGTGGACTTCGCCGTTCACTCTCCCGACAAGGATGACGGCGGCATTTCCAATCCTCATTTCCATGTCATGTGTCCTATCCGTCCTCTGGATGAACATGGTAGATGGGGCAACAAACAGCGGCGGGAATATCTGCTGGACGAACATGGCGAGCGTATCCGTGATGAAGCAGGAAACTATGTATTCAACGCTGTGCCGACTACCGACTGGGGCAGTCCCGACACCTTGGAACATTGGCGGCAAGCATGGGCTGAACTGTGCAATCAGAAGTTTGCGGAAAAGGAATTGGACTGCCGGATTGACCACCGCAGCTATGAGCGACAGGGCATCGACCAGCTCCCTACTGTCCATGAGGGTGTGACCGTCCGAGCTATGGAAGCAAAGGGCATCCGCACCAACAAGGGTGATCTCAACCGCTGGATCAAGGCGACCAACGATCTGATCCGCAATCTGAAAAAGAAAATCTCTGCGCTGCTTGATTGGCTGAAAGAAGCGCATGAGGAATTGAGCAAGCCGCAAGTTCCAAATCTGGCGCAGCTTCTCAGCGAGTATTACACCAATCGTAACGCCGGGGCTTGGAGTCAGAAAGCAAAGATCGGCAATCTCAAAGAGTTCAACGAGATTTGCAATTATCTTATGCAGAATAAACTCACAACGCCGGAGGAATTGCAGGAGCGTGTGTCTATGCTGAGTGACCGCATCGACACTTTGAAAAACTCCATGCGTGGCAAATCCAACCGCATGAAAGAGTTGGACGAACTTCTCCGTATGGTGCAGTTTTACACTGAGGGTAAGCCCATTGCCGACAAATTGGCGACCATCAAATGGAAAGGCAAGCGGGAGCAGTTTATGTCCGAAAATGAAAACGCACTCCGCCTGTATCACATGGCAGAGCGCAAGCTAAAGCCGTATTTCAAGAGCGGCAAACTGCCCATCACCGCATGGCGCAGGGAGCGTGACCGTCTGGAACAGGAGTATAAGACCGGGCAAGCAGAGCTTTCCCCCATCCATGCGGAAGTGAAAAAGCTCTGGCAGATCAAATACAAGGTGGAGCAGGTCATTCATGCACAGGAAAAAACGGCGCAGAGCCGCACAAAGAAACATCAAATTGAGCATTAAGGAGGATTTCAAAAATGGAACTCAACTGGAAAGAGGATCATAACCTCATCAGGAAACTCGCAAAAATACTTCTCGGTGATACGTTGCCCAATGGCGAGCCTGTAAGTTCGTTCATATTGCTTGATGATGCTTCACGAGCTGAGTTACAGCGATGGGCAGATATGAGTGATGCGGAATTTGAAGCCGCACGACAAAGCGGCGATGCCATCCGCATTGATGTGGATGATGTCATCAAACAACTGGAAGAAAAATATGCCCTTGACCCACAGTTGCTCGATGATTTGCTTTCTGGTTTTGATGCAGATGATTTGGAGCTTTTAGCAGAGATTGAGGAATGGGAACAGCAGGAGCATGACGAGCCGGAGGGATATTTCTTCTCCAATTCCGATCCGTATCTAAAACCCACACCGCTGCCGTCCGACCATCCCAGACATAATTTTTGGCTTGACGAGGACGGACACATCCGTGTGAAAAATCTATCCGCTTTCTGGCTGCCAGAGTTCACTTTGCAGAAAGAGATCGGCGGCACGATCTATTCCGTCACAGGTAGCTATGATGGGACAGAAACGCTGGATAAGAAAATGGAGCGTATTATGGCTGAAAAGTTTACAGAAAAGTTGGAGGATAGCGAATGACAAATTCACAGAATCTTGGTACAATAGAAGCAACCAATCCTGTACTGGCAGTTGCCCCTTTGAAGGAGGAAACAGAAATGTTACGGGCAACTGATAAAATCACCGCACTCTACTGCCGTCTATCCGTGGAAGATATGAAAGAGGATAAAAAAGGCAGCAAAGAAGATGTGTCGAACTCTATCCAGAATCAAAAAATGATCCTGCTCCAGTACGCTAAAGAAAATCGCTTTCCGAATCCGACCTTTTTCGTGGACGATGGGTACAGCGGCACGAATTATGACCGCCCCGGCTTCCAAGCCATGCTTGCGGAAATCGAAGCGGGACGAGTGGCAGTCTGTATTACCAAAGACCTATCCAGACTGGGACGAAATTCCTCGCTGACCGGGCTTTATATTAACTTTACTTTTCCAAAGTACAATGTGCGGTATATTGCCATCAACGACCATTTTGACACCATCGACCCCAACAGCACAGACAGCGATATTGCCGGTATCAAAAACTGGTTTAACGAATTTTTCGCAAAAGATACAAGCCGCAAAATCCGGGCTGTGCAGAAAGCAAAGGGTGAGCGTGGTGTACCGCTGACAACCAATGTTCCGTTTGGGTATCTCAAAGATCCGGCAGACAAAACCAAGTGGATCGTGGATGAAGCGGCGGCAATGGTAGTGAGGCGTATCTTCAAGCTGTGCATGGAGGGACGGGGACCGATGCAGATCGCAAAGCTCTTGCAGGAGGAAAAGGTGCTTAACCCCACCGCTTACAAGCGTAGGGCGGGCATCAAAACTCCAAGCCCCGAAACCGATGTTCCCTACCATTGGAACACCAACACCGTTGTTCACATTCTGGAACGGCGGGAGTACACAGGCTGTACGGTCAACTTCAAGACCTACACCAATTCCATCTGGGACAAGAAGCAGAGGGAAACGCCCCTCGACAAACAGGCGGTTTTCTACAATACCCATCCGGCGATCATCGAGCAGGAAGTCTTTGACAAGGTGCAGGAGATCCGGCAGCAGCGTCACCGCAGAACGAAAACAGGCAAGAGCAGTCTGTTCTCCGGCATGGTTTACTGTGCCGACTGCGGAGCGAAAATGCGGTACTGCACCACCAACTACTTTGAGAAGCGGCAGGATCACTTTGTATGCGCCAACTACCGAAGCAACACGGGAAGTTGTTCAGCGCACTTTATCCGGGCTGTTGTTCTGGAAGATTTGGTCTGGATGCACATGAAAGCGGTCATCTTCTATGTGACACGGTATGAGAATCACTTCCGGGCAGTTATGGAACACAAGCTTCTGCTGTCCAGCGAGGAAAAAATCTGTGCAAGCGTCAAGCGTCTGGAACAGGCGCAGCGGCGCATGGGAGAGCTCGACCGCCTGTTTATCCGCATCTATGAGGACAATGTGGCGGGACGCATCAACGATAAACGATTTTCCATGATGAGCAGAAGCTACGAAACCGAGCAGGAGCAGCTTAAAGTGGAAATCCAGACCCTGCAGCAGGATATTGAAGTACAGGAACGACAGATTGAAAATTTGGAGCAGTTTATCCAGAGGGTACACAAATACAAGGATTTGGACGAGCTTACCCCGTATGCTCTGCGGGAACTTGTTAAGGGAGTTTATATTGAAGCTCCCGACAAGAGCAGCGGCAAACGGCGGCAGAACATCCGCATTTCCTATGACCTTGTGGGCTTTATCCCGCTGAATGAACTGATGAAGGAGGAAACGGCATGACCGAAGCCATGCCGTTCCTGCAAAAATACGATATTACTTTCTTACGACCCCCGACCATTCGCGGAGGAGCGTTTGCTTTTCTCGCTTAATACTGCCGCACCACGGCAACGACGCGGCCCAAGATCGTGCACTCGCGGCCGTCGATGGGCTGGTAGTCGGGGTTCGCGGGCATGAGCCAGACCTCGCTGCCCTTGCGCTTGAGCGTTTTGACCGTCGCCTCGTCACCAAGCAGCGCGACCACGATCTGCCCGTTCTGCGCGAGGTTCTGGCGGTGGA
>OHCE01001014.1_pt1 | contig 10474 bp, 9 predicted proteins | sample 1577571 | NCBI WGS metagenome assembly OHCE01 (sample SAMEA3879505, study PRJEB24766) | human gut metagenome | biome: human-associated habitat; feature: feces | place: USA | collected 1985/1987 | reverse complement strand
AACATTTTTGAAAAATTGTTGGATCAAAAAACTTTTTATTTTGCCTGCGGCTCGTATCTTGCAACTACTTCCAGCTTCACCGAAAAACTTTCCTTTCTGTGCTTTCCTGCCGCTTTCCGCCTTTCCTCCGCATTTCTTGTTCCCATCGCACGCTTCCTGCACCTTTTCGTCAAATGCTTCCGCTCTCTACCCACTTTTCATCGCAAAATATCTGATAAATCCCCTGCGTTTTTCCTCGAAATTGCTCCTTTCCAAGCGAATTTTTGCGACATTTCAGAGGCAATCATGATTTTTGCTGAAATATTAAGAAAATATTTTGTTGAGATTTCGAAAGAATCATGCTATAATGAAGACAATCAAAAGGAATCAAGAATGACCCATGAAAGGAAAGGAACTTCATGATGACAGGATTTTTAACTTCAACAAAAGAAAGACGGCAACGTCCCATTCTTGCCGTCCGCATCAGTGACATCCTCTGTCAACCAGACAATCAGCAAGACCCAAAAACATTACAGGCTCTTGCAAACCGCATTACACAGACTGGCATTCTCCAACCGTTCCCCGTTCGGAAAAACGCAGACCAACGGTATGAACTGGTATCCGGCAGCGAACAGTTTCAAGCTGCAAAATTAGCAGGCTTGCAAATTGTTCCCTGTATTCTCTCGGACAATCATTCCCGCAATGCGGAAATTTTAGCACTGGTTGAACAAATCCAGCAACAAAACCTCTCGTTCTTCGAGGAAGCAAGTGCCATTGAACGGCTAATTTCCCACTACGGTATGACACAGGAAGATGCTGCTGCAAAGCTGGGCAAGGCACAAAGCACTATTGCAAATAAACTGCGGCTGCTCCGCCTGACAGAAACCGAACGGGACATCATCCTGCAATATAACTTGACGGAACGTCATGCTCGGGCTTTACTCCGCCTGCGAGCACCGGAAGAACGCCTTCAGATTCTCGATAAAGTGATTAAGCAGAACCTGAACGTGGAAAAAACAGAGGCTGCGGTCGAAGAAAAAATTGGACAGCATCCCTCCAGAGAACCATATCGGAAACGGAACACCGTCTTTCAGAATGTTCGGGCATTCGCCCACACCATTCATCAGGCAGTCGAAACCATGCAGGCTGCTGGCATTTCTGCGGATGCTCAGAAACTACAATCCGATACGCACATCGAATACCGGATTCGGATTCCTGTTCCGCAGCAGAATGTACATAACGAACAACCGTCACGCAATCGGCTGCCGCTCTCTTAATTTTATTTTGCTAAATTCAACATGATTCCACGACTGCAATCTATCAACACGGGGCGATTCCCCTGACAAGAAAAGAGACAATCCTGCAAAACGAGTTTTTCCTTTCTCCGGCAAAAAAGAAAGAAATCGCCGGAATTCAGACACCCTCCTCCATTTTCTATCTTATGAAAAACCGACCGCTTCCAGCTGCGTGGAAACGGTCGGTTTTCTTATGATGATTGATTTTTCCAACTATTTTTATGGCTTCTTTTCCAGCAAATCATACACCGTGTAGACTGGTGCAGTTGTTCGCTTCCGGCAAGCCGCTGCAATGGTATCCGGTGACATAACATCTGCCACCAAAACTGCATCTGTTTCCGGATATTGTTCTGCGGAACGAGAAAGCAATGTAAATGGCTGCGGAAAATCTTTCATTTTTTCCTGTTCGCTCTTCGGCAAGTTCTCTACGATAAGCCGCACATGAATGCCAGCTTCTTCCAAAATTGGGCGCAGATACAAGGTAATGCGATTCTGGGCATACAAGCCAATCGTTCGGATTTGCTTTTTATAGCAGAACCGCACAACATCCGCATGCTGTTCCAGATATAAGCGGAAAAAGTCTGCATACTTCAAAAAGCGATCTCGTTCTGCTTGCAGTTGATTTTTCTTCACATCCACCGTCGCAAACGATTCTTCAATATATCCTGCATAGGTTTCTGTATACTGCATCGTGCAGGCATCACAAAGTGCCTGAATCTGTTGCTGTTCGGTTTCCCGTGGGAGTCCCTTCCGAATCGTTTCAACTGCTTGAAAACAATACTCGTAATATTCCCGTGTATAATGCAATCCGCTTACACCCAACCGATGCTCAGTTTCTGCCAGCACTTGCTTCGGGAACGGAATTAGATGTGCCTGTGGCAATAACTCCCGTAAAATTCCAAACACTTTCTGCATTCTCCGGTTTCCATCCCGATAAATCTTCTGCGAAGTCGATGAAAAGGATTTCACATGATTCGCATGGTCAATCTGCAAAAAGACATGCCGGGTTTCTACCAAAATGATTCGTTCTTCCGGGCAGAGCGTTTTGAGCTGATTTGCATAGACCTGCAACCGATGCCGCAGTTCTTCTTCTGACAGCGATTCAAACGAAAATACTTCTGCATCCAGCTGCGGAAGAATGCCCTGTTTTGCCATTGCTTCCAATGCAGGACGATGTTCTCCATGGCAGATTAACTTCTGCCCGTTTACCTGCATCTGATAGGGCTGAAACCGAAACATGACCGTATCTACCAGCAAAAAATCCGCTGGGTCATTCAGATACTCCATAAAGCTGCGTTCGCAGTCCAGCCGCCGACAGCGGCGAAAGAAATTTGTCAGTCCGAATGGCTTTAAATCAAATGCTTCATAGGCTGCCCGGTCATAAATCGGAATGGGCGGCTGTTCCAATGCCAGCGGAGAGAAGAAGTTCACATACCGATTGATGCGGTAACCGCCATCTTTTTCTTTGCCGTATACGCCCTGATAATAGAACGTATCTCGCAAAATACAAGAGCCGCAGATATTCACAACGGGCTGCTGTTTGTTTTCCATAAAAAAATCCTTTCTCATTGTTTCACGGGAAACAAATCTTCATCATTCCCCTTTTTCTGTCCCTTATTTCTGCTTCGGACGGATGCAGTCGGTAAACATATACCGCTGGAGCGGTTCCGGAATCCGGATGCTGCCGTCTGGGTTCAGGTTGTTTTCCAAGAAAGCAATCAGCATTCTCGGCGGTGCAACAACGGTATTATTCAAGGTGTGTGCAAAGTACTTGCTGCCATCTGCTGCCTTGATCCGAATGCCCAGCCGTCTTGCCTGAGCATCGCCCAGATTGGAGCAGCTGCCGACTTCAAAATACTTCTTCTGTCTTGGCGACCATGCTTCTACGTCAATGCTCTTCACCTTGAGGTCTGCCAAGTCACCAGAGCAGCATTCCAGTGTCCGAACCGGAATATCCATGCTGCGGAACAGTTCTACCGTGTAGCTGTACAGCTTGTGGAACCAATCCATGCTTTCTTCCGGCTTGCAGACAACAATCATTTCCTGCTTTTCAAACTGGTGAATCCGGTAAACGCCCCGTTCTTCCAGACCGTGTGCACCAACTTCCTTCCGGAAGCATGGAGAATAGCTAGTCAGGGTCTGCGGCAGGTCGCCTTCCGGCAAAATGGTATCAATAAATTTCCCAATCATGGAGTGTTCGCTTGTACCAATCAGATAGAGGTCTTCACCTTCAATCTTGTACATCATGCCTTCCATTTCTGCAAAGCTCATAACGCCAGTCACAACGCTGCTCCGAATCATGAACGGCGGAATGTAATAGGTAAAGCCCTTGTTGATCATGAAATCCCGTGCATAGTTCAGAATGCAGGAATGCAGGCGGGCAATATCGCCGCACAGATAATAGAAACCATTACCGCTGGTCTTTCTAGCAGAATCAATGTCAATTCCGTTCAGGTTTTCCATGATGTCAACGTGATAAGGAATCGGGAAATCCGGAACAACCGGTTCGCCAAAGCGTTCTACTTCCACATTTTCGCTGTCGTCCTTGCCAATCGGAACGCTTTCATCAATGATGTTCGGGATAACGAGCATTCTCTTCCGAATTTCTGCTTCCAGTTCGGTTTCTTTCTGTTCGAGTTCGTCCAGCTTTGCACCGATGGCAGCCACTTCCTGCTTCACAGATTCTGCTTCGTCCTTTTTGCCCTGTCCCATCAATGCACCGATTTTCTTGCTGATGGTCTTTCTCTGGTTCCGGAGGTCGTCACAAGTCATCTTGGTTTCCCGGAACTGCTTGTCCAAATCCAGCACTTCATCTACCAGCGGCAGTTTTTCGTCCTGAAACTTCTTGCGGATGTTTTCCTTTACCAGTTCCGGATTTGTCCGGATTAATTTCATGTCAATCATGAGAATGTTCCTTTCTGTTTTTGAAAAAATAAAATTATAAAGCCAAATAAATTGGCTTTTAAAGCTAAATATTAGTTAAATTAAAAATCCACTTTAACCATCCCAATACTGAATTTGCACGCCTTGAAAGCGTATCACAGTTGTTGCAAATATTTAAAGCTATCATTCTTTCTTCTATCTCTTTTTTATTCGGAAGGCTTCCAGTATTTATTATTGAATCAAAGAAATCAGCAAAAATCTTATGCTTTAAAATCAAACTTACAATGTGCAATTGCCGTTCTTTATAATTCATTTTAAAAACACGTTCTCCCAAACGAGTCAATTCCCTATCATTATTTTCTGCTTTTTGAAACAATTCCAAATAGCAACCCGCATTATAATAATAATCAGACTGCCGTTCATCAAAATTCATCAGTTCTGCAATTTGTTGCTTTGTCATTGGATTATGATATAAGTTTTCCATCAAAGAAATCACTTTTTCCATTACATTTGCTTGTGGAAAAGACACTTTTCTTTTATCTTTATCATCATTTTCTGTTATTTCTGTATCTCTTCGTACATTTAATAAATCTTCTTGTGTGATAGTTGTGTCTTGCAGAGAATAATTTTTACTTTTAACCAAAGAAATGGATGAATAATCCTCTATCTCATCAAAACGATATTCAAATAAGCGATATATCATATTAGAATAAACAGAGAAAACTAATCGAATTGGTTTTTTTACTTTTTCTTTCCATAAACGATATGGATAATATAATTGTCGAATATGGAAATCTCGATGCACGACATTTTTTGCTTCTATAATGACAACAGAATCATCATTTTCAAATCCACCATCAATTTCACATTGTGCTTTGCTAACATGAATATTTTGTTTTCCACCATAAAATGTATCTACATAAAAATCAAAATTTCCTGTTCCCATTCTCCCACTAAAAGTTGCAACATTTCTCTCTACTTGTAAAAAATCATCCAAAATACCAGTTAAAGTCATTACATGAATTGCATTCGCTTCAGAATGTACATGGTGAATATCGATAGATTCATACTCTGGTAAATCAACATGTGCCATTTTACTAACATGCTCTTTTAATTCTGGTATCTCTTGATAAAGCAAAAAATCTCCCATCACATAAGAACTGCGACTTTCTGGAAGAATATTAAGATGTTTATCTTGTAACACTTTTGGTAAACAATCAGAACTATCCCATTTTGCCATAAGTCGTGGTTCTTTATATTCTTTTATTTGCTTTGAATTAATTTGAAAATATCCTTTTCTTTTTACAATATTTTCGATATCGTATTTTTTAATCAATTCTACCCAAGCTTCATTTACAGAAAAATCTTTTTTACCCCGGGACATATCGTATTAACACCTCATTGATTTCTCCACGCTTTGTAGCATTACTATTGATACTCCGTTTAGCATGAACTGTATAAATTTCATAATCTTGATATAATTCTCGAATCGCGTCACAATCTGAATTAGACTGCAGAAAAGAAATACCTTTTTCTCGAAGTTTATCACATTCTAATTTTAATAGCCTTTGTTGTTCATAAGAAAACCCATTTTCTGTGTACCCAGTAAATGACGAAGAAGTTGAAATAGGCATATATGGTGGATCCAAATAGACGAAAGCTCCCTTTCGCAATCCTTTTAAAGTACATCGATAATCTCCACATTGAATATCAATCTTCTTTTCTTTCAAATAATTTGCCATTGCTCGAATTGTAACAGCATTTACTATATTAGGATTTTTATATCTTCCATAAGGCGAATTGAATTGACCTGAAGAATTTACACGATACAATCCATTATAACAAGTTTTGTTTAAATAAATAATTCGTGCTGCTCTTTGAACATCAGACAAATTATCATACGCATAAGTTCTATCTAAAGAACGTATTTCATAATAGTATTCTTCTGAATTATTTTCCTTATGTTTTTCCAACTCAGCAATTAGGTCTTCTGTATGATCTCGCACTGTTTGATAAACATTTATTAATTCTTCATTGTAATCATTTATAATTGCTCTTTTAGGCTGTAATTCAAATAAAACAGCACCACCACCTATAAATGGTTCTACATACGTAGAAAATTGTTTTGGAATAAGAGGAACAATTTGTGACAACAATTGTCGTTTTCCTCCAACCCATTTTAAAATTGGACTTAATAAAATATTTTTTGCCACGTTAATCCTGTTCCTCTTTCTAATAACATCATAAAATTAAAAATTTTTTGCTGTAACATCTTCCAGCACAATTTGCAGCGTACCTTCTCGCTGAAAACCTTCAAAGGTGAGAATCAGGGATTCTGTCAACCGATAATCGATTTCAAATCCTTCTCCATCTTCGTCTTCATAGAAATCAGCGAACGCTTCGGAAAACGGTGCAACCGTTGTTTTCTGAAACCGTAGCACCCGTTCGATTTCGCCCTGTAATTCTTCCATTGGGAGGTCGGAACGGGAAAGCAAGGTGGGAATCGCTGCATAATGATTCTGTGCAATGGCTGTTACCACTGCCTGAATGGTTTGCAGGGCAGTTTGTTTTTCATCAGCTGCAAGCATCTGTCATTCTCCTTTGCTCAGAATTCCTGTTCTGCCAGCTCTGTGAGCTGTTTTGCCAGTGATGCAAGGTCTTCTTTGTTGTAAAATTCCAGCATCAGCGTGCCTTTTTTTCTGCCATAGGTGACAGAAACTTTTCGCTGTAGTCGGTCGGTCAGTTCCAGTTCCATTTCTTTGTAGTACTGGTCAGTCGTCTTGCGTTTTTTCGCAGGCTTTTCTGCTTTTGCCGCCTGTTCGGCTGCCAGCTTTTCCACTGCCCGTACAGTCATGCCGTCCTCGGCACAGCGTCTTGCAGTTTCCAGCTGCAAATCTGGGTCAGAAATTGCCAGCAATGCCCGTGCATGTCCGGCAGTAATTTTTCCGCACTCCAGCAGTTCTTGCAGTGGTTGCGGCAGCTGCAACAGCCGCAGAGCGTTTGCAATGGACTTAGAAACGGCTTCCTGTGTCATATCAAACTGATCCATCAAATCACGGAAACCGGCTGCTTCTTCGAGCGGTGTCAAGTCCTCTCGTACTAGGTTTTCAATCAATGCAATCTGCATGGTTTCCTTATCGGAAAATTCCTTGATGATGACTGGCACTTCTTCCAGTCCCAGCAGACTTGCAGCCCGCCAACGCCGTTCTCCGGCAACAATCTGATAGGTCATCCCGTATGGACGAACCAAAATCGGCTGCAACATCCCATACTGTCGGATAGAATCCGCCAAAGCTGAGATGGCTTCTTCGCTGAATGTTTTTCTGGGCTGTTCTCGGTTCGGCTCAATTTCAGAGAGCCGCAGGGTTCGTTTTACTGGTACTTCTGCGGTGTTTTCATCAAATAAAAAATCCAGACCGCTGCCCAGTCCGCCAATTGCCATAGATACCCGCCCCCTTTCTATGTAAATGATTTTGTGTGATGTTTCATGTGAAACACTGCGTGAACTGCTCTTAGAGATACCAACCGAATCCGGTTCGGCAAGGCTGGGGCACATCCCCAGCTTGCCTAGGAATCGCAATTGCCCATGAAACCTTGCTCCATCATTTCAGCCTTTCGTTTTTGAAGGCAATTGCGATTCTTCCAGTTCTCTCTTAGATTTTTGTTACAGTTCCCAGACAGTTTTATTTGCTTCGCAAATGTGGGCTGCTCGCCCACACCTCGGCAGCATTTTTGTAAAACTGCTGCACCGAAAAACTTTTATTTGCCTGCGGCTCGCTCCCAGCAGCCCTATATATATTCCCCTTACAAAAAAGAGCAGGACGTACCGCCCTGCTCTTCCTCATGCTGCATTTGCACTTATTCGATTTTTCCGTACAATCCAACCTGTAAATCATCTTCCGGCTTCGGCTTCCGATAATCTTTTTCAAAGCTTGTGCTCATAATATCATCGAAATTTGTCGGCTTATGCGGAATTTCTTCCTCCCGATTGCGGTGCGGATTTGCATTCCGTTTCCGATTGCCGCCATTGCCATGATTCCGATAACCACCCTTGCGGTCATTCCGGTTATCATTGCGGTTATTTCTGCCTCTGGAGCGGCGTGCCGGAATCGGTTCTCCATTTTCATCCAACGGCAAAATGACTACCTTCCGGTATGGATCTTCGCCCACGCTCTTAGAGCTAACACCATCAATCTCTGCAACCTTTGCATGAATAATCCGCCGTTCATACGGGTTCATTGGCTCTAAAGTTGTTGCACGCTGATTGCGAATCACCGTCTTTGCAAGCCGTTCTGCAAGGTGTTCAAGGGTCTGGCGACGCTTTTCCCGATAGCCATTGCTATCCAGAATAATCCGGCAGTAATCTTCTTCACCCTTGTTGGCGATGATGGAAGAGAGATACTGCATCGCATCGAGGGTTTCGCCCCGTCTGCCAATAATCGTACCGCCTCGGCTATTGCTGCTGATTTCCAGCAGAATACCGTTTTCCTGTACCTTTGGGGTTGTGGTAACAGTAACGCCCAGCTTTTCATAAACGGCTGCTACATAGTCCTGTACCCGCTTTACAGCTGCCTGCTGTTCCGGTGTCAGGCTGTCCAGCGACAATGGTTCTGCTGATTCTGTAGCAACTGCTTCCGACTCTGCACCTGCTGCCGGTTCAGTTACTGTTACAGTTTCCGTTACAGAAACGGTTTCTTCTACGACTGCATCCGTTTCCGGTTCTACAACTGTTTCTGTAATCGTTTCCACAGTTTCTTCTACCACTGGTGCAGCTGCCTGCGGTTCTGGCATCGGTTCTGCTGCCGGAGCCGGTGTTTCTACTGCTGCAACCGGTGGTTCATAAATTGCTTCAATCGTGACGCTTGCACCAATTCCCATCAGACCCTTTTTCTGTTCCAGAATCCGAAAAACAATCTGCGACTCGGAAACACCAAAAGCCTGCACCGCCTGCCGCTTTGCATCTTCCAGCTTTTTCGCAGTAAAAATCTGTCTCATGTGCACACGCACTCCTTTCTTTCACGGATGGGCTTTGCAATCTCTGCACCCTTCCGTTCCATCAATCCTCATCCGAGGAATCTTCCTCATATGTTTCACCGTATTTTTCTGCCATTCGCTTTCTGGCTTCCTGAATCTTCTGCTTATTGTAAGAAGACAGTTCCCGATTCGACATATTCTTGGTCTTTTCGGTTTCCTGTACTCTGGCTGCACCAGCATTCTGATTCATCACCCGTTCCGTAAAGGACTGCTTTCCGGCAGCATAACGTGCTTCCATCTTCTTGTTTTCCTTCTCAATAATCTTTGCACCCCGTTCCGGTGTAAAGTAGAGATTCAGACCGATGGTCTGCAACAGCGAGAAGAAGGACGAACAAGCCCAGTAGAAACCAACACCGGCAGATACCTGAAAGGCAAACCAAACAGAGAACAGCGGCATTACATACAGCATGACGTTCATGCAACCCATGTTCTGTTCTGGTGCTGTGCCCCGCTTCTTCTGCATAATCTGCATATAGATGGTCATAATCAGCTGTAAAATACCGGAGAGCAGCGGAATACAGAATAGAATGACTGCGGAGGTATTCCAAACTTCCGGATGCCAAGTCGGGGTTTCCCCAAGGTTTACACCGAATACGGTAAAATGTTCCATGAAGTCCGATACTTTGGAAGTATCAAACGTATCCACATTGGAGAAAGCGGACGGGTTGTCCTGAAACGCCTTTAAGACACCCAGTTCCTGCCGCAAACCTGTATATTGTTTGGCAACGCTATCGCCTAAAATGCCTATAGAAATTTCTACGACCCTAGAAATCACACTTTTGCTGTAATGCAAAATATGCGTCAATGGCTTATAGACAACGTCCAACACGCCGAACAGCAGGAAGAACTGTAAGAACATTGGCAGACAGGAGGACATCGGGTTGACGTGTTCTTCCTGATACAGCTGCATCTGTGCCTGCTGCAATTCCTGCGGCTTGTCCTTATATTTTGCCTGTAATTTTTTCAGCTTCGGCTGTATCAGCTGCATCCGCAGCGTATTCTTCTGCTGTTTATAAGAAATCGGGAACAGCAAAATCTTGGTGATGATTGTAAAGAGTACAATTGCGACACCATAGTTATTGACGAGCTGATAAATCAGCCGCATAATCCAGCCAAATGGGGTGCCGAATATGTCATACAAAATGGTAATGATGCGTCACCCTTTCTGTTTTCTTATTTCAATTTGATTTTCGTCCAGCGATGCCGCTTTTGCGGCAGCGTCAGGGGTACAGCATCAAATCCGCCGGGACTCCATGGATTACACCGCAGAATCCGGCGAACTG
>OHCE01001006.1_pt1 | contig 10553 bp, 10 predicted proteins | sample 1577571 | NCBI WGS metagenome assembly OHCE01 (sample SAMEA3879505, study PRJEB24766) | human gut metagenome | biome: human-associated habitat; feature: feces | place: USA | collected 1985/1987 | reverse complement strand
CCACCCGGGTCATCGGCATCTATATGGAGGGCTGCGGCAACGGCCGTGAGCTGGCCGAGACCCTGAAGCGGGTCAGCCGCAAAAAGCCCATCGTGGTGCTGAAGGTGGGCCGCAGCGCCCTGGGCGGCGCAGCCGCCAATTCCCACACCGGCTCCATGGCCGGGTCCGACGCCGTGTACGACGCCATGTTCAAGCAGACCGGCGTGGTCCGGGTGGACACCATCGACGAGCTCATCGACACCCTCCAGGCCTTCGACCGCCTGCCCCTGCCCGGCGGCGGCAATCTGTTCCTGTATTCCCAGGCCGGCGGCCCCGGCATCTACTGCACCGACGCCATCGCCCGGTGGCCCCAGCTGAAGATGCCCCTGGTGTCCGACGATACCAAGGCCCGCCTGGCCGCCACCCAGCAGCCCATGGCCAACATCTGCCACCCGGAGGGCTACGCGGATATCACCGCCTCCGCCTCCGTGCGCAACCATGTGGACGGCCTCCAGATCGTCCTGCAGGATGAAAACGTGGACGCCGTGGTGTTCATCACGGTGGTGCCCACCTTCCTGCCCCAGGAGGAGCTGGCCCGTGAGCTGGTGAAGATGACCGAAACCACCCCCCAGGCCCAGGAAAAGCCTGTGTTCTACTGCGTCATGGCCGGCGCTTATACCTCTCCGGCCCGGCGCATCATGGAGCAGGCGGGCCTGTGTACCTTCGACGCCCCGGACAAGGCCGTCCTGGCAGCGAAGAATATGTGCAATTACGCCGCCTTTCGCCGGCGGCAGAAGGAGGACTGAGCCATGTCTGAAAAGAATACCGTCGCTCTGAACGAGCGCGACAGCAGCAGCCTTCTGTCCTCCTGCGGCGTGCGGATGGTGGCCTCCGTGCTGCTGGACAAGCCCGACCGGGCCGCCTTCGAGGCCGCCTCCCGTCAGCTGGGCTTCCCCGTGGCCATGAAGGTCCTGTCCGACGACATTCTCCACAAAACCGACGTGGGCTGCGTGGTGCTGAGCGTCACGGACGTGGACGGCATGCAGGCCGCCTACGACACCATCATGGCCAACGCCGCCAAAAATGCCCCCGGGGCCCGGGTCCAGGGCGTTCTGGCTGAGCAGATGCTGCCCAAGGGCTTCGAGGTCCTGCTGGGCGTCAGCACGGATCCCCAGTTCGGCCATGTGATCATGGCGGGCCTGGGCGGCGTGCTGGTGGAGCTGCTGCACGCGGTGTCCCTGCGTGTGCTGCCTATCACCCGCCAGGATGCCGAGGATATGATCGATGAAACGCCGCTGGCCAAGGCCTGCCAGGGCCTGCGGGGCCAGCAGTACCGCCGGGAGGAGATCGTGGAGGCCCTGATGTGCCTGTCCCGCCTGGTGGAGGAGCACCCGGAGATCACCGAGGTGGACATCAATCCCCTGATGCTCTATGGCGACGGCCGTCCGGCCACCGCCGTGGACGCCATGGTGGTCATGAAAAAGTAAAACGCCGCACATGCGGAATATGAAGGAGCGTAGCGATATGAAAGAAATCAGACTCCACGGCATCGGCGGTCTGGGCACGGTGAAGGCCGGCGAAATGCTGGTCCACGCTGCGGTAGCCAGTGGAAAATACGGCAATTCCATCCCGTTTTTCGGCTTCGAGCGCCAGGGCGCGCCGGTCACGTCCTATGTGCGCCTGGGCGATGAGAAGATCCGTCCCAAGAACCAGGTCTATCATCCCAACTGCACCCTGGTGCTGGATCCCAGCCTGCTGATCTCCGCCCCGGTGTTCGACGGCCTGACGGAGAACTCCTATTTCATCGTCAACACCAAGGCCGAAAACGGCGCGGACCTGGTGAAAAATCCCAACGTCAGGACCGTGGCCTGGCTGGACGCCACCTCCATCGCCCTGGAGATGCTGGGCCGTCCCATCACCAACACCATCATGCTGGGCGCCTTCGTCCGTGCCACCGGCTGGGTGGACAAGGACGAGCTGGAAAAGGTCATCTGCCGCTTCTTCGGCGAGAAGAACGTGGAGACCTTCCGCCGCGGCTATAACGAAGTGAAGCTGTACACGTTTGAATAAGGGGAGGAACACCATGAAATTTATCAGTGATTACATCGTCCCCATCGGACCGGAGGGCCTGCACATTATCCAGACCGGTAAATGGCGGACCCGCAAGCCCGTGATGGACACCGACAAGTGCGTCAAGTGCGGCATGTGCCTGATGTACTGTCCCGTTAACTCCATCCGCCGCCACGAGGACGGTTCGTTCGAGATCTGCTACGATTACTGCAAGGGCTGCGGTATCTGTGCCCACGAGTGCAAGAAGGGCGCCATCACCATGCAGCCGGTAAAGGAGGAGAACTAATGGCTGACATTCAGGTCATCAACGGCAATATGGCTGCCGCCATCGGCGCGGCACTGTGCCGTCCCGATATCATCGCCGCCTATCCCATCACCCCCCAGACTCCCATCGTGGAGTATCTGGCCGACTTCGTCACCGGCGGCAAGCTGGACAGCAGCGTCAGCGAGGTGGAGAGCGAGCTGTCCGCCATGAGCGTTGTCACCGGCGCGTCCCTGGCCGGCTCCCGCGTGTTCACCGCCAGCGCCTCCCAGGGCCTGTCCCTGATGTATGAGCCCTATTTCCGGGCCTCCACCCTGCGTCTGCCGGTGGTCATGGCCGTGGCCAACCGCGAGATGATCTCTCCCCAGACCCTGTGGGGCGGTCCCCAGGACTCCCTGACCGTCCGTGACGCCGGCTGGCTGCAGATCTATGTGGAGGACAACCAGGAGATTCTGGACACCATGATCATGGCCTACCGCATTGCCGAGGACAAGAACGTCCTGCTGCCCATCAACGTCTGCTTCGACGGCTTCTATCTGTCCCACATGTCCGAGCGGGTGGAGATTCCCACCCAGGAGCAGGTGGACGAGTTCCTGCCCAAGTATGTGCCCGAGCACATCATCCTGGATCCCCGGCGTCCCATGGCCGTTGACCCCCTGACCAACGGCAACCTGCTGACCGAGTACCGCCTCAAGCACATGATGGGCCAGCAGAACGCCCTGAAGCTCCTGGAGGAGCTGGACAAGGTGTACGGCCAGAAGTTCGGCCGCAGCTACGGCGGCGCCGTGGAGGAGTACCGCTGCGACGACGCGGATTACGTCATCGTCACCATGGGCTCCATGACCGGCGTTGCCAAGGACCGGGTGGACAAGGCCCGGGCCGACGGCAAGAAGGTGGGCCTGCTGAAGATGCGTATGGTTCGTCCCTTCCCCTGCGACCGGGTGGCCAAGGTGCTCTCCGGCAAGCGGGCCTTCGGCGTGGTGGACCGCAACGTGTCCTTCGGCTGGAACACCGGCATCATCTATGAGGAGATCTGCGCCTCCATGAACCGGGCTGCATCCTTCGTCCCCAACGTTCCCTTTATCGCCGGTCTCGGCGGCGAGGACATCACCGCCACCCATATCGACTATGCCATCGACAAGATCATCGCTCAGGACGGCAAGACCGGCAAGCACGACACGGTCTGGCTCAACCGCGAGGTCATGGGTCTGTAAGGAGGAACTGTCATGAATGTTATTGAAAAGCTGGCAACCTATGAGGACCAGATCTCCCCGGGCGTATCCGCCTGCGTGGGCTGCAACGTGGAGCTGACTCTGCGCACCTGCATGAAGGTGCTGGGCCCCAACACCATCTTCGCCGTGCCTCCCGGATGCATGGGCGGCGTGGGCGTCGTGGGCTGGGACAAGGAGTCCGGCGCCAAGACCCCCGTGTTCTTCCCCCTGCTGGACAACGTGGCCTCCATGCTGGCCGGTATCAAGATGCACTATGAGCGCATCGGCCGCAAGGTCAATGTGGTGGCCTTTGCCGGCGACGGCGCCTCCGTGGACGCCGGCATGCAGTGCCTGTCCGGCGCGGCGGAGCGCGGCGACAAGATCATCTATATCTGCTATGATAACGAGGGCTACATGAACACCGGTTATCAGCGCAGCGGCTCCACCACCAAGGGTGCCTGGACCTCCACCACCCCCGTTATCAACGGCCACGGCGGCAAGAAGCAGAACAAGAAGGACTTCCCCATGATCATGGCCATGCACGATGTGCCCTATATGGCCACCATGAGCCCCGCCTATATCCCCGATATGGTCCGCAAGCTGGAGAAGGCCATGGCCGTGGACAACGGCCTGGTGTACCTGCATGTGTACAATCCCTGCGTCACCGGCTGGGGCTGCAAGTCCGATGAGAGCATCGAGGTGGCCCGCCTGGCGGTGGAGACCAACTTCGCCCCCCTGTACGAGGTGGAAAACGGCGTGTTCAAGATGTCCGTGGACGTGAAGAACCCCAAGCCCGTCAAGGAGTTTGTCACCCGCTTCAAGAAGTTCCGTCACCTGACGGAGCAGGATATCGAGGAGCTGCAGGAGTTCACCGACCGCCGCCTGGCCCGGCTGAAGAAGCTCTGCGGCGAATAAGCCCCCCTCTTACCACACAATTACCCTCCACACATACACTTTGCTCCGACGCCCGGCAGACTTCCTCCTGCCGGGCGTCGGAGCATTGCTGGCCCTTCGCCGATGGCTGCTGTGCAGGGGCGTGGGCTCTGCCCCGCCCCTAAAACCAGATGTATCCGCCCCCTTATTTCCCCAGCCACTGGCGCAGCATTTCCCACAGCTCCACCGACCGGAACCGGAGCTCGTACCCGGCGTCCTCCTCCGCCATCAGGGACAGGTCATCCTCCTCCAACCCGGCGGCCTGCCCGGCGTCCAGCCGCACGGCGGCGCCTGCCACGGCAAAGCCCTGCTGCTGTAAAATGCGCACGGCTACGTCGCATTCTCTGCTGCCATCCATCTGCACCAGGCATGAACCAAGGTGTGATTCCTGCATCCTGGATCTTACCGCAGAGTTCTTTCAGCTCATCATATGTTGTCGGTACTTCCCAGCCGTTCTCTTCGAACAGGGTCTTGTTGTAAACCAGACCCATCGGGCTGGCATCAAACGGGGCAATGTAGATTTTGCCGTCGCCGTAAGGAGAGCACTTGGCGGAATCCAGCAGGCCATCGATGACCTGATCCTTCAGCGGGGTGTCATCATCAATGCCGCCCTCTTCAAAGACATCGGACAGATCCATCAGCGCATGCTCCTTGACCATAGAGGAAATCAGGCCGGTGGAGTCGTTGTCGTTCATCGAGATGAAGTCGGGAACATTGCCTGCCACGATCTGCGGGCGAATGATGTCGCCAATCTTCGGGCTGATCTGCATATTGACAGTAACGCCGGGATAAGCGGCCTCAAAGCGTTTGATGATTTCGTCCCAGTACTCGGAACCGTAGCCGCCCTCGAACACCGCGATGTTCAGTTCATTGTTCTCAAAGGTCTTCTCACCGGTAGAGGCTTCGCTGGTAGCGGTGGACGTTGCTTCGGAAGAAGCGGCCTCACTGGATGCTGCTGCGCTGGAAGATGCTGCGCTGCCGCAGCCTGCCAGACAGGTAGCTGCCATTGCAGTGGCAAGCATCATGCTGATTGCTTTTTTCATAGTTTTCCTCCTAAAAATTATTCCTTCTTTGTTTGGGATGCGGCTCATCTGTCGTTCCCTGATTGCACTCTTATTATATCGGGCAAGCCGGATTTGATAAATGTATTCCCTTTACTTAAAGATGGATTTTATTGACTTTTTCTGTCGTTGCCCTTATAATTCAGGTAATGTATGGATAGATTGTAGTCACTTTGCACAAACGGAGGCCTATATATGTCACTAAATGCACAAAAAACGCGTGAGTTTTTCCCCAATGTGTTGCGACGAATCAAACTTCGCACCCGTCTGTTTGTGACATTTTTGATTATTTCTCTTGTTCCCGTCATCACGATTGGTATTTTTTCTTACCATGCATACACCCGATCCATGAACGAAAAGGTCAAACAGGCCGCCTTACAATCTATCGAACTACTCAATAATAATATGTCTACCCAGCTTGGCATTTATAGCGACTACATGGGTTCCATCTCCGTATCTGATACTGTACAGAATGGTGCCGCATCTGTCAATAAGGGACGCCCCCTTACAGGTGACATTGTAAATGGTATTGGTGAAACGATCGTCACCATTCCTTTTCAAAGTACCCACCTCAAAAACATCCGCGTCGTTTCCAATGACCGCACAGTCATCTACGATTTGGGCTATGACGATATTACACCCCAGCGTTTTAATGAATTGCTGGATAATATTGAAGCCGCCTCTCCACAGGATAGTCTGCAATACATCCACACTTACCGCGCCAACGATAAAATTGTCATTGGCCGTAAAATCTATGATATGCACCACACCAGCACGCCGCTGGGGTATATCATGCTGTACATTGACGAATCCCAGCTAAGCCGCTACATATTTACCGATGTTTCCTTTGGCGAGGGGTCCAACTTCCTGCTGATTGATGCCACCGGCAATGTGGTATCTTCTCAGAACGCGGAACTGCTGGGAGAAAATTTGGCCGATGACCCGATTTTCCAGCAGATCACGGCGCATCGGCAGGCGGGTGAAAACAACTTTTTATGTGAGCTGAACGGCGTAGATACACTGACAATTTTCAAATACAATACAACCTATAATGTGTATCTGGCGGCCACGATTCCGCAGGCCTACATTACCAACGGCACAAGAACCATCAATATGATGCTCATCGCGCTGGCCGCAGTGCTGGTCGTTGTCAGCTTGTTCCTGACACTGCTTGTCTATCGCAGCGTTATGCACCCTATTGACAACATGGTTGCCGCCTGCAATGCGAAAAGCGATGAGGAAATCGGGCTGAAAATCAATGATACCAGCCCCGACGAGCTCGGATTTCTGGCGCGCACCATCGACAACATGGTCAACGAAATTGGTCTGCTGGCGCAGCGCTGGAGCGATGATCAGCGCAAAATGCGCGAATTGGAATTGCAGACTCTGCAATATCAAATCAACCCGCACTTCCTGTTCAATACCCTGAACACCTTAAAGTGGATTGCCACACTCAATCATGTTACCCCGGTCAGCCACGGCATTGATGCCCTCTCTTCCCTGCTGCAAAGCACCCTTATTAAAAAGGATGAACTGATTCCGTTTGACGATGAGCTGCGCAACTTGAAAAACTACTGCGACATTCAGCAGCTGCGCTACGCAGGGCGCTTTGAGATGGAATATCAAATTGAAGATGCTGCCGGATACTGGACTGTGCCGCGCTTTATTTTGCAGCCGCTTGTAGAGAACTCCATCCTGCACGGCACGGCGGATGAAGATGATTTTGTCACCATCACCGTCCGTGCCACCGTGAGCGAGAATTTGCTTACCATTCATATCTCCGATACCGGCTGCGGTTTTGACCCCAGTGCCATCAAGGAGAAAAATTCTGAGCGCTTCTCCGGCATTGGATTGAGCAACGTAGATGAGCGTATGCGTCTGCACTACGGAAATGAATACGGTCTTACGATTGAAAGTGCCCCCGGCACCGGCACACAATGTATTCTCCGTATTCCAAATGAAGCCATTCGTTGAGGTAACACAATGTATAATTTATTGCTTGTAGACGACGAGCCACTGATTAAGGTTGCTTTCCAGTCCGCCGTGGAGTGGGGCAAGAACGGATTCCTGCTGGCGGCAACAGCCAGTAATGGGCAGGAAGCGCTGCACATTGTAGAGACACAGCACATTGATGCGGTTATCACGGACTTGAAAATGCCCGGCATGGATGGGCTTGCGCTCATTCATGAATTGAAAAAGCGCAGCTTTACCGGTCCGATTCTGGTGTTGAGCAACTATTCCGATTTTGATTCCGTGCGCACAGCCCTAACGGACGGCGCTTATGACTACTTCCTGAAAATCAATATGAACGGGGAAAGCATCGGCGAGCATCTGGAAAAGATGGCCGATTTGCTTCGTGTCCAGCAGCAGCGCCAGACGGAGGAGGACCACCGATCCTTTGCCATTGAAGCGCAGAAAAAGGAGAATGCCCTGATTCACTGCGCCCAATGGGTAACGTCCACTGCTGAACCTTCCCCTGCTTCTAATCCGTTTTCCATGCTGCCGGAACCGCTGTCCTTTCCTATCCGGCTGTTTACCGTCACTTTAATTCCCGCAAAAACTCATCCTATGCCCGCACTGGATGCTGTGACCGACTTAATTACCGAGGTTTTCGATGAAATCGGCGGCAAAGTGTTTCTGCATACTCATGAGGATGAAATCTGTGGGCTGATCAGCAATGAAAGCCTTGTAGCCTCCGGGCGCACTCTGGATAAGAAACTTGCCCGCTTGCAACGGCAGGTCACAACATATTTTCTGGATGCCCCGGTCATCATCTACCACGACAAGCCCATTTCACTGGCTGAACTCCGCCCGGGCTACCAGCTGTGTGAGGATTCTAAGGCGCTCGCCTTTTATGTGGGGTGCAGTGCTCCCATAAAGGCAACGGCACACACAGTTGCCGCCCAACCCTTCCATGTCTCTCAGGCAGAACTGTCCAAGGCCACCGCAGCAGCAGCGCAAAATGCCGATGAATTACAGATGCAGATTGCTGTTCATACTTTCTTCCAGAATTGTGCGGCACTCTGTATGCCGCCGCAGCGCGTCCGTGAAGCCTGCCATCTGTTGCTGGAGCGTCCCGGCGAGAATATGATTCCGCAGGAGACACTGGAGCAAACCTTTAAAGAAATAGAAAAAGCCCCCACCGCGGAGGCTCTTGAACAACTGCTCTGCTTGATTTTGCAGGAGCGCATGGGACTTAGCAAAATTGCCTTGAGCAAATTCAAAAAAGAGGTGCAGGCCGTCATCATCTATGTAAACGCGCATTATATGGACAAGCTGACGCTGGACGGCATTGCCGACTATGTAGGGCTGAACCGGGAATATCTGAGTCGCCTGTTCTCCAAAGAGACTGGCACCGGTCTGTTCCAGTACATCAACGAGGTGCGCATGAAACGCGCCGGTGAGATGATCCGCAGTAATAAGCAGGCCTATGTCAAGGAAGTAGCTGCCGCCGTAGGTTTTGATGACCCCTACTTCTTCTCGCGAAAATTCAAGGATTTTTATGGGAAAACGCCAAGCGAATATGCGGAGGGATAAAGGTTAAGACAAATGGAACAACCTATGCGATGCAAAACATTGACCGCTATTTATAAAAACGAAATTAACACATTGAAAAAGCTATATGAAATTGATTTTTTGATTCACGAATCCGTCCGTATTCATATAGAGCAATTTACTGTCCGAAAAATTGAAATCGACTTCACGTCTGAGCAATTAGTTGATGATTTAATAGCTGTGCTTACAAAAGTAGAGCGTTTGCTTATGCTTTTTGATGGTTACTTTATGAATCTAATCTCAATTGAGTTTCAAGACTCTGCCGGATGTGTACCTCCCAATCTTAAGGAATGCGCAGAACATTTTATGAGGAGACGATTAGCCTATTTTCATTCTAACAAAATTCTCTTTTCCAGCAACTATTTGCTTGACTTTTCAAAAGTTCTAACACCTGCCCTTTACGAAAAGTGGAAAGGCATTTTGGAAGATCTTGATGTTGCGCATCAGGTATACCTCTATTCCCTATGCGATACGAACCAGCCTGTCGATTTGAGATGTGCTTTTTTAATCGAATTAGCTGAACCAGTCGTTGAAATCGTGAAGGCTAATAGTCCTCTTTTTGAGAGTCTAAATCCAGGAAAGCAAGGCACCTCTTTACGTGATTGTCTCCGAGCACTTATAACAACATACGGTTCCGATATTTTTGAGAATGAGATAAATAGTTGCTTTGAAACATTCCTTAAATCATTAGTAAATAGTCGAGTTCGCATCATGCATATAAAGAGGAACTGCTCTGGTTCTTATTTGAACGGGCCAGAATCTGTCTTGTACTCAATTAAAATAAGCTTTTTGTACCGCATCGTTCTTTTCAACCTACTCGGCATAAGTCCATCACTGTATCACGAGAATCTTATTTCAAATATTCAAAGATGGAACTCGTGGAACGATATTATGGATAATCTTTTGTATCACCTACAAAAATAGCGTTTGCTTTTTTCTGTAACATAGCATGTAGACGTTAATACCAATCAGTATAATAAAAAGTCTCCACGCCTCACGGCTGTGGAGACTTTTCATTTTCCTGTTTTACATCAAAAATTCCAATGCGGTGTGCAGACAATAAGCACTGTTCTTAATACAGATTCTCGTCAAGCACTCCTCACAACAGAATATTTTCGCAAAAGATTTTTGTAGCCGGCAAACAGTTCATCAAAAGCGATACCCGCCACTTAACATACAGATTTCGTGAATGTTTCACCTATCTTCTTTCACAGCAACCTTTTCAGTTTCTTCCGGGCGAGTAGGCTGAAACATTCCCCATGTAGAATCCGGCGGCCACCCATAGCGTTCACGATGAACAACTGTCTGTGCCATTTCATGGGCAAGATGCTGTGTAAAGGTTTCTTTCGATGCCATAAGTATTACCCCTTTCGTCCTTATACTTAAAATTTTTATCAATAGAATGCTTTATTGCATTCCAAAGCCGAGCTTAGAAATCAATAGTGTGACCGCAACAGCCAAAATCGCAGAAGTCGCTCTATA
>OHCE01001004.1_pt1 | contig 10558 bp, 11 predicted proteins | sample 1577571 | NCBI WGS metagenome assembly OHCE01 (sample SAMEA3879505, study PRJEB24766) | human gut metagenome | biome: human-associated habitat; feature: feces | place: USA | collected 1985/1987 | reverse complement strand
CCCGCCTGCAGCCGCGGCCGGGTGCCGCAGCGCGGAGAACGGGGCTTTTCGACTGAAATCAGTTCTGCGCGTGGCTGTCCACAAAGTTTACCACATCGCCCACGGTGCGCAGGGACTCGATGGCGTCATCCGGCACCTCGATACCGAACTCATCCTCCAGCGTCATCACCATGTCCACGATGTCCAGGCTGTCGGCCTCAAAATCGCTCATGATGTCACTGTCCATCGTGATCTTTGCCGGATCAACGTCCAGCTGCTCCGCCAGCAATGCACGGATTTTTTCAAAAGTCTCCTTTTTGCAGTTGTTTTGCTGGTCTGTACACTGGGGCCGTGGGTGCGGCGCTGTGATGGTGCGCCTGCGGATGCTGCGCGGCTCCACCGGGCTGTACAGAACGCTCTCTTTTTTTATATCCCATGCCGTGGCTGTTGTCAAGCCCTGTTTTCGCTTTCCCGTCCGGGAACACGAAAAAAGTTCCAAAACGCATATTTTCGCTTGACAGAAGCCCCCGGGTTTCTTATCATTATAGAGAAACGAGTTCAGGTGAACGGACTGTTCACCAATAAGGAGAATGGAACATGAAGCTTTCATTTACCAAAATGCAGGGCTGCGCCAACGACTATATTTATCTGGACTGCCGCGAAAGCGGTGTGCCGGAGAATATCGCAGCCCTTTCCGAAAAATTGTCCCGGCGGCATTTTTCCATCGGAGCCGACGGCATCATCTGCATCTGCGCTGCGCAGTCGGTGGGAGCCGACGGCATGATGCGCATCTTCAACGCCGACGGCAGCGAGGGCAGGATGTGCGGCAACGGCATCCGCTGCGTGGCCGAGTGGCTGTATACCCACGGCATCTCCAAAGAGACCCTTGCCATTGATACCCTCAGCGGTCTGAAGACCCTGAAAATGTGCGTTGGCTACGAAAAGCCAGATGGCACAATCCTGAAGGACTTCCCGCCGGCACTGGAAGAACTGGCAGACTGCAAGCCGATTTATGAAGAATTTGAAGGCTTCAGCGAAGACATCAGCTCTTGCAAGACCTTTGACGAACTGCCGGAAGCTTGCAAGAAGTACATTGCAAGACTGGAAGAAGTTTGCGGCTGTAAGGTTGTTATGGTCGGCAATGGTCCAGATCGTTCTCAGATTCTGGAACGGTAAGACTTGCTACCATCTTGTATCTTGATGAAAAAACAAAGACAAAAGCACCCGTAAAACGGTGCTTTTGTGCTATTCTATGCCCATTTTGAAAGGAAGTGTCCCCTCGTCATGCAAGCAGCCATTCTATTTCTATTGTTGGTGGTCATTTGTCTGCAAATCTTTATCGTTCTTGTCATCAAGCAATCATCTGGCAACGTCTCCGAGGACAGCGGCAACGCTGCTGCCCCTACGCAGGAACAGCAAAAAGAACTCCTCTTTCACATCCAACAAAACTTGTCTGTCCTCTCGCAATCGCTCAAGGAAAGCCAGCAGCAAGCTGCTGCCTATCAGAATCAGAGCATTGCCACGCTCAACCAGAACCTTGCTGCCCAGATGCAGCAGATGGAACAGCGTCTGCGTACCATTGAACTGACGAACGGGCAGGGTATGGAACAAGTTCGCCAGACGATTCAAACCAGTCTGAACCGCATGCAGCAAGTACAGGCGGACAACCTCGCTGAAATTCAAGGAATGGTAGAACAAAAACTCACACAGACACTCGAACAAAAGGTACAGAGTGCCTTCCAGATGGTCAACGAACGATTGGAAATGGTCTATCGGGGACTGGGAGAAATGCAGACGCTCGCTGCTGGTGTTGGAGATTTGAAAAAAGTATTGTCGAACGTAAAAACCCGTGGGATTCTAGGTGAAGTACAGCTCGGCAGCATTCTACAGGAGATTCTTGCTCCGGAACAATATGCCTATGATGTGACTGTCAACCCCAACCGCCGAGAACACGTTGAGTATGCAGTTAAACTGCCGGGGACAACAAACGGGCAACCAGTCTGGCTGCCAATTGACTCGAAATTCCCCGGAGATACCTATACTGCTCTACGAAACGCTCTGGACAGCGGAAATCCACAGCAAATCAAGGCTGCTCAACAGACACTGACACAAGTCATCCGAAAATGTGCGAAAGATATTCATGACAAATACATCTGTCCGCCTTATACCACAAACTTTGCGATTTTGTTCTTGCCGTTTGAGGGGCTGTATGCCGAAGTCATCAATCTAGGCATGGTTGAAACCCTCCAGCAGAACTTTCAAGTCAACATCGCTGGACCTTCCACGATGGCGGCGATGCTGAACGCCTTGCAGATGGGCTTTCAGACGCTTGCCATCCAGAAACGCAGTACAGAAGTCTGGCAGGTGCTACAGCAGGTACAGACGGAATTTGACCGTTTTGCTGATGTTCTGCAAAAAACACAGAATGCCTTGCATAGTGCAGATTCTCAGCTGGAACGCCTTGTTGGCACTCGTACTCGTGCCATTCAGCGACAGCTAGGGGCAATTCAGACGCAAAATGACTTGCACACGGGAAAATAATTGCAATTATGATAACAGCCGCCAAACTGCAATCTGGCGGCTGTATTTTTTTGAATTTTTTCAGGCACAAGAAAAGGGACTGCATCAAACAGTCCCTTCGCTTCTCGGATTTTTCTATTTTTTTGTTTTTCTATCTCTTTCACCCTACTATTTTTTTATCGTCATCTTTTCGTAGGATGTCATCCCTTTTGGGATTGATATTAGTATATCACATTTGTTTTTGATTGTCAAGTACTTTTTATAAGAAATCCAACTTTTTTATAAAAAATACCAGAATCAACAAATTTTTCTACGTTTTACAATAAAAGTATAACACAGATATTTTCTGTTGTCAAGTAAATTTTGAAAAAATATAAAAACAGGCGAACAAATTGCACCCACAATCTGTTCGCCTGTCTAAACTTCCAACTGAAATTAAATTTCGTGATTATGCCGTCTGGAGATTTTCAAACGGTTCATGGCACGGTTTAACGCTGCCTGCGACTGGTAGTATTGCATGATACTCTGCCGCTGCCGCAGCCGTTCTTTCGCACGGGTTGCAGCTTCTGCGGCACGCTTTGCATCAATTTCTTCCGGCAATTCAATCGCATCGCCCAAAATCAATGCATAATCGCTCCGAATTTCTGCAAAGCCCTCGCTGATGGCGGCATATCGCCACTCACCGTCTACCTTGTATTGAATTTCTCCCGGACTCACAATCGTAACCAGAGATTCATGTCCCGGCAGGACACCAACCAAACCATCCTGTGCCGGATAAATCAAGTGTTCACACTCGCCGACAAAAAACGGTCGGTCTGCTGCCAGCAGTTCCAATTTAAATGTTTTTGCCATGCCGCATCCCTCACTTACGCTTGATTACAGGGTTTTTGCTTTTTCGATGACTTCATCAATCGTACCCACATTAAAGAATGCGTTTTCTGGATATTCATCCATTTCGCCGCTGATAATCATCTTAAAGCCACGGATGGTTTCCTTTAACGGTACATATTTACCTGGAATGCCCGTAAAGACTTCCGCTACATGGAACGGCTGTGACAAGAATTTCTGAATCTTTCTTGCACGATAAACCGCAGTCTTATCTTCTTCGTCCAGTTCTTCCATACCAAGAATGGCGATGATGTCCTGCAATTCCTTATACCGCTGCAACAATTCCTGTACCTGACGGGCAACCTGATAATGTTCTTCGCCAACAACATCCGGTTCCAGGATTCTCGAAGAGGATTCCAGCGGGTCAACTGCCGGATAAATACCCTGTTCTACAATCTTTCTGGACAAAACGGTCGTTGCATCCAAGTGGGCGAACGTGGTTGCCGGAGCCGGGTCGGTCAAGTCATCTGCCGGCACATAAACTGCCTGTACAGAGGTGATAGAACCGTCCTTGGTAGAGGTGATTCGTTCCTGCAACTCGCCGACTTCATTCGCCAAGGTCGGCTGATAACCAACGGCGGACGGCATTCTGCCCAGCAGGGCAGAAACTTCCGAACCAGCCTGTACATAACGGAAGATGTTATCAATAAACAGCAGCACGTCCTGATGTTTTTCATCACGGAAGTATTCTGCCATTGTCAGACCCGTCTGTGCAACCCGCATACGGGACCCCGGCGGTTCGTTCATCTGACCGAATACCAAAGCGGTCTTGCTGATAACGCCGGATTCTTTCATTTCGTTCCAGAGGTCGTTACCTTCTCTGGAACGCTCGCCGACACCCGTAAAAATAGAGTAACCGCCGTGTTCGGTTGCAACGTTTCGGATCAGTTCCTGAATCAAAACGGTTTTACCAACACCAGCACCGCCGAACAAACCAATCTTACCACCCTTTGCATACGGTGCAAGCAGGTCGATAACCTTGATACCAGTTTCCAGAATTTCAACAACCGGGCTTTGATTCCGGAAAGACGGAGCTTCTCTGTGGATTGCCCACTTCTGCTTTGTATGCACTTCTCCGGCGTTGTCAATCGGTTCACCCAAAACATTGAACATTCTGCCCAGTGTTTCTTCGCCGACCGGAACTTGAATACAGCTGCCAGTTGCAGTGACTTCCATATCCTTTGCCAGACCATCGGTTGCGGACAAGCTGATGCAGCGAACAACACCGTTGCCCATGTGCTGTGCCACTTCCATGACACACTTTTTATGTTCCATCTGGACTGTCAGAGCGTCTTTGATCATCGGCAGTTTGCCGGTAAATGCAACGTCAATGACAGGCCCGAGAATTTGTACAATTTTTCCGGTTTCCATGGATTTTCGGACTCCTCTCTATCCCATGATCAGATTTATTTCGCAGCCTCTGCACCGCTGGAGATTTCTGTAATTTCCTGTGTGATTGCAGCCTGTCTTGCACGGTTATACTGCAACGAAAGCGTTTGCAGCATATCCTTTGCACTGGTGGTTGCAGAGTCCATTGCCGACATACGAGCCTGCTGTTCGCTACAGAACGATTCTACCATTGCACCGTAAATCAAGCCCTTCATAAAGTTCGGGGTCAAGTGTTCCATCACCGCTTCCACGGTTGGATAGAAGGTTGCCTCGTGATGACGGGTAACATCTTCTTCACTGGTGACAAAGTTGTTGACGTTCAGCGGCAACAGCTGCTGGACTTTCGGCTCAAATGTCATGGAATTGAGCATCTTTGTATAGACGATATAGACATCATCTACTTTCTTCTGCTCAAACAATTCCATCATCAGCACGGCGATTTTCATCGCACGGTACAAGGTCGGGTTCTGGGTGGTCTGGATAAATTCTGCATCCACGTCCAGTTCGCCTTCTCTTGCTTTCCGCTGAAAATACATTCTGCCGACCTGTCCCATAACAAACAGTCGAGCATATTCACACTGTTCCATCTCTGCTTCTGCCCGCTTGATGACATTGTGGTTATAAGAACCGCACATGCCCTTATCTGCCGTGATGATAATGAATGCTTTTTTCCGCTTATCTGCCGGAATTTCCGTTCTGGTATCGAAAAACCGCATATCAATATCTTCCGGTGCACGGGACAGAATGCTTCGCATGGCATATAACAGCTTATCAAAATAGGGTTCTGTGGCTGCCAAATCCTTCTTCGCCTTCTTCAGCTTGGAAGAGGAAATCAGGTACATGGCATTCGTAATCTTCATAATATCATTGATACTCTTAATCCGTTCCCGAATTTCCCGCATATTTGACATTTTACTTCACCTGCTTCTTATAGGCTTCTGCTTCTGCAATCAAGGTTGCCTTATCTTCATCGGACAGCTGTCCGGTTTCCTGAATCTTCTTAATCAATGCTGCCTGACTCTGTTCCAAATGTGCCATCAAATCATTGACAAAATCCCGCAGATTCTTCAGCGGAATATCGTCAAACAGCCGTTCGGAGGCAACTGCCAGCACGCAAACCTGCCGCCACAATGGCTGCGGATGATACAGCGGCTGCTTCAGCAGTTCCATCAGGGCATGACCGTGATCCAACATTGCTTGCGTTGCTGGGTCGAGGTCGGAGCTGAACTGGGTAAAGACTTCCATTTCCCGGAACTGTGCCAGTTCCATACGCATCTTTCCGGCAACCTTTTTCATTGCCTTGGTCTGAGCAGCACCGCCGACACGAGAAACGGACAAGCCGACATTGACTGCCGGACGCATACCAGCGAAGAACAATTCACTTTCCAAGAAGATCTGACCATCTGTGATGGAGATGACATTTGTCGGAATGTAAGCGGAGATGTCGCCTGCCTGTGTTTCGATGATTGGCAGTGCGGTGATTGAACCGCCACCGTGTGCATCGTCCAGTCGGCAGGAACGCTCCAGCAAACGGGAGTGCAGATAACGTCACCCGGATAAGCTTCACGCCCCGGCGGACGGTGGAGCAGCAGGGACATTGCACGATAAGCCACCGCATGCTTGGAAAGGTCATCATAGATAATCAGAACGTCTTTGCCCTGATGCATGAAGAATTCTGCCATCGCCGTACCGGAATACGGTGCAATATACTGCACTGGAGCCGGAGCACTGGCGGATGCAGAAACAACTACGGAATAATCCATTGCACCATGGGTTTTCAGAGTATTTACAATTTTTGCAACCGTTGAGGACTTCTGACCGATGGCAACATAAATACAGATGACATCCTGTCCCTTCTGGTTGATGATGGTATCTACAGCAATCGAAGTTTTACCCGTCTGACGGTCACCGATGATCAATTCTCTCTGTCCACGTCCAATCGGGAACATGGAGTCGATGGAAAGAATACCAGTTTGCAGCGGAACAGAAACGGACTTTCTGTCTGCAACACCGGCTGCTTCCCGTTCAATCGGGTAATAGTCTTCCGGTTCAATCGGTGCACCGCCATCAATCGGAGCACCCAGTGCGTCAACAACTCTGCCAATCAGTCCAGAGCCAACGCCGACACCGGCACGCTTTTTGGTACGCATGACCTGTGTACCTTCTACAATTCCATAATCAGAACCGAGCAGAACGACACCAACAGTCTTTTCTTCCAAGTTCTGAATAATTCCACGGACACCGGTTTCAAATTCCACCAGTTCGCCGTACATGGCATGCTGCATCCCATAAACGGTTGCAATGCCATCGCCGACCCGAACGACCGTGCCGCCTTCCTGCACGCCGGTCTTTCGGTCGAAATCCGCAATTTCACTCTTTAAAACGGAAATGATTTCACTTGCATTCATGGGTACACATTCCCTCCTGTCACTGTCCTGCCAATTTCTTTTGCAGGGTTTTTAAGGTATTCCGCAAACTGCGGTCATACACCAAGTCACCGATCCGCAATACAAAACCGCCCCGCAATGCTGGATTTTTCTGCATCGTAAGAACTGCTTTCTGTTTGCCTGTTGCTTTCATGGCAAACTGTTTCAAGCCTTCCTGCTGGGCTTCTGTAAGCGGTGTGACATATTCCACAACAGCGTGGACACAGCTTTCTGACTGTCGCTTCTTCTCATAAAATGCCTGAAAAATTTCCGGCACATCGGCAGTTTCTGCGTTTTTACAGAGTACGCAGAGCAGATTCTGCACTGCCTCCGGAAATACCTTCCGAACAACCGCTTCCTTTTCCGGAATGGAAATGGTGGGATTCGTCAGAGCTTCGCTGAGTGCCGGACAACATTCCCAGATTGCCTGTGCCTGCTCCACCACATCCATCGGGTATTGCAGTTCTAACATTGCCTGTGCATAACATTCAGCTGGTCGGCTCATGAATTCACACCTTCCTCCTTCAAGAACGCATCAACAAGATTCCGGTTTTCGGCATCGTCCATTTTTCCTTCTACCAACTTTGCAGCAGCAGCGAGTGCCAAGTCTGCAATTTCCTTTTGTGCACCAGCCAAGGTATTCTGCCGTTCGGCATCGATTTCCTTCTGTGCATTCTGAATCATGCGGCTTGCTTCCTGCTGTGCCTGTTCGGTAATCTGATTTCCCTGTTCTTTTGCGGCAGTTCTGGCGTTTGCAATAATCGTACTTGCCTCCTGCTTTGCACCGGAGAGCGTGTCTTCATACTGCTGCCGCAGCTGATGTGCTTCCTCTTTGGACGCTTTTGCCTGATCCAGATCAGCTTGTACCGCTGTGGCACGCTGATCCATGATATTCTGAATGCGTCCGAACAGGAACTTCTTCAGAAACAAGAACAGTACCAGAATATTGATGATTGAAAATGCAATCGTCCAAATATCAAACTCTAACATAATTTCTGTTTCGTCCTGCTCTCTGGCAGAACGCAGCTCCTTTCTTTAAAGGATTCCCTGCTGATCACTTCATGATGACCAGCAGCAGTGCAACAACGAAACCATAGATGGCAGTTGCTTCTGCCAGGGCACTACCTAACAGCAGTGTCTTATTGATGTCGCCGGCTGCCTCCGGCTGTCTTGCAATGGCTTCTGCTGCCTTTGAGGTAGCAATTCCGATTCCCAGACCTGCACCCAAGCCGGTCAAAACGGCAATTCCTGCTGCAATCATGATTCTTTTCCTCCTATGTTGAATGATTTCAATTTTCTGTTTACTTCATAATAACCAAGAGCAATGCGACAACGAAACCGTAAATCGCAGTTGCTTCTGCCAGTGCACTACCGAGCAACAACGTCTTGTTGATGTCGCCAGCTGCTTCCGGCTGTCTTGCAATGGCTTCGGTTGCCTTTGAGGTTGCAATCCCGATGCCCAAACCTGCACCTAAACCCGTTAAAACGGCAATTCCTGCTGCAATCATGATGATTTCCTCCTTATTTCTCGTGGTGTTCCATGCCCTCCGCCATAAACAGCGAAGTTAAAAATACAAATACATACGCTTGAATCAGTCCGTCGAACACATCAAAGTACATACTGAATACCATTGGGACAATCAGCCCGCAGACGTGTTCAATCAGCTTCATGACAACGAATGCACCCAAAACATTACCGAACAGTCGCATACACAGCGAAAGCGGACGAATGCCGATTTCCATAATGTTGATTGGGGTCATAATTGCCATTGGTTTGGTGAAGGATGACAAAAAGCCTTTCAAGCCGCCCTGTGCCCGGAATGTGGACACTTCAATCAGGATAATGCTGAGCAATGCAAATGCAACCGTGACGTTGATGTCTTTGGTCGGCGGTTTAATACCAAAGCCGAACATCCCGATGAGGTTGGAAATGCCAAGCAGCAGCAGCACAGTACCCAGATATGCGAAATACGGTCTACCGGCTTTGCCCATGTTGCCTTCCAAGAAATTGTTCACCCACGTTACCGCAGATTCGAGCATCGCCTGCCCACGGCCGGGAACAATTTTCAGATTGCGTGTCAAAAGCAGAACCGCAATCATGATGAACGCCATAATGCCCCACATGACCACAATGGATTCATGCACAGGAATTCCACCGAACAGCGGAATCGTAAAGGCGACCTCGGTTTGCAGTTCTTCTGCCAATGCTTCTCCCATCTTCTCACCATCCTCTCTCACAAGCTCTTTTGCAGTTTCTGCAAAAGGCATCTGCCGTCTTGGTATCAACGGCAGCATTCAAAGTGTTGAATGTTAGAACAGTGTCGTTTACTGCTCTGCTTTCTATTATACACACGGCTGTGTAAAATTGCAAGCATTAAAATGCGGCAAAATGACGGATATGGGACAATCTTCCGGAAACCGTTGCTTTTTACAAGTTTCCAAAAGTACCGAAAATCTTTCGCATTCCATTCTCCACTTTTAATCATTATAGAACTTTCGGAGCAAAAAGTCAACGGTTTCAGACTTAACTTTTTACACGATTTTCCGTGAAAAATAAGGCGTTTTTCGTCAAAAAAGTACATTTTCAAAAGTCGCCGTCCACAATGTCAAAAGTTATTATTTTTTCATATCGTTTTTCGTGCATCTCCACGAAAGGACAATTGTTTGCACAAGATAGACAGAGATTCCAAAAGTGTGCAAAAATCATCAAAAACAAACAGAAGCACCGTTACCCATCGGATAACGGTGCTTCTGGATTGATATAGAATAGAAGAGAGGATAGCATTACCAATATTCTACAGAACCATTGCTCCTGAAAAAACAAGCGTTCTCGAAAATATCCTGCTCTGTAGAAGGTATTTTTATTTTACCACATTTTTTTAGAAATGTCAACTATTTTTTTCGATTTTTTCATATGCAGTTTTGTATAAATTGCAACAGAGCAAAAAAGACCGCTTTCCAGCCGGAAATATCGGCGGAAAACGGTCTTTCTCTCACTTCCTGAAAAAGAAAATCTTAGTTCTTCATTTCATAATGTTCGCCAATCAGGGATGCATTTGCTGCCAGAATCGGACGAATGCAGTTGTCTACAAATTCTTCGGTCTGCTGTTCACTTCTACCTGTGAAGTTTTCCGGCTGCAAAATCGCATCCAGTTCTTCCTTGGTAATCATGAACATCGGGTCAGCCAGAATCATATCGCACAGGTCATTTTCCAGACCATCTTCCTTGACGTGCTTTCCAGCAATCATGGAGTATTCCCGAATCTTTTCGTGCAGTGCCTGACGGTCGCCACCCTTCTTAACGGCATCCATCATGATGTTTTCGGTTGCCATGAACGGCAGTTCCCGCATAATCC
>OHCE01000999.1_pt1 | contig 10681 bp, 8 predicted proteins | sample 1577571 | NCBI WGS metagenome assembly OHCE01 (sample SAMEA3879505, study PRJEB24766) | human gut metagenome | biome: human-associated habitat; feature: feces | place: USA | collected 1985/1987 | reverse complement strand
CCAGAGTACGCTGCCTGATTGATGACAATCCGAATAAATGGGGAAGATACATGGAAGGAGTTCCGGTGGTAGGCGGAAGAGACGATATTTTTCTCAATGTGGACAAGTATCATATCAATCAGATCCTTCTTGCGATCCCGACGGCAACACCGCATCAGAAGCGGGATATCCTGAACATTTGCAAGGAAACCGGCTGCGAGCTGAAGCAGCTTCCTGGTGTATATCAGCTTGTAAACGGAGAAGTATCCCTGAGCAAGATGAAAAAAGTAGCAGTGGAGGATCTTCTCGGACGAGACACCATCAAAGTTAACATGTCAGAGATCTTTCAGTATCTGAAGGGCAAAAGGATCCTGGTAACAGGAGGCGGCGGTTCCATCGGAAGTGAGCTCTGCCGTCAGATCGCAGGTCATGAGCCGGAGCTTCTGGTGATCTTCGATATTTATGAAAATAATGCATATGACATTGAGCAGGAGCTGAAGGCTAATTATCCGAAACTGAACTTGAAGGTACTGATCGGCTCTGTCCGCGACAGCAAAAGGATCAACTGGGTATTTGAAACCTACAAGCCGGAGATCGTATATCATGCAGCCGCACATAAGCACGTACCGCTGATGGAGGAAAGCCCGAATGAGGCAATAAAAAACAATGTGCTTGGCACATTAAAGCTCTCAAGGATTGCAGCTGAGTACCATGTGAAGAAGTTCGTGCTTATCTCTACTGATAAGGCGGTTAATCCGACCAATATCATGGGTGCATCAAAGCGTCTGTGTGAGATGGTTATACAGATGATGAACAGGCAGACTGGGACTGATTTTGTAGCGGTACGTTTTGGAAATGTGCTCGGAAGTAACGGAAGTGTTATCCCGCTATTTAAGAAGCAGATAGAGGATGGCGGTCCTGTTACTGTGACGGACAAGCGTATTATCAGGTATTTTATGACTATTCCGGAGGCAGTGGCGCTTGTGCTGCAGGCAGGGCTCTATGCTCACGGAGGCGAGATTTTCGTGCTCGACATGGGCGAGCCGGTCAAGATTGATGATATGGCTAGGAACCTTATCAGGCTTTCAGGACTGGAGCCGGATGTGGATATTCAGATTGTATACACAGGCCTGCGTCCGGGCGAGAAGCTATACGAGGAGATGCTGATGAGCGAGGAAGGCCTCAAGGAGACTCCGAACAAGCTGATTCATGTGGGTGAGCCTATTGAGATGGATGATGAGCTCTTTGAGAAGCAGCTTGAGATGCTCGAGAAGGCATGCACCTCAGAAGCAAAGGATATCAAGCAGATAGTGGCCTCTGTGGTAAAGACATATCATCCTGACCTGGAGAACTAAATATCTTTTGAAGCTCATAATATAGACTGTAAAAGCCGGATGTTTGGCATATTTTATGCCGGAAGCGAGGAACATAACTATGGAAAAGAGACAGATTTCATTTTCACCACCTGATATAACAGAGGCAGAGGTGTCAGCTGTTGCTGATGCACTGCGAAGCGGTTGGATTACAACAGGTCCAAGAACCAAGGAGTTTGAGAAGAGGATTGCTAAGCTATGCGGCACGGATAAGGCTGTAGCTCTTGGCTCTGCTACTGCGTGTCTTGAGTCGATACTCAGATTCTTAGGGATAGGTGCAGGTGATGAGGTCATCACAAGCGCATACACATATACTGCATCTGCAAGCCCTGCTGTGCATGTAGGTGCAACGCTTAAGTTTATAGACGTAGCACCTGATTCATTTGAGATGGATTACGATGCCCTGGAAGCTGCTATTACAGAAAAGACAAAGGTTATCGTGCCGGTTGATATTGCAGGTGTGCCTTGCGACTATGACAGGATTTTTGATATTGTGGAGAGAAAGAAGGCTCTTTTCCATCCGTCAAATGATGTGCAGAGGGCAATCGGACGTGTGATTGTGGCGGCTGACTCAGCTCATGCTTTTGGCGCCTCATACATGAGAGACGGTGAGCGGATTATGTGTGGCAATGTAGCTGATTTTACAAGCTTTTCGTTTCATGCGGTCAAGAATCTGACCACTGCAGAGGGCGGAGCACTCACCTGGAGACCTATAGAGGGCTTTGATGATGAGTATATCTACAAGCAGTTTATGCTGCTTTCACTCCACGGACAGACAAAGGATGCACTCCACAAGAATGGTCTGGGCAACTGGGAGTATGATATTGTGGCTCCTTCGTATAAGTGCAATATGACTGATATCCAGGCTGCTATTGGTCTGGTACAGCTTGACAGATATGATGGGCTTCTCAAGAGGCGCCGTGATATTATAGAGCGCTATGACGAGGCATTTAAGCCGCTTGGTCTCTTGACTGTGCCTCATTTTACAGACAGGCATACATCGAGCGGACATCTGTATCTGCTTCGCATACCGGGCATCGGCGTGGACAGGCGCAATGCGCTTATAGTGCAGATGGCGGAGCGAGGTATCGCCACAAATGTGCATTTCAAGCCGCTTCCGATGATGACAGCATATAAGAATATGGGCTTTGACATAGCTGATTTTCCAAATGCTTATCATCAGTATGAGAATGAGATTACACTTCCTCTAAACACAAAGCTTAGCGATGAGGATGTGGAGTATATAATTAATAATTTATTGGAGATTTTACATGAGTAGATGGAGAACATGGGGAGAGATTCCTACATTCATGAAAAATGATTTTACACTTAAATATTACAGGCATCTGAGCAGAAAGAGGACAAGCATGGTATTCAAACGCTTTTTTGATGTGATTATGTCCGCTGTTCTTCTTGTGCTGCTTTCGCCTGTTATACTGGTCCTTGCTGTCTGGATAAAGGTAGATAGCAGAGGACCTGTTTTTTTCAGACAGGAGCGTATTACGCAGTATGGCAGGAAGTTTCGCATATTCAAGTTCAGAACTATGGTGAATGATGCTGACAAAAAGGGCTCACTGGTGACTGTCGGTGGGGATTCAAGAATCACAAGAGTCGGTGCTGTCATCAGAAAGTACAGGCTTGATGAGATTCCGCAGCTCATAAATGTGCTATGTGGTGATATGAGCTTTGTTGGCACAAGACCGGAGGTGGAGAAGTATGTCATGGCATATACACCTGCGATGATGGCAACACTTCTGATGCCAGCCGGAATCACAAGTGAGGCAAGCATCAGGTATAAGGATGAGGACAGGCTTCTGGAGGCTTCTGATGATGTGGATTACACATATATCCACAAGGTGCTGCCGGGCAAGATGAGGTACAATCTTAAGTATCTTAAGAGATTTTCACTGATAAATGATATCAGACTGTGCATAGAGACTGTGCTTGCGGTAATACATTAGTCTGCTTGTCTGGGAGGATGATACTTATGAATAAAGTCAAATTTTCAGTATTACTGTCAATTTATTACAAGGAAAAGCCTGAGTATTTCAGGGAGTGTATGGAAAGCATATATTCACAGACTGTTATACCGGACGAGATAGTGCTGGTGGAGGATGGCCGACTGACAGATGAGCTTTATGAGGCAATCAGTGATTATGAATGCAGGCCTTCGGAAATAAATTTTGTTACGGTAAAGCTTGAAAAAAACAGCGGGCTCGGTCTTGCACTTGCTGAAGGCATAAAGCATTGCTCTAATGAGCTTGTGGCCAGGATGGACACGGATGATATATGTGTGCCTGACCGGTTTGAGAGACAGCTGAATGCTTTTTCGGAAAATCCAAAGCTTGATATCATAGGTGGCTACATCAGCGAGTTTTCCGATGATACGCATAATATTTTATCAGAGAGGACAGTGCCTCTTGGGAATTATGTGATAAAGCAGTATCAGAGAAAGCGCGATGCGTTCAATCACATGACTGTTATGTACAAAAGGTCTGCAGTGCTTGCTGCAGGCAATTATCAGGATTGTCTGCTTATGGAGGATTCTCTTCTTTGGGCGAATATGATCAGAAATCACTGTCGTATGGCAAATATAGGTGAGACTCTTGTGTATGCCAGAACCGGTGATGATATGCTAAGGAGGCGTGGCGGCTTTGATTATTTCCTTAAATACAAAGCCGGAAGAAAACGTATTTTAAAGACAGGGACCATAAGCGCAGCCGATTATTTTGTTACGATTTCGGCACAGCTTGTTGTCTGTATGATGCCACTTTGGATGAGGAGCCTTGTGTTTAAAAAAATATTAAGGAACTAAAACTTTTCAAATGCACGTTAATGTGGTAAAATCGGTATGGTTAACATTAATAGGCTTATTTACTAGCTGATACAGGAGGTTAATATAAATGGATTTTAGAGCTGAGTACGAGAAATGGTGCACAGACCCATATTTTGATGAGGCTACAAAGGCTGAGCTTAAGGCTATCGCAGGTGATGATAAGGAGATAGAGGACAGATTCTATCGCACACTTGAGTTTGGTACAGCAGGTCTTCGTGGTGTCATAGGAGCCGGCACCAACAGGATGAATATATACACAGTCCGTCAGGCTACACAGGGACTGGCGAATTACATACTTTCACAGGGAGAGGACGCAGTAAAGAGAGGTGTTGCAATCGCACATGACTCACGTAATATGCATGATGAGTTCACAGATGCCACAGCACTCTGTCTTGCAGCTAACGGAATCAAGACATATGTATTCCCACAGCTCGCACCTGTTCCGGAGCTGTCATACGCAGTAAGGACACTCGGTACAATAGCCGGTGTTGTTATCACAGCAAGCCACAATCCTCGTGAGTACAATGGATACAAGGTATACTGGGAGGATGGTGCACAGGTTACTCCACCTCATGATACAAGCATCATGGCTGAGGTGGCAAAGGTTACATCATTTGATCAGGTAAAGACTATGGACAAAGCTGCTGCTATTGAGGCAGGCCTTTACAATGTCATCTCTGACGAGGTTGAGGAGGGATATTTCGGAGAGCTTCGTAAGCTTTCTATCCATCCTGAGATCATCAAGGCTATGGCAAAGGATATCAAGATTGTTTACACACCACTCCACGGCACAGGACTTCGCCCTGTACAGAGAGTGCTTAAGGATATGGGCTTTGAGAATGTATACATTGAGCCAAGCCAGGCAGTACCTGACGGCAATTTCCCTACATGTCCTTATCCAAATCCTGAGAATCCTGATGCATGGAAGCTCGCGCTTGAGCTGGCAAAGGAAAAGGATGCTGATATCGTTTTAGCAACTGATCCTGATGCCGACAGACTCGGTGTATATTGCAAGGATACAAAGACAGGAGAGTATGTGACATTTACAGGAAATATGTCAGCTATGCTTATCGGTGAGTACATTTTAAGCCAGAAGAGTGCCAATGGTACTTTGCCTGAGAAGCCTGCATTTGTTGAGTCAATTGTTTCAACAGATATGGGTAAGGCAATTGCGGCAGCATATGGTGTAAAGCATATCGAGGTGCTCACAGGCTTTAAGTATATCGGTGAGCAGATGCTCAAATTCGAAAAGACCGGCTGCAACAACTATGTATTCGGTATGGAGGAGAGCTACGGATGCCTGCCTGGCACATATGCAAGGGATAAGGATGCTCCTGCAGCAGTTTGTATGCTGTGTGAGGTGGCTGCCTTCTACAAGTCACAGGGTAAGACACTTTGGGATGGCATGATTGACATGTACGAGAAGTATGGTTACTACAGAGAGGGCATATCTACACTGACCTTAAAGGGTATTGATGGTGCCGCACAGATAAATGAGATTATGACAAAGGCACGTGCCGCTGAGCCAAAGAAGTTTGGCGATTATCAGGTGCTTGCTATCTGTGATTACAAGAATGACACAAGAAAAGATATGACAACAGGAAAGGTTGAGCCGACAGGTCTTCCTTCTTCCAATGTACTTTACTACGAACTTAACGATAACGCTTGGTGCTGTGTACGCCCTTCTGGTACAGAGCCTAAGATTAAATTCTATTTCGGAGTTAAAGGAGTGTCTCTTGAAGATTCACAGGCTAAGCTTGATGCTTTGTCAGCTGAGGTTCTCGGACAGTTTGAATAAAGACTATGATGAAAATATACATTTGCCCGGATTGTGGCTGGATACGGATGGTTTCAAGAAGGAAAGAGGTTGAATGCTTCAAGTGTGGCAGACCGCAGATGCGACTGACGAATCTGGAGTTTGGAAAGTATACCAATATGTCAGAGAAGGAACGTCAGGATTACGCAGACGCGTGGCTTTACATTCATAGAAAAAAGGAAAAATAACATGGCAAAGAAGAGAAAGAAAAAAAGAGGTCGTAAAAAAATAGTATTATTTGTATTTGAAATATTAGTTTTAATTATAGTATTGGCTGTTTTAGGATTATATAATAGTACAATAGGTAAAATTGATTTCAAGAATGATCTCTCAGCCAGCGAAGCCGGCATTAATGACGATATTGATGAAGAAAGCGTGCAGACTATGCATGGTTACTTAAATGTTGCTTTATTCGGACTCGATAATCGTTCGAGTGGTAAATATGAAAGTGGTAATTCAGACTGTATAATGATTGCCAGCTTAAACTATGATACAAATGAAGTAAAGCTTGCTTCTTTATACAGAGATACCTATTTGTCTGTTGGAAAGGGCAAGTATTATAAGGCTAATAATGCTTTTGAAATTGGTGGAGCAGAGAATGCTGTCAGAATGATAAATTCCAATCTGGATATGAATATTACTAAGTATGTCTGTGTTGATTGGAAGGCGCTTGTGGATGTTATTGATGCATTAGGCGGTTTGGATCTAGATCTTACTAAGGAAGAAGTTCATTGGGTTAACGGATATATAACTGAAACGGCTAATTCAATAGGATATCCTTGTGATGCATTGAAGGGTGAAGGAAGAGTACATTTAAATGGTGTACAAGCAGTGTCATACTCCAGAATTCGATATACATCAGGAGATGATTTCTTAAGGGCGTCAAGACAAAGAATTGTATTGCAGGCGATACTCGAAAAGTGTAAGGGTGAAGATATAGCAACACTTACATCCATGTGTTCGTCAATGATGGACGATATCAGTACTAATTTTACGGTTAAAGAAATCTTGGCACTGGCGAAAAATGTTACTAAGTATCAGATTTCATCTACTACAGGATTTCCATATAATGTTGCTACAAAGGAACTTTCTGGTGTAGGAGATACGGTTATTCCTATTGATTTGGCTACAGATGTTGTACAGTTGCATAAGTATCTTTTTGAGGACGAGTCATACACAGTATCAGATACTGTACAGTCTATAAGTGATACTGTACAGAAAAAGACAGATGTTGATTCAAAGACCGATATATATGATACAACAAAGTATAATAATACTGCTGGTTCAACCGGAACTGAAGGGGCTAAGAAAAAAAATAAAGATGCTCAGGATGCCCTGAAGAAGAGTCAGTCAGAATCTGAAAATGACTCGACAACAAAATCCTCATCCGATGATTCAGATGACTAAATGTTAAAGTCAGCTATCAGGAACAAGATTTATATTTACGAAAATTGCAAAAATAATATCCGGGACCAGTCATTAGATTGGTCCCGGACGTTATAATAATGTAATTCAAAAAAGATACGAATACATTTAGGGAGAATTTATGAAAACAGAAATCAAAGAAAAAATCACGGCAACAAACCAGAAATACTTAAAGAAATTCTTAACAGAGGAAGCTCCGGCTAAGCTTGAGAGCCAGCTTGAGCACATGGACTGGTCATACCTTGATATGATTAACAACAAGGAGCAGCAGAGAGGTACATTTTCACCGCTTGCTGCTATGGAGCTTTCAGAGATAGAGGCAAATAAGGACAAATACCTTGCAACAGGCCTTGATGCGGTTGGGAATGGCAAGGTCGGTGCAATTCTTCTTGCCGGTGGACAGGGGACACGTCTTGGATTTGACAAGGCTAAGGGCATGTTCAATATCGGAAAGACAAAGGAACTCTACATCTTTGAGCAGCTTGTCGCAAACCTCATGAAGGTTACAAATCAGACCGGTACATGGGTGCCTCTGTATGTTATGACAAGCGAGATAAATGATAGCATGACAAGAGAGTTCTTTGAAGAGCACGACTATTTTGGATACAACAAGGACTATGTGAAGTTTTTCGTGCAGGAGATGGTTCCGGCAGTTGATTTTGACGGCAATCTGCTCATGAAATCTGAGGATTCACTTGCCATGTCACCAAACGGAAACGGTGGATGGTTCAAGTCACTCATCAATGCCGGTCTTGACAAGGATTTGAAGGACAAGGGTGTTGAGTGGCTCAATGTATTTGCTGTGGACAATGTGCTTCAGCAGATTGCAGATCCTGTATTTGTAGGTGCTACAATCGAGTCCGGCTGTGTCAGCGGCTCTAAGGTGGTCAGAAAATGTGATCCATATGAGAGAGTTGGTGCTATGTGTCTTGAGAATGGCAAGCCTTCGATTGTTGAGTATTACGAGCTTACTCCTGAGATGGCAGAGGCAAAGAACGAGAATGGTTCATTGCAGTATGGTTTTGGTGTTATCTTAAACTATTTATTCCGCGTGGACAAGCTCATGGCTATCGCAGAGAAGAGCCTTCCACTTCATGTGGTAGAGAAGAAGGTGCCTTACATTGATGAGAATGGTACAGAGCATAAGCCTGAGACTCCGAATGCATACAAGTTCGAGACACTCATCCTCGATATGGTATACATGATGGACAATAGCCTGCCATTTGAGGTAGACAGAGAGAAGGAGTTTGCACCTGTAAAGAATGCGACAGGTACAGATTCGGTTGAAACAGCGAGAGCTCTTCTTGAGAAGAACGGAATTGAAATTTAATATATGATTTATGGTAACTGTTCATTGGCAGGGATGTATTGATATTCTGCAATTTCTATTTATCGCAGACTTAGAGGTGCATCTGCCGATGAGCAGTTATTTTTATAATCGCATAGTGGCCTGCAATGGGGAACATAGACTATAAATAGTTAACTGATTTATGAAAAAATAAATAATCCCGTCACAAATTAAACACAGATTGACAGTATACTTCTAAATATAAACGAAAGGAGAAATTATTATGGATAACAATTATAGAAATATGAATGACACAAATAATACAAATAATACTAACAGTACAAATAACAATACAAACAATGTAAATTTCACAATGTCGGGTAATCCTTACAATCCGGATGAGTCACAGAAGGCTGCACAGACTAATAATACATCAGCTGAAAGCTATTCACAGAGCTACAATCCATATTCGCAGGCTTCTGCAGCAGGACAGCCAAATACAAACCAGTCATATGCAAATCAGTCATATGCAAACCAGCCTTATTCTAATCAGTCGTATAATTCAGGCACAAATAATAATGCATATGGCGGCACATCAGCAGGTTCGACAGACAATTCATATAGCCGCCGGATGAATATGAATGGTCAGGCATACCAGCAGACTGCAAAGCCTAAGAAACAGAGAGCACCTAGAAAGCCTGGTGCATTTGGACCATTTGCAGCAAAGACAGTAGCGGCAGCTCTTATCTTCGGACTCGTCGGAGGCGGCGTTTTCACAGGAGTAAGCTATATTGGCACGAGAGCTATTTCAAATTCTTCTACTGCAAGTGCAAAGCTTACCACTACAACATCCGGTGGGACTAAGCAGACATCCTCAGGGAATGCAAAGGATCTGACAGATGTATCATCTGTTGTCGATGAGGTTATGCCTAGCATCGTTGCTATCACAAATACAGGAACAGTCACCTACAACAGCTTTTTCGGAAAGCAGTCACAGCAGTCTCAGAGCTGTGGCTCAGGAATTATTGTGAGTGAGGATGATGATTATCTTTATATTGCTACAAACAATCATGTTGTGGCAGATTCAGAGGAGCTCACAGTACAGTTTGATGATGATTCTGTGGTAAAGGCAGAAATCAGAGGAACAGATCCGGATGACGATCTTGCAGTTGTACGTGTAAAGAAAGCAGACCTTGGAAAAGATACTTACTCAAATATCAAGATTGCTACAATCGGAGATTCTGAAAGTGTAGCTGTTGGAAGTCCTGCAATTGCTATCGGTAATGCACTTGGATACGGACAGTCTGTCACAACAGGTATAGTAAGTGCGCTTAACAGAACTGTTACTACACAGGATTCACAGACAGGTGAGACTGTTACCAACAACAAGCTTATCCAGACAGATGCAGCAATAAACCCTGGAAACAGTGGTGGAGCACTCTTGAATGAAAATGGCGAGGTTATCGGTATAAACTCTGTAAAATATTCTTCAACTGAGGTTGAGGGTATCGGATATGCAATTCCTATGTCGGTTGCAAAGCCTATTATTGAGAGTCTCATCCAGGATGGAAAGTATACAAACGAGAATCAGGCATACCTTGGAATAAAGGGTGGCGATGTTTCATCTGAGATGGTAGCCTACGGCTTCCCACAGGGTGTGTATGTTTCATCTGTTTCAGCTGGTTCAGGTGCCGCAAATGCCGGCTTACAGGAGGGAGATATCATCACTGCTGTTGACAGCACAAAGATTTCTTCTATGACAGAGCTGCAGTCAGCGTTAAAGAGCTACAAGGCCGGAGATAAGGTTACTCTTACTGTTGCCCGTCAGAGTGGCAGACAGTACGAAGAGAGCAAGGTTGAAGTAACCTTAAGCTCTGCAAAGGATATTCAGCAGTAATTCCGGCGCGTTTTCTCCTCACCCCTGCGTCCATGCAGGGGTGTTTCTGCGTTTCATGGGCATAATT
>OHCE01000994.1_pt1 | contig 10731 bp, 7 predicted proteins | sample 1577571 | NCBI WGS metagenome assembly OHCE01 (sample SAMEA3879505, study PRJEB24766) | human gut metagenome | biome: human-associated habitat; feature: feces | place: USA | collected 1985/1987 | reverse complement strand
CTTGTCAATTTCCTTTTGCTTTTCTGCTAATTTTACCAATTTATCCAAAGTTTCCTGTTGCTGTTTTAATTCTATTTCCATAGCCGCTTTTTCAGTGGTTACCGTTTCTATTTCATTCAGCAAGGCTAACCGCTTTTCTTCCCAAATCTTCATATCCGGCTTGGTCTGATCTTTAGTAGCCGCCGTTTCATCTTTGATTTTTTCGTTTTCCGCATGGACAGCCCGGTCATAAGCGCTTAACGATTTTTCGTAGCCTGCCAGATTATTTTGTTCTTTTCTGTACCCATCGCATTGTGTCAAACTTTCAAAGCCTGCCCGCGCCACTTTTTCCCGGAGCAGCTTGATCTGTTCCTCTGACTTTTCGCGGAGCTCTTTTTCCTGTTCTCCCAAAATTTCTTTTTGTTTGCTGTCATTTTGAAATAATAATTCCGCTTCTTTTTGTATCTTTTCTGCTGATGCTAAAGCCTTTTCGAATGTATCAATTTCCTTTTGGATTTTCTCTATTTCTTTTTCCAGGATTTTTAAATCTCTATATCCATCAGGAAGTGTCTTTTCAAGCTCATCCAAAACGGCAGCGGATTTATCCAGATTTCCTTTGGCAACTACAACTTTTTTCATTCTGTATTCTTCAGCTTTTTGTTGATCCTCTTTACTTGCCGCTTCCGCTTTTTTCATCAGAAATTCTGCATCTTTTACATCTTTTTCCGTCACCTGGTCATCTCCGGACAGCGCAGGATGAGGATGTTCCAAAGCGCCGCAAACCGGACAGGGCTTGCCGGATTCCAACTTTTCAGCCAGCACAAAAGCCTGTCCATTTAAAAACATTTGGTTCCGACAAAGCCAATTTTTACGAGCTTCTTCCATCTGTTTTTCTGAAGCCGCCGCTTTTTCCTGAAGCTGTTTTTCTTCTTTTACAGCGGTTTCATATATTTTTTTATACTTTTCTACATCACCTGCCGCTTTTCCGTAAGATGCCGCCGAATCACGATATTGGTTTAATTTACCTTTAGCTTCTATTTTTTTCTTCTGGTCCACTTCTTGTTTTTTTAATAGATCAAGCTCTTTGTCAGCTGCCTCTTTTGCTTTTTCTTTTTCAGGCAGTCCTTTGAGAATAGATTCCAAAGCAGCATTAATCTTTTTCCACTGCTGTCTTGTACTTTCAGCAGCAGCCCACTCTTCCGATACCAGCTGGGATGCTTTTATCATTTTTACAGTTTCCCGAAGTTCGGTATTTTCCTTTTTCCCGCTTTCCAACCGTTTCAACTGTTCAATTGCTTTTTCCATGCGTCCGAAAGCATCAAAAAGTTTGCTTGCCCCTGCATACTCCTTTTGGAAAGTCTCCTGTTTTATCGATAAAGCTTTCGTCACTTTCTCCTTTTCGGACAAAAGTTTTTTATTCTCCTCAATTTTTCCTTTTAATGCATCGTCTTCTTCCACATGACAAGTTTCAAGTAAAGTCACTCTTGTCTGTCTCCCCTGTTTATAATCACTTTCCAGCTTTTTTGTTTCTTCCTGTAATTTCTTTTCAAAAGCAAGGTAAATACCTGTTTGGAAAAGTTGTTCCATAATCTTCTGCCGGTCCGACGAATCCGCCAGCAGCAGTTTACGAAAATCCCCCTGGGGCAGCAGGATAATCTGCCGGAACTGTTCCAATCCGACACCGAGCAACTTTTCTACAGCGCTGTCCACCCCCTTTGAAGTGATATGGGCTTTTTCCCTTCCTTCTTCATCTATTTCATAAAAGTCCGCTTTCCCTTTATGCTCCACAGGCTTGCTCCTGTCCCCCTTCTGCCGCTCCAGCAGCTGCGTGGGACTTCGATAGATACGGTAATGCCTGTTTCCTATGGCAAAATCAAATTCCACATAGGTTTTTCGGTCATATCCCACATAGTTGCTCCGCAAATCTTCTCCCGATCGGACGGCGCCGCTGGTTTTCCCATAGAGCGCGTAGCACATGGCATCAAGAATGGTGGATTTTCCTGCGCCGGTAGGGCCGCAGATGAGGAAAAGCGTATGATTTTCCAGAACGGAAAAATCCATATCCTCTTCGCCCGCATAAGGGCCAAAAGCGCTGATCCTGAGTCGTTCCGGTCTCATCAGTCGTCCTCCTTCCGCAGATCTTCCCACAGTTCCTTCATGTAGTCTTCCTCTTCTTCCGTAAATTCTTTATCCTGAAATTCCTTATAAAAAACGCGGAACATATCCAAAGGATCCACCTTTTTCATGAGGTCAAAGCTTCTTTCCCCGCTTCCGCTGTTCATCCTGCGATGAGACTGTATCGTCATCATGCGGGGATATTTTTGACGGAGCCGCGCCATGGCATCAATGACAGGGCCTTCATCCAAGAGCTCCGCCATGAGGAAATCCTCACTTTCTCCCTTGATAAGATCATCAAAAAAACCTTTTATGACACGCACGTCATGACGGGCTGAAAGAGAAATGAATGTGGTCTTCACCTGCCCTGCTCCGTCTATTTCTCCTACAATGACTCCTTTTTTCTGAGCGGCTTCACTGAAAGAATATTTTAAAAGACTTCCGCTGTAGCGGACATTTTCTTTTCCCCCCGCCTGCTGTGGACCATGAAGATGTCCCAATCCCGCCACAAATTCATGGGCAATGGCAATTTTCCTTGCCGCATGTCCCATCTGCCGTAAAAGGAAATCCGAGAGCACCCGTTCCGCTTCCTCATGAGTATGGACATCGGCGGAAAGCGCTTCCCGCACCTTCCCCGGTTCCGCATAGGGAAGAGGAGCAAATGCCACTTCACCATCATCGTCCTTCAATATGACCGGCGCTAAAGTGTGGTACAAATCACCGCAAAGGAATAATCCGGTCCCTCGGAGAATGCGGCTGGCAAAAGACAGCCTTTCAGCACTGTCATGGTTGCCACTGATTACAATAAAAGGGATTTTCCGTTTTCCTGTGATTTCAGAAATCATTTCGTCAAAAAGCTCCACCGCTTCCGCCGGCGGGACGGAACGGTCATACACATCTCCTGCCAACAGGATGACATCCGGTTTTTCTTCATCTACCAAAGGTAAAAATTGATTTTTCAGAAGCCATTCCTGTTCTTCCGTAAGATACTCCCCGTAAAATAATTTTCCCAGATGCCAGTCGGCGGTATGGATAAACTTCATAATATTCCCATCCTTATTTTTCCAATAAGTAACCTTCACTCATAAAGTGGGGATCTTTCCCCCAATAATAATTGATCCAGACAAAATGGAGAATCCGGTTTTCATTTACACGGTAAGTCATATTTTCCGCCGTCTCCTTTTGTTCGCCCGATCCCTTTTCCTTTATTTCCTGCAGATACGGCCGGATATCCAAACAAATTATTTCATCCCCATTCGTGATAAGAAGCTCCCCATGGTTTTCCGTTGTATCCGATCTGAAATGAATGAGCCGCCGGTATCCGGTGACAGGAATTTCATTCCATTCATAGCTGCGGATTACCCGTCTTTGATCATAGTCAGATCCCAGCAGTTCTGTGAAGCGGTCATCATTTTTCAGCTGTTCCACCACGGGAAACCGCCATGCCCCTTCACTGTATTTCAGATAATCGTAAGCACTCCGCAGCACTTCCGCGTCTTCTTCAGTAATAGAAACCGGCGGCTTTAGATTTCCGCTGCTTATCATTTGATTTTTTATCAGTACCTTTTCCAGGCGGCGGTCCTGGTCATAAACAGGCACATCAATAAGATTCAGCGGGGTCATGCTGCACAGGACACCAATAATCCCCGCCAAAAGAAAAAGCGGACAGGCGGCTCTGCGGAAAAAGGCAAACGCGATGACCGCCAGACCGAATCCGCTGCATATCATCGAAGCATACCGCGCCGCCGTCAATCCATAAGCCTCAAAACGGATATAAATACCAAGTGCCTGCACAACCATGACGGGGAAAAGCGCCAACGCGCCATATTTCAGAAAACGTCTGCTGCCATTGTCCGTTTCTTCATAAAGACAGAAATAAAATAAACTGAAAACAGCGACAGCAAAAGAAGCATACCAATTCATTTTCCCCACAGGCATTTCCCAAAGGAACAGGATTTTCCCTATATATCCGTAAAGAATCGCCAGCAGAACTGCATAAGCCGGCAGAAACACCCGTTTCAGCAAGTACAGAAAAGAAGCGGAACGCGGGCACTCCTTTTCACAGGGAAAGCAGGACAAAAATACGTTAATCCCTACAAGCACAAAAGAAAATGCACATAAAGCATATCCCCAGCTCCAAGCTATAGGGACAAGGAGCGCGTTAATGCCCAGAAGACAGATTCCGCCCAGCCCCATCGTCAAAACAGCAATTCCGAACGCTTGGACAAAAGACACAAAAACATGAGGAAACAATCCTGTTGCCATCTGCCTTTGCAAGAGGAAAAGACACAGACAAGGCAAAGAAAAGGAAAGACCTGCCACATACATGACAAAGTAATGATTCATCGGCATCATCTGCCAAAGAAAATAAAATCCTGCCAGTACAGGAATATTTACTGCCTCATAAAGCAGGGAAACCTTATGCTTCCATTCAAGCAGAAGCCGCCAAAGTACGGAAAATAAAATTGTAGATCCAAGGGAAATCAGAATATATCCCAGAGAAACAGGAAACAATTCATCAAAATCCGTTTCATCGGGCATGTACGCCACACGGCAGAAAACGATAAGAAAGAGAAGCAGGGAAAAAAGAAATGCCGCGCGGAAACGAAGCAGCCCTTTTGCGCCGCGGTCCAGCATCTGTTTCACTTTTATTTTTATTCTTTCATTCATCTTATTCCTCCTGCCGAAGAGAACGCAGCAAAGCAATTTCCTTTTTATATCCCGGAAGTTCGTTAGGTGTTTCCAGAAAAAACGGCAGTTTCCTCAGGGCCGGATGATTGATGATCCGCGCGAAAGCCTCTGTGCCGATCGTTCCTTCTCCTATTCTCATGTCTGTCCTTATGGCTGCCCAAAGGATTCTTATCATCATTCAGATGGACTGCTTTCAACTTTTCCAGTCCGACAATTTGATCAAACCGTTTCAGAACGCCGTCCAGATCATTCACGATGTTATAGCCGCCGTCATACACATGGCAGGTATCCAGACAGACACCGACATGATCTTTTCTTTCCACACGGGAAATTATTTCTGCCAGCTCCTCAAACGTACGGCCCACTTCCGTCCCCTTTCCCGCCATCGTTTCAAAAAGCACGGTAGTATTCAGGCCTTCCTGATCCATAGCATAATTTACCATATCCGCAATGAGAGGAATGGCAACAGCTGTCCCCTGTTTCAGATGGGCGCCGGGATGGAAATTATAAAGACACCGCGGCAGGAGGGACACCTTTGCCAGATCTTCCCTGATAGCAGTCCGCGCAAACTCTCTGACTTCTTCTTTCGTTGACGCGCCGTTCATCGTATAAGCGCCATGGCAAAGTATCTCTCCGAAACCGTGGGTATCCATCCATTCTTCCAGCTGCCTTATATCTTCCTTTGCTAACGGTTTTGCCGCCCCGCCCCGGGGATTGCGGGGGAAAAACTGGAACGTATTCGCTCCGAGTTCCGTCGCCGTCCTCGCCATATGATAAAATCCTTTTGTAACCGACAAGTGGCACCCTATGGTAAACATGGCCACCTCCATTTATTTTCTTTTTATTATATCAGAACTTTCCTTTCCCTTGACAAAAATGACAATCTTTTCCTGATGTTGTAAAATAAGAATGTTATATTATACTCAAAAATGGACATCCAAAAATTTGTCAAAAGTGAGGTTATTATGAAACATACAAAAATGACTGCCCTTTTCTGCACGCTGGCTCTTTCCGGCTGTATTTCCGCCACTGCTGCCCCACAGGCAGGCAGTACCCCCCTGGATCCATACCGTGCTGCCGTTCAAAAAATGAAAGACTTGGAAAAAGCGGAAAAGAAGGGAGAGCAAAGCACTCCTGCTTCTGCTCCCGCTGCAGCGGCCCCTGCGGGTGATGTGAATTATACAGACGCCCTGCTGAAAGGTCTCGATCTGACTGTAGCTGACGTACAGGCTTCCGTAGAATCGGGTACCTTTAAGAATCTTTCCCCCGAGGCACCGAAGCCGGTTGTCGAACAACCGGCCGCAGAACCGGAACCGACAGAAGAGCCCGAACTGGAAACGGAACCCGAACCGGTTTCCCCGCCGGTAAAAAAATACACCATCAGCCAGGGCGAAGCAGCCAATGAGCTCTCCACTGACGGAAATTATGAAAACGGGGTTTACACTTCTGATAAAGCAGATGAAAATGCTCTCCGTGTCCCCATGGCATACATTACCGCCCCCAACGCGCAGATTACAAAAACAGGTGATTCCACCGATGTGGACAGTTCCAGGCTTTACGGACAGAATGCCGCTTTCCTTGCCACCCACGGCGGACGCGCGGCGATGACGGGCGCCCGTATTTCCTCTTCCGGCATTGGATCGACAGGCGCTTACGGTTACAGCAAGAGCACCTATATCAGCCTGAAGGATTCTTCCGTTGTTACCACGGGAAACAATTCCGCCGGCACCGCTGTTTCCGCCCGTGCCATGATGAAAGTGGAAAACTCCACCGTTTCTACCACAGGTGACAGTTCTCCTGCCATCATGATTGCTGACGGGGGTGGTATCCTCATCGCGGACGGCGGCTCCTTTACCACTTCCGGTGCTATGTCGCAGGGCATTTATTCCAAAGGCGACGTTACCGTCACCAATGCTTCCGTAAACGCACTGAACGCAAAAGCAGCCGTTCTTAAAGGAAATAATACAATCACCCTTTCGGGCACGATCCTTGAAGGAAAAGAAACAGCGGACACCATTCCTTACAATATCGTTCTCTTCTCTGATGAAAAAGATATCGGCACCATGGGCACCCAGCATTTCGATGTCCGCGGCGGTTCTCTTATTTCCCACAAAGGCGGCATGTTCTATGTAACCGCCACCCACGGTAAAATCTCCTTAAACGGTACCGCGATCACCATGGACGACCCTGCGGCAAACCTTATTACCGTCGCAGGCAATGACGGCGCAAACGGCTGGGGTACGCCGGGACGCAATGGCGGCCATGTGGAACTTGTCGCAGACAATCAGGTTCTCACCGGAAATATTTCTGTCGACTCCATTTCCAACATCAACATGACGCTGAAGAATAATTCCACCTTTAACGGAATGATTTCCATCGTCCCCAATACGGAAGGCGGCGAAAAGTACAAAACAAACGCCGATGTCTTCATAGCGGCAGGCTCCACATGGAACCTTACGGGCAACTCCACGCTGACAAGCCTCTACAACTTAGGGACGATCAACTACAACGGTTATACTATTACCCTGGCTGACGGTACAGTCATGAAAGCATAAACAGTGCAAAAGAACGCCTCTCTTCACGAGAGGTGTTTTTGATTGCTTTCTTATAAAAAATCCTGCTCCACAAGAATGGATGCAGGATCGTACACTTTATTCCTTATCTGGCTTTCAGGAGCTTTTCCTCAATTTCATTTTTTGCTTTCCGCACAAAAGCAAGTATCTCTTCATTAAGCGGATAACGGATCACACAGCCGGGAGATAAAATAATTTTCCGTCCCCCTGTCTGCCTGAGCGTTTTATAAATGCGGTATTCGATCTCATTCTTTCTGCCGCCGGTGATATCCATCCGCTCCAGTCCTGCCATGATGCATTTCCCCGTAAGCGCCTGCGCCTCGCCGATCTCAGGCAAAGATTCCCAGGCATGCCAGTTGAAAATCTGCACCGGATACTTCCTGAGCAGGGGAAACATGATGTCTTTCCCGTGAGCGTGGAGAACATTGCACCACCCTGATGATGCGGAAAGCACCGCCAGATCATAAGGCATACCATACTCACGGTAAAAATCCTCTTCTCCGGCCGCATATGATGAAAGCTGGGTCGCAAAGAAAATGCCGTCCGCCCCCATTTCAATGACCCGCTGCACCAAAGCGCAGGTGCTCTCCGTAATCGCCCGAAGTCCCACCTTGACTTCTTCTCCAAATCCCTCTGCCACATGTCTCATCAAGTCGGGACAGAGTTTATATGCCGTCGTCAAAGGACTGAACACGGTAAAAATCACCGGCACTGTGCCTCTTGTCTTATCCAGAAGAAGCCGCAGGTATTCCTGCTCTCTTGCCAGAGCGCCCGCATTTACCGATACCGGTTCCAAATCAAGCCAATCCTTTGGTCTGTGGACAGGTGTAGAAATGATTTTTGCCACGCCGCCCCCGGCGATTTCCGAGTAGTCCGCCACGGCACCGAAATCTTCAACGCTGTACATGCCGTTGTTCATCGTCTTTAGAATATCCACATCGTACGTTTTATAAAAACCGTAAGTCTGCTCCGCATTTTTTACCGGATCCAAATCAATAAGCGGCAAGTGGGACCACAAAGAATACGGAACCGTATCGACAGCATCCCCGCGGATGGCAGCGGCAATTCTTTCCATTTTAGTCATCACGGTGATTTTCTTTCTCATATTTCCTCCAAAAGGGAACCGGACAATTCATTTGATTTCTTTTATTATAACGATTTCTCCTGAAATATAGAATCTTTCCAAATGAAAACGCCCTTCCCTATGAAAGGCGCTTTGTCTTACTTATGTGCTTTTTCCCAGTCCGCTTTAAAACGGGCAATGCCGATGTCGGTAAGCGGATGTTTAAGAGTGTCCATAAGCACCTGGTACGGAACAGTGGCAATATCTGCCCCCGCCAGGGCACATTGTGCCACATGCTGCGGCTTGCGGACAGAGGCAGCAATGATTTCCGTTTTGACCTTGTGGAGACGGAATATATCGGCAATCGTCCGGATCAGTTCCACACCGTCCCAGCCGATATCATCAATACGTCCCACAAAGGGGCTGACATAAGACGCCCCTGCACGGGCTGCCAGCAGTGCCTGCCCTGCCGAGAAAATCAAAGTCACGTTAGAACGGATTCCCATGTCAGACAGGGCACTCACCGCTTTCATGCCTTCTCCTGTCATGGGAATTTTCACGACCACATGGGGATCAAGTCCGGCGAGAACCTGTCCTTCAGCAATCATCTCTTCCGCTGTTTCAGAAAGGACTTCCGCCGATACCGGACCGTCCACAATCGATGCGATTTCTTTAATCACCGTATGGAAATCCTTTCCTTCCGCCGCGATTAGTGACGGATTTGTCGTCACTCCGGAAACGAATCCCATCGCTTTCGCTCTGCGGATGGCCTCCACGTCAGCCGTATCAATAAATATTTTCATTTTCTCGCTCCTTCATTTCCCGCCGGAGCCTCCGGCTTATCATAATATCATTATGATACTGCTTATTCCTTTTCTTTGCCACTCCGGATTCTTCAATTAATTGTATTGCCTTCTCAATTAATAGATTATCTCATGACTTATGAAACATTCATAACCTTTGATAAAAGGATTCCATGAGCTATTGGACATTTATAGAGTAAAGCGTATAATTTATATATAAGTAACAAATTATATATTATGCCGAGGAGGCTTTTATGAAACTCACGCTTCTTGCATTGACCTATTTCCAAAAGACCGCAGAGCTCCAGCATCTGACCCACGCGGCGGAAGCGCTTCACATTTCCCAGCCGTCTCTGTCCCACACTATTAAAATGCTGGAACAGGAGTTGGGCGTCCCCCTGTTTCGCCGATCCGGAAGAAACATCGTCCTCACCAAGTACGGGGAAATCCTTCTCAGCCATACAAACAGGATTATGAGCGAACTTAAGCATGCGCAGAAAGAGCTGGAAGACGCCAAAGAAGCACAGGACATGACGGTGACGATTTCTATTTTCGCCGCATCCATGATTATTCCGGCATTCCTTACAGAATTTAAAAAAGAACATCCCCATATCCGTTTCGAAATCATCCAGCAGAGGGACCGTCAGGAAATAAACCATCACTCCCGTGTGGATCTGTACCTGTCAAGCAGTATCAACCCCATTGATACGGATCATTCCATCACACTCCTGAAAGAAGACATCCTTCTCGCCATGCCCGATACGAATCCGCTTGCCTCCCATGCCTCGGTTAATCTGGCAGACTTTGAAAAAGCAGATTTCATCACGCTCCAGCAAGGCGTCGCTTTAAGAAATATTACAGACTTTTACTGCAGGGCGGCGGGTTTCACTCCTCATGTCATTCTGGAGAGCGACAACCCCGGCACCGTACGGGAATTTATCAAAGCGGGTCTCGGCGTCTCCTTTGCGCCGAGAATCACTTGGTGCGGCGTCGGCGGCGACCATGTAGCACTTGTTCCCATCACCACGCCAAGCTGCCAGCGGTACATCAGCCTGTCATGGGATGAAAATACCCTTACCCCGCCGGCGGAAGAACTGAAAAATTATTTCATTAAAAACTTTAAACGTTTCGCCGAACAATATGCCGGTGTAAACAGTTCTATATAACCATCTGCCATAAAGGAGCTTTCCATGAAAAAATTTTTCGCCGCTATCTTAACTGTCTTTCTTTCCCTTGGACTCCTTACCGCCTGTGAAGGAGGACAGCAGCATGGCTCCTCTTTCGCGCCGGCCGTTCAAAGCGTTGAAAGATCAGATACAGGAAGTGCAGATAAATCAAAAAGCCGCATCAGGCAGAATAAAATCTACACGGATTCCGATGCTGTTCAGAGCAGTGAAAATGCTAACAAAGGGAGCACGAACAAAGAAAAAATCAGTCGACAAAGTTACACAGGCTCCACGTCAGTTTCCCAAAGCGGTGAACAATTCAGCGCAAAAAGTCCGGGCAA
>OHCE01000985.1_pt1 | contig 10784 bp, 8 predicted proteins | sample 1577571 | NCBI WGS metagenome assembly OHCE01 (sample SAMEA3879505, study PRJEB24766) | human gut metagenome | biome: human-associated habitat; feature: feces | place: USA | collected 1985/1987 | reverse complement strand
GACGCCAACGGCATCGTCAACGTGTCCGCCAAGGACCTGGGCACCGGCACCGAGCAGCACATCACCATCACCTCCTCCTCCAACATGAGCAAGGACGACATCGAGAAGGCCGTGAAGGAGGCCGAGCAGTATGCCGCCGAGGACGCCAAGATCAAGGAGAAGGTGGAGGTCCGCAACCAGGCCGACCAGATGGTCTATCAGTCCGAAAAGACCCTCAGCGAGGTGGGCGACAAGCTGCCCGAAAGCGAGAAGGCCCCCATCCAGGCCGGTATCGACAAGCTGAAGGAGACCCTGAAGGGCGAGGACACCGACGCCATCAAGGCCGCCACCGAGGAGCTGACCCAGCTGTTCTACAAGATGAGCGAGAAGCTGTATCAGCAGCAGGCGCCCCAGGGCGACCCCGCCCAGGCCGGTCAGCAGGGCGGCGCCCAGGGTGACCAGGGCGGCCAGTACTACGATGCCGACTACAAGGTCGTGGATGACGACGACAAGAATAAGTAAGTGAAAATATACCACCGGAAAGGGGCAGGGCTTCCTGTCCCTTCCTGTGGTGTTCAGGGATAGAAGACCCAGAGAAGGGAGCGGGCCGTTATGGCAGAGAAACGCGATTATTACGAGGTCCTGGGCGTGGAAAAGGGCGCCAGCGAGGACGAGATCAAAAGAGCATACAAAAAGCTGGCCCGGAAGTATCACCCGGACATGAACCCCGGCGACAAGGAGGCCGAGGAGAAGTTCAAGGAGATCAACGAGGCCAACGAGGTGCTGTCCAATCCCGATAAGCGCCAGAAATATGACCAGTTCGGCTTCGCCGGGGTGGACCCTAACTATGGCGCGGGCCAGGGCGGCGGATACGGGGCAGGCGGCTTCGACTTCGGCGACCTGGGCGACATTTTCGGCAGCTTCTTCGGCGGCGGCTTCGGCGGCGGCCAGCAGCGGCGCAACGGACCCCGCCGGGGCGAGAGCATCCGGGCCAGCGTGTCCGTGGACTTCACGGAGGCGGCCTTCGGCTGCGAGAAATCCGTGACGGTGGACCGCAGCGAGTCCTGCCCCACCTGCAAAGGCAACGGCTGCGCCCATGGCACCACGCCGGAGGTGTGCCCCGACTGCCGCGGCACCGGCACCGTGACCCAGGCCCAGCGGACGCCCTTCGGCGTCATGCAGAGCCAGGGCCCCTGCCAGAAGTGCCGGGGCACCGGCAAGATCATTCACCAGCCCTGCCCCGACTGTCACGGCAGCGGCCGCATCCGCAAGCGCCGGACCATTCAGGTGAACATCCCCGCCGGTATCGACAACGGCCAGACCATCTCCCTGCGGGGCCAGGGCCACGCAGGCTCCAACGGCGGCCCCAGCGGCGACCTGCTGATTACCGTGATGGTGCGGCCCCACGAGATCTTCCGCCGGGAGGGCACCTCCGTGTTCTGCGAGGCCCCCATCACCTTCACCCAGGCGGTGCTGGGCGCGGAGCTGGAGATCCCCACCATCGACGGCCGGGTGAAATACACCATCCCCGAGGGCACCCAGACCGGCACCGTGTTCCGACTGCGGGGCAAGGGCATTCCCGTCCTCAACGGCCGGGGCCGGGGCGACCAGTACGTCACCGTCACCATCGAGACGCCCCGGGACCTGAACCGGGAGCAGAAGGAGGCCCTGAAGAAATTCAGCGAGACCCTGGGCGAAGGCAACTACGAAAAGCACCGCAGCTTTTTCGGGAAGAAGAAGTAAGCCATGTATCTTGCAGACTATCACGTCCATTCCACCTGCTCCCCGGACGGGCACCAGACCATGGCCCAGGCGGCGGAGGCTGCCGTCCGGCAGGGCCTGCGGGAGCTGTGCATCACCGACCATGTGGACACCATCCACTGGGGCACCCTGGCTCCCCGGGACGACTTCGACTGGGAGGAGTCCCGGCGGCAGTTCCATGAGGCCCAGGCGCTGTGGGGGGACCGGATCACCCTGCGGCGGGGGGCGGAGCTGGGAGAGGCCCAGCTGAGCTTCGACCGGGCGGACCGGCTTCTGGCCGGGGAGGAGCTGGACTTTGTCATCGGCTCCGTGCACCTGAGCGGAAAAAAGTTTGCCAACATGGACCTGTACTATATTGAAAAAGGCAGCGAAGCGTATTATGATAGTGTCATCGACAGCTATCTGGACGATGTGCTGGCCCTGGCCCGGTGGGGCCGGTTCCAGGTGCTGGGCCACCTGACCCTGCCCCTGCGGTATATCAACGAGCACCACGGGGAGCACATGACCTTCCGCCGCCACATGGACCGGGTGGAGGAGATCTTCCGCGCCATCATTCCCCAGGGGGTGGGCATCGAGTGCAACACCAACCGGGGAAACGAGCCCCTGCCGGGGGAGGATATTCTGCGGCTGTACCGCAGTCTGGGCGGCGAGATCATCACCCTGGGCAGCGACGCCCACCGGCCGGAGGACGTGGGCTGCTTCATCCGGCAGCGCCAGGAGCTGCTGCGGGAATGCGGCTTCCGCTATTTCACCACATTTGAACAGGGCAAGCCGCGGTTTCAGGCCCTGTGAACACCCGAGAGGAGAACGAATCATGAAAATTGCCATCGGCTGCGATCACGGCGGCTATCTGCTGAAGCAGGACATTCTCATCTGGATGGAGGAGCACGACATCGACTTTGAGGACGTGGGCTGCTTCTCCACCGAAAGCGTGGACTATCCCATTTACGGCGAGAAGGTGGCCCGGCTGGTGGCCTCCGGCGAATGCGAAAAGGGCATCGTCATCTGCACCACCGGCATCGGTATTTCCATCGCCGCCAACAAGGTCAAGGGCATCCGCTGCGCCCACTGCACGGACTCCCTGTCCGCCGAGATGACCCGCCGTCACAACGATGCCAACGTGCTGGCCCTGGGCGCGGGCATCACCGGCCCCAACCTGGCCAAGCGTATTGTGGAGGTGTTCCTGAACACCGAATTTGAGGGCGGACGCCATGCCCGCCGGGTGGGACAGCTGGACAGCATCCAGCCCTGAATTTTCCGTGAACGGAGGTGCGCTCCATGACCACAAAGGGATATCATCGCTACCGGGGAAGAAACACCCGGGGCAAGGTGGCGCTGGTCATCGTGCTGGTGCTGGTGCTGATTGCGGCGGTGGCCTATCTGCTGACCCAGGAATACGTGGTGTATGACGACGAGGGCAAGGCCCATCTGGAGTTGCCCTGGTTCCGGAAGGAGCCGGAGAAGCCCCAGCCGGACCCCGCCCCTGTGCCGGATGACGTGGACATCACCCGGGAGGAGCCGCAACGGCAGAAGGTGGACGCCATCCACGCCTGGGAGCTGCCCTACGGCTGCCTGGGCGGCGACCCCGGCTATCTGCTGACGGGCCGGGAGGCCGTGGCCGTCAACGTGAAGATGTACGACGGCTCCGTGGCCTATCACACGGCGGTGTCCCTGCCGGAGGGCGTCCTCACCGGCGGCAATGCCACCAGCCGGAACCTCCAGACCATTCTGGACAGCGACTGCTACACCGTGGCAAGGCTTGCCTGCTTCTGCGACAACGCCTACGCCGACGCCATGGGGGACCGGGCGGCCCTGTGCACCGCCGAGGGCGTCCTGTACCGGGACGGCTCCGGCCGCCGGTGGCTGGACCCCACCAAGCCGGAGACCCTGCGGTATATCACGGACCTGGCCGAGGAGTGCGCCCGGCTGGGCTTTGACGAGATCCTGCTGGATTGGTTCCTGTATCCCACCAGCGGCGACCAGACGGCCCTGGACCTGCCTGCCGACAGGACGGCGGTGCTGAAGGACTTCGCCCAGGCTCTGGAAAAGCAGCTGCCGGAGGGCACGGTGCTGTCCGTGGTGCTGCGGGAGACGCCCACGGCGGACAACGGCCTGACGCCGGAGCTGCTGACGGCCTGCTTCGACCGGGTGTATGTCATGCCGGAGGCGGACGCCTCGGCCCTGCCCACAGGCTACGACGCCGCCACCCGGGTGGTGGCCATGACCGCCTACGCCCCCGACAGCGGCAGCTATCTGGTGACCCAGTGAGAAATTGTTTCGACGGGCGAAATAAGTTTCCAAAATGAATAAAAAATCCCCTGAAACGCCGACGAAAATGTGGCTTTCAGGGGGTTTTCATTTGTCCAAGGCTATGGTACAATATCCTTTTGTGAATCGAAATCAAGGAGGGGATACCGTCCCATGGAAAAAGAAAACAAGCTGGGCACCATGCCCATTTCCAAGCTGATTATCAACATGTCCCTGCCCATTATCATCTCCATGCTGGTGCAGGCCCTGTACAACATCGTGGACAGCGTGTTCGTGTCCCGGGTGTGTGAGCAGGCGCTGACCGCCGTGTCCCTGGCGTTTCCGGCCCAGAACCTGATGATCGGTCTGGCCACCGGCACCGCCGTGGGCGTTAACGCCCTGATGGGCCGGGCCCTGGGAGCCAAGGACCAGGAGCGGGCCAACGCTGTGGCCATCAACGGCGTGTTCCTGGCGGTGGTGGGCTTTGCCATCTGCGCCGTGCTGGCGCTGCTGTTTGCCGGGCCCTTCTTCCGGTCCCAGACCCAGATCGACTACATTGTGGAAAACGGCACGGACTATCTGCTGGTCTGCTGCTGCGGCTCCCTGGGCCTGTTCTGCGAGATCATGTTCGAGCGGCTGCTGCAGGGCACCGGCCGGTCCATCCTGTCCATGTATACCCAGGGTCTGGGCGCCATTGTGAACATCGTGCTGGACCCCATCTTTATCTTCGTGCTGGACATGGGCGTTACCGGCGCGGCGGTGGCCACGGTCATCGGCCAGTTCTGCGGCTGTATCCTGGCCCTGATCTTCAACCTGAAGAAGAACGAGGAAATTCACCTGCAATTCCGGGGCTTCCGGCCCAATTGGCGGCTGGTGGGCAACATCTACGCCATCGGCCTGCCCAGCGTCATCATGGTGGCCATCGGCTCGGTGATGACCTTCTGCATGAACAAGATCCTCATCGCGTACCACTCCGCCAAGGAGACGGCGGCCACGGCCTTCGGCATTTACTTCAAGCTCAACAGCTTCATCTTCATGCCGGTGTTCGGCCTGAACAACGGCGTGGTGCCCATCGTGGCCTATAACTACGGGGCCCAGAACCGGCTGCGGATGGTGGAGACCATCAAGCGCAGCACCATCTACGCCTCCTGCATCATGGTGCTGGGCGTGATCATCTTCTGGGCCATTCCCGGGCCTCTGCTGAAGATCTTCGACGCCACGGACACCATGCTCCAGGTGGGCGTCCCTGCCCTGCGGATCATCTCCCTGAGCTTCTGCATGGCCGGAGCCTGCATCGCCCTGGGCAGCTCCTTCCAGGCCCTGGGCAAAGCGGTGTACTCCATGACCACCTCCATCATCCGGCAGCTGGTGTTTCTGGTGCCCATCGCCTATGTCCTGGCCCGGTACGGCTATTCCATCGGCAACGATGATCTGGTCTGGTGGAGCTATCCCCTGGCGGAGATCGCCTCCCTGCTGGTGACCCTGGTGTTCTTCCGGCGGCTGTACCGCACCCTCATCGCCCCGCTGCCTGCCAACGGCGGCGCGCCGGTCCACGACGACTCCGACGACGATCCCATCGGCGAATAACCCGAACAGCGCATCCCCCGCCTTGCCGATTGGCAGGGCGGGGGATGGTTTATTTGCCGGGCCGGGCAAAATCGAACCCCCGGAAAGCATCCGCTTTCCGGGGGTTTCTCTGGCGCAGTGGGAGGGATTTGAACCCTCGTGCCGCTTTTGACGACAACACGATTTCCAGTCGTGCTCGTTATGACCACTTCGATACCACTGCATATATTCTGCTGCGACAACAGCATGGATTATTATAACAAAATCTGTGAGAATGTCAAGGGCTAAATCACAAAATCCGCAAATTTTCCGGACCGGTTGCCTCCTTGCAGGCAACAGCTCCGCCGCCCGGGAAGCCCCGGGCGGCGGAGAAAAAGGGTTCTTTTTTTACTGTCTTGCCTTGGAGTCCACGATCTCGTGGAGCTTGGCGGCGAAGTCCGCCAGGGACATGGCCCCCAGGTCCTCGCCGGTGCGGGTGCGGACGGACACGGTGCCCGCCTCCATATCCCGGTCGCCCACCACCAGCATGAAGGGGATCTTCTCCAGGGTGGCCTCCCGGATCTTCTTGCCGATCTTTTCGTTGCGGCCGTCCACCTCCACCCGGAAGCCCTGGCTGTCCAGCTGGGCGGCGACGTTTTTGGCGTAGTCCATGGCCCGGTCGGTAACGGGCAGGAGCTTGACCTGCACCGGGGACAGCCATGCCGGGAAGGCGCCGGCAAAATGCTCGGTGATGACGCCGATGAAGCGCTCGATGGAGCCCAGCAGCGCCCGGTGGATCATGACGGGGCGGTGCTTCTCGCCGTCCTCGCCCACATACTCCAGGTCGAAGCGCTCGGGCATCTGGAAGTCCAGCTGGATGGTGCCGCACTGCCAGGTCCGGCCCAGGGAATCGGCCAGATGGAAGTCCAGCTTCGGGCCATAGAACGCGCCGTCACCGGCGTTGATGACGAAGTCCTTGCCCATTTCGGCGATGGCCGCCTGCAGGGTATCCTCGGCGAACTTCCAGTCCTTCTCGTCGCCCATGTGGTCCTCGGGCATAGTGGACAGCTCGATCTGATAGGTCAGGCCGAAGGTGGAGTAAATTTCGTCAAACAGCTTCACGACGTTCTTGATCTCGTCCTTCATCTGGTCGGGGGTCATGAAGATGTGGGCGTCGTCCTGGGTGAAGCAGCGGACGCGGAACAGGCCGTGCAGCGCGCCGGACATCTCGTGGCGGTGGACCAGGCCCAGCTCCGCCATGCGCAGGGGCAGGTCGCGGTAGGAATGGGGCTCGCTCTTATAGACCAGCATGCCGCCGGGGCAGTTCATGGGCTTGATGGCGTAATCCTCGCCGTCGATGACGGTGGTGTACATATTGTCCTTGTAGTGATCCCAGTGGCCGCTGCGGTGCCAGAGCTCCTGGTTGAGGATGATGGGCGTGGAGATCTCCACATAGCCGTAGCGCTTGTGGCACTGCCGCCAATAGTCCAGCAGGGTGTTTTTCAGCACCATGCCCTTGGGCAGGAAGAACGGGAAGCCCGGGCCCTCCTCGGTCATCATGAACAGGCCCAGTTCCTTGCCCAGCTTGCGGTGGTCGCGGCGCTTGGCCTCCTCAATGCGCTCCAGATAGGCGTCCAGCTCCTCCTTCTTGGGGAAGGCCACGCCATAGATCCGCTGCAGGGTCTGGCGATTGCTGTCGCCCCGCCAATAGGCGGCGTTGCAGGCGGTCAGCTTGATGGCGTTGCCCTTGATGCGGCCGGTGGAATCCAGGTGGGGACCGGCGCACAGGTCCACGAACTCTCCCTGCTTATAGAAGGAGATGTGGGCGTCGGCGGGCAGGTCGTTGATGAGCTCCACCTTGTAGGGCTCCTGCCGCTCCTCCATGTATTGCAGGGCCTCCTCCCGGGGCAGCTCAAAGCGCTCCAGCTTCAGCTTCTCCTTGCAGATCTTGCGCATTTCGCCCTCGATCTCGGCCAGGTCCTCGGGGGTGAAGGCAAAGGGCGCGTCCAGATCGTAATAAAAGCCGTTTTCGATGGACGGGCCGATGGCCAGTTTCACCTCCGGATGCAGGCGCTTGACGGCCTGGGCCAGGACGTGGGAGCAGGTGTGCCAATAGGTCCGGCGGTATTCCTCGTTTTCAAAGGTGTACTTGTTTTCTTCGCTCATGATGATTCCTCCTTGATATTGGGGTCGGGAAAATAAAAATCCCCACCCCTGACAGTGATTCAGGGGTGAGGTAATCGGCATTACTCCACGGTTCCACCCTGCTTACGGGACACGGGTCCCGTCGCTCGTAGCTCCTCTGTAACGGGAGGGCCCGGTCCGGCCTACTGGGGCCATGGCCCGTTGGGCGGACGGCTCGGAGGCGGTACGCATCCTGCTTTCAGCCGGGACCCTTGCACCAAGATGGGCCCCTCTCTGCTGCCTGCCGCAGGCGGCTTCCTCGTCAACGCCTTTTGTTATCCCTCAATATAGCACGCCCTGTCCCGGTTGTCAACGGGAAATTCCCGGGACAAAGGCGGGACAGGGCGGGACAATTTTACGCGAACAGCTGCAGAAGGCCCCAGACGCCCAGAAGGCCGTATACCAGGGCGAACACGATCAGAACGGCGTTGACCACGCCGTCCAGCTTCGAGGGCTTGGGGGCGGGGTAGTCCTTGCGGATCAGATACAGCGCGCCGCAGGAAAGACCCAGCAGCAGGGTGGTGGCGCTGTTGAGAATCTGGTTTTCCTGCAGGGAGGGGACCGCCAGCCGCACCACCAGGCACGCCACCAGCACGCCGAACATGATGCCCAGGGTGACCTTGACCTTGGTGGGCCAGGGGGCCTTCCGGGCGGCCTGGCTCTGGGCCTGGGCCTGGCGGGCGGCGGTGGCGGCAGTCTGATAGTCGCTGTTTTTCCGGGTACGCTTGCCGCGGTTGTTTTTGGCCAGTTCCTTGCTGTGGGTCCGGCCCAGGTTCTTGTTGTTCATCGGGTTTGCTGCCATGTTATCTTTTCTCCTATTCCTGTTCTATGGGCAGATCACAAAGGTGTCTGCGAATCATATCCAATGCATTGCTGGCGGCCAGGAGCCGGATGCGGGGCCGGTCGCCGCCCAGGGCCAGCCGCCGCACCAGGGTCTCCCCCGGCAGGCTCAGGCCCAGATATACCGTACCCACGGGGTTTCCCCGGTCGTCGCCGTCAGGCCCGGCCAGGCCGGTGACGGACACGGCCAGGTCGCTGCCGGTAAGCCGCCGGACGCCCTCCGCCATGGCCCGGGCCACCGGCTCCGACACCGCGCCGTATTGCTCCAGCAGCTCCCGGGGCACGCCCAGCACCCCGGCCTTGACGGCGTTGGTATAGGACACCACACCCCCCAGAAACGCGGAGGCCCCAGGCACGTCCGTCAGCCGCTTGGCGATGAGGCCGCCGGTGCAGCTCTCTGCCGCCGAAAGGGTCAGCCCCTTCTGCCGCAGCCGGGTGATGACCACCTCCTCCAGGGAGGACACGTCCACGCCGTACAGATAGTCCCCCAGCCGGGAGCGAACGTCCCAGAACAGCGGGGCCATGCGCTCCTGGCAGTCGTCGTCGCTGCCGCCCTTTGCTGTCAGCCGCAGCATCACCTCGCCGGGCTTGGCATAGGGGGCCAGGGAAGGATTCTGCGCGCCGTCCATCAGGTCCCCCAGCAGTTCCTGGACCCGGGGCTCCGTCAGGCCGAACACCCGCAGGTCGTGGCTGCGGATAACGCCGCCGCTGCACCCCTGAAGCCAGGGAAGCAGGGCGTGCTCCGCCAGATACCGGCACTCGTGGGGGACCCCCGGCAGCAGCACCGCCGTGACCCCCTCCACCGTGAAGATGCAGCCCGGGGCGGTGCCCACCGGGTTGTGCAGCACCGTGCAGCCCTGGGGCAGCATGGCCTGCCGGCGGTTGCAGGCGGGCATGGGCCGGTGGAACACGGCGTCAAAATAGCGCCGGATTTCCTCCATGACCTCCGGGTGATACTCCAGGGCCAGGCCGAAGGCCTCGGCCACCGTCTCCTTGGTCATGTCGTCATAGGTGGGGCCTAAGCCGCCGGTGAACACCAGCAGGTCGCAGCGGCCCCGGGCGATCTCCACCGCCTGGCGCAGACGCCGGGGATTGTCCCCCACGGCGGTGTGGTACAGCACGTCGATCCCTGCCGAGGCCAGCAGTTCCGACAAAAATTGTGCGTTTGTATTGGTAATGTTGCCTAAAAGCAGTTCCGTGCCCACGGCAAGGATCTCCGCCTGGTGGGGCATGGTATCACTTCCTTTTCGTTGGGGTTAAAACGGGTCAGCGGAGCTTTACCACCTCGCGGCCGTCCATGGCCCGGCGGACCAGGCCCTCCACGTCCAGGGCCTGCTCCATCTCCCGGACCTCCTCCACATGGGGGCGGGTCTTGGGATGGCGGGGGGTGAACACGGTGCAGCAGTCCTCATAGGGCAGGATGGAGGTCTCAAAGGTGCCGATGTGACGGGCGATACGGACGATCTCCTCCTTGTCCATGCCGATTACCGGCCGCAGAATGGGCAGGTCCGTCACGTCGCCGCTGACGGCCAGGGCATCCATGGTCTGGCTGGCCACCTGGCCCAGGCTCTCACCGGTGACCAGGGCCCGGCAGTTCAGGTCCCGGGCCAGGGCGTCGGCCAGGCGCATCATAAACCGCCGCATGATCAGGGTGAAGTGATCCTCCGGGCAATTGCGGCGGATCTCCTCCTGAATCCCGGCAAAGGGAACAATGGTGACATTCAGCCGCCCGCACCAGGGCACCAGCTCCCGGGCCAGCTGGAGGACCTTTTCCCGGGCCTGCTCGCTGGTATAGGGGGGCGAGGCAAAGTGGATCATCTCCAGCTCCACGCCCCGCTTGGCGATCATATAGCTAGCCACCGGGGAGTCGATGCCGCCGGACAGCAGGTTCAGCGCGCGCCCGCTCGTGCCGACGGGCAGACCGCCCGCGGCCTCGACCTTGGGGCCGTGGACATAGGCGGCGTGGTCGCGAATTTCCACCATGATCTCCAGCTGCGGGTTATGCACGTCGACACGCAGATGATGGTGCTTGTCCAGCAGGTAGGCACCCAGCTCGCGGCAGATCTCGGGGCTCTTCATCGGGTAGGTCTTGTCGGCGCGCTTGGCCTCGACCTTGAAGGTGCGGATGCCGCGCAGCGTCTCGCCGAGATACGCCTCGGCGGTCTCGCATATTGCGGCAAAGTCCTTCGGGCACTCGACGGCGCGGCTCAGCTTCACGATGCCGAACA
>OHCE01000983.1_pt1 | contig 10801 bp, 8 predicted proteins | sample 1577571 | NCBI WGS metagenome assembly OHCE01 (sample SAMEA3879505, study PRJEB24766) | human gut metagenome | biome: human-associated habitat; feature: feces | place: USA | collected 1985/1987 | reverse complement strand
GTTTGGAATTGTTTACCGTGTTTTTCCAACACGAAAATAGGTTCCGTTACAAGTTTTTCGATATTGTTCAATTTTCAAGGTCCTGTAGCGCCTCAGCCAAGCGGCTGACAGCTTAATTATTTTTACCACAGAAGCGGTTTTTTGTCAAGCTTTATTTTTCGAAGTTTTTCGTTTCTTACCGAACTTGGAGCATCTCGAAAGTCTCTCGCATTCCTGCCGGACTTTCTCGCGTCTATTGGTTCTTTTCGCTTTACTTCTAGCCGAGACTCGGAAGTCATTCTTTTGTCTCAGCGCTTGGCGCTCAAGTATAATACCACATCACCGCCCACTTTGCAAGCCTTTTTTACAAGTTTTTTGCTCTTTTTTCGTCTTTGCACTTTTTCACCAGTTTTTTGCGGCGTTTTGACCAACGCTTTGACATCCCTGCATCGGATACAAATAAAGGCATCCGCCGCCCTCATGGGGCAGCAGATGCTCTTCCTTATATAATATATAACAGTTATCTCTGGGCGCAGACCTGTTTGAGGTGCTCGCTCAGTTTCATATTCTCGCTGTAGTCCACCGGCACTACGATGACGCTGGGCACATCCTGCCGGAACGCCTCTTCCAGCGTGGGGATCAGCTCATCCGCCTTTTCGACGCGATAGCCCTTGCAGTGCATCGCCTCCGCCAACAGTTTAAAGTCGGGGTTGGAGAAGTCCACATAGCAGTGCTCCCCGCCGAACTGTTCCTGTTCCTTCCACTTGATCAGGCCGTAGCTGGAATCCTCCCAGATGAGGGTCACGAAGGGCACCTTCTCCCGCACCGCCGTCTCCAGCTCCTGACTATTCATCATGAAGCCGCCGTCGCCGCAGAGGGCCAGCACCTTCTTCTTCGGATAGAGCAGTTTGGCCGCGAATGCGCCCGGGATGGAGAAGCCCATGCTGGCGAAGCCGTTGGAGATGAGGCAGGTGTTCGGCTCGTAGCAGTCATAGTGGCGGGCGATCCACATCTTATGAGCACCCACATCGCTGACCAGAATATCATCGCGGCCCATGACCTTCCGCACATCGGCAAGGATGCGGGCAGGCTTCATGGGGCAGCTGTCGTCTGCCGCCATCGCCTCATGCTCCGCCACCATCGTCTGGCGGAGGGCCAATGCAAACTCCGGCTCACCGGTGCGGTGGGCACAGCGAAGGATCTCATACAGGCTCTCCGAGATGTCGCCCACCACTTCCACGGCGGGCTGATACCGCTTGTTGACGTCGGCGGGGGCGCTGTCGATGTGCACGATGGTCATGTTCTCCCGCGCACCCCACTTGGCCGGGGCACACTCCACAATGTCGTATCCGATGGCGATGACCACATCGGCGCGGTCGAAGAGCTGGTTGACGTGGTCCTTCTGCGGGATGCCGATGGTCCAGAGGCTGTATTTATCATCCATCGGGATGATGCCCTTAGCCATCATGGTATTGACCACCGGGATATGCAGCCGGTCGGCCAGCTCGGTGACGGCGGAAGCGGCATGGCCGCGCACCGCGCCCGCACCCGCGAGGATAACCGGGTTCTTTGCCTCGCTGATGATCTTTCCCGCCGCCGCAATGTGGGTCGGGTCGGCGTAGACATCGTGCATCTGCTGGCGCTTGAGCGGTACGGCATCGGCGGGCATTTTGGCGATGTTCTGAGGCAGGTCGATGTGGGTCGCGCCCGGCTTGCCCTTCTCGGCGTGCTTGAAGGCCAGACGCACGATCTCGCCCACCGTGTCGGGGCGGATGATCTGCTTTGAACGCTTGGTGATCGGCTCAAACATGGCCGTCAGGTCGAGGTACTGGTGGCTGGTGAGCTGCATCCGGTCGGTGCCTACCTGTCCCGTGATGGCCACCAGGGGCGCGCCGTCCAGATAGGCGTCGGCCACGCCGGTGACTAGGTTGGTCGCGCCGGGACCGAGGGTGGACAGGCAGACGCCGGCCCGGCCGGTCAGACGGCCATAGACATCGGCCATAAAGGCCGCGCCCTGCTCGTGGCGCACCGGGATGAAGCGGATCTTGCTGTCCCGGATGGCAAACATCAGGTCAAGCGTTTCCTCGCCCGGAATGCCGAACATCACATCGACGCCCTCTGCTTCCAGACAGTCCACCAGCACCTGCGCGGTCGTTTTCATTTCCTTCATTTTCTTTCCCTCCCAAACGAAAAAGGCAGCGCAGCCCCTTACGGGCCACACTGCCTTTGCTGCGCCTATTGTAAACGATTTTAAGCCGCCCCGCAAGTGGAATTTTCCACAAAAAACGACTCACATTCGGTTTTTGCTCCGGCAGGCTTGACAAGCGGCAGGGCAGGCCGTATGATGAAAGTACTTTTTGCAAAGCGAGGTAGTTATCATGTCCAGCATCACCATCCGCGGCTGCTGCATCGGCGCTGGCCGCCCCAAAGTCATCCTGCCCATCGTCGCTTCCACAGCGGACGGCATCCTCAGCGAGGCTGTACGTCTGGCCGCACAAAAGGCCGACTGCATCGAATGGCGGGCCGACTGGTTTCCCGGGGCGCTGGACCCCGCTGCGCTGGGGCAGGTGTTGTCCGGACTGCGGGCCGCATTGGAGGAAAAGCTGCTCCTCGTGACCTTCCGCACCAAGGCTGAGGGCGGCGAAGCCGCGCTGACGCCCCAGCAGTATGCCAGTTTCTGCGAGGCCGTCTGTGCCAGCGGCTGCGCCGACCTGCTGGACATCGAATTTTTTCCGAACCGGGAGCATCTGTCAGCCCTCATCGAGCAGGCACACCGGGCAGGCACAGCAGTGGTCTGCTCCAGCCACGATTTCCACAAGACGCCGCCCCGGACAGAGATGGTCGCCCGCCTGACCGCCATGCAGCAGGCCGGGGCCGACCTGCCCAAGCTGGCCGTGATGCCCTGCTCCCCCTCGGACGTCCTCGAGCTGTTGGCTGCCACCGCCGAGATGGCAGAGCGCCACCCCGAAACGCCCGTCATCACCATGAGCATGGGAGCGCTGGGTGCCGTGAGCCGCCTGTGCGGCGAAGCCTTCGGCTCGGCCATGACCTTTGCCAACCCCGGGCAGGCCAGTGCGCCCGGGCAGGTAGCCTTGGATGTCGTAAATGGAGTCTTGGAGAGCCTGCGGCTCGCGTAACCCAGCGCGATTTGCAAGTATAGCAGTTTGCGCTTTTAATGCACAAGCAACATCCGCAAACTGCATATCGCAAATATGCTATTTTGATAGGCGCTATTTTTGAAGATTGCGATAAAAAAGAGGAGGAAAGTATATGGAGATGCAGTATTTCAAGGAATACAGCCCGGCGCTGGGCCGGGAGATGGAGTGCAAGATCTATGGGCACGGGGGTCGGCCCATGCTGTACATCCCCTGTCAGGATGGCCGCTTCTTTGATTTCGAGGACTTCCACATGGCAGACACCCTCGCGCCGTGGATCGAGTCGGGCCAGATCATGGTCCTGTCCATCGACACGCTGGACAAGGAGACATGGTCGGACACCAACGGCGACCCCTACTGGCGCATCCGCCGGTATGAGCAGTGGCTGCGCTACATCGTGGATGAGGCAGTGCCCAAGCTGCGCTATCTGTCCAAGGAGCGCAACGGCTGGGACGACCTGCCCGGCGTCATCGCCTTCGGCTGCAGCCTCGGCGCGACCCACGCGGTCAACCTCTACCTCCGCCGCCCCGACATCTTCTGCGGCTGTCTGGCCCTCAGCGGCATCTACACCGCCCACTACGGCTTCGGCGACTACATGGACGAGCTGGTCTATATGAACTCTCCGGTGGACTATATGCGCAACTTCCCGGAGGATCACCCCTATATGCAGCTGTACCGGAACCAGAAGGCCGTCATCTGCTGCGGTCAGGGCGCATGGGAGCAGCCCGACACCACATGGATGCTCAAGCGCATCTTCGAGGCAAAGAACATCCCCGTCTGGGTGGACCTGTGGGGCCACGACGTCAAGCACGACTGGGATTGGTGGTATAAGCAGGTGGTTTATTATATGCCGTATATTCTGGGGTAAAAGAAAACCTCTCCGTCACGGCTTGCGCCGTGCCACCTCTCCTATCGAGGAGAGGCCTTGGCATTCCGGAAAGCTTTCCCTCTTCGCCAGAGGCTCCCCTCGGTAGGGGAGCTGGCGAGCGACAGCGAGACTGAGAGGTTATTCTATCGCAAGGCAAAAAATTAGTGCAACTTAAAAACAGTATATTTTCGATATGAAATTCAACGATGTTGCATTGAAAAGTTGAATTGCTATAATAGAGGACGAAAAGGAAAGAAGAATCGAAAATGCAGAATTTTATCTTTATCTCCCCCAATTTCCCGACGAACTACTGGCAGTTCTGCCGGGAGCTGAAGAACGACGGCATGAATGTGCTGGGCATCGGCGACCAGCCCTACGATGAGCTGAAGCCTGAGCTGAAGGACAGCCTGAACGAATACTACAAGGTCGGCAGCCTCGAGAACTACGATGAGGTCTATCGCGCGGTGGCGTTCTTCGCCTTCAAGTATGGCCGCATCGACTGGCTGGAGTCCAACAATGAGTACTGGCTGGAGCGGGACGCCGCCCTGCGCACCGACTTCCACATCACCTCCGGCTTCCAGACCGAGGATATGCCCCGCATCAAGTACAAGAGCAAGATGAAGGAGTATTACAAGAAAGCCGGCATTGCCGTCGCCCGCTACCACATGGTGGACGACTTCGACGGCTGCAAAGCCTTCATCAAGCAGGTGGGTTATCCGGTCGTGGTCAAACCCGACAACGGTGTGGGCGCTTCTGACACCCACAAACTGGCCAGCGACGAGGAGCTGAAGGCATTCCTTGACTGCAAGGCCGCGAACCACCCGGACGTCTCCTACATCATGGAGGAGTTCGTCCATGCCGAGGTCAACAGCTACGATGCCATCATCGACGCCTCCGGCAACCCCATCTTTGAGGCCGGCAATGTCAGCCCCATGTCCATCATGGACATCGTGAACAACGACGACAACTCCATCTACTACATCATCAAGGACCTGCCCGAGGACACCCGCGCCGCAGGCCGTGCCGCCGTCAAGAGCTTTGGCGTCCGGAGCCGCTTCATCCACTTTGAGTTCTTCCGCATGACCGAGGATCAGGCCAGCATGGGCAAAAAGGGCCAGATCGTGGCGCTGGAAGTCAACATGCGCCCCTGCGGCGGCTTTACCCCGGACATGATCGACTTTGCCCGCTCCACCAACGTCTATAAGATCTGGGCCGACATGATCGCCTTCGGCGGCACCGATATGCCGGTGGGCGAGCACTACTACTGCCCCTTTGCAGGCCGCCGCGACGGCAAGAACTTTGTGTACAGCCACGAGCAGATCATGCAGAAGTACCAGAAGAACATGAAGATGGTGGACCGCATCCCCGACGCCCTCTCCGGCGCCATGGGCAACCAGATGTACGTCGCCACCTTTGCCACCCGGGAGGAGATGGAGCAGTTCTACGCCGATGTGCTGGCTGTCACGGACGGCGATGCTGCCGCCGCACAGGCCGAGCTTTCGCAGGTGCTGGCGCTGGGCGAGCCGACCACCAAGGCTCTGACCCCGAAGCCGGATCTCAGCCCGGTGGTCAAGCCCACCACGGCAGTCACCAAGACCCCCACCCGCGCTGTCACCAAGACTGGCCGCAGAAGCCGGAAGTAATCTCTCCACAAAAACTTTACAAACCGCAGCCGCAGAGCGAAAGAAACGCCTCTGCGGCTGTTTTTTTGCATGAGGGCGAATGTGATGATTGACAGAGCCCCGTGAAAAGTTGTAAGATAATCAGGATGCAAGAAAAGAAAAATCTCGCAGAATGAGCTGAAAGACAGGAGAATTTTGATATGAAGCTGTATAAGAAGATCGCCTCCCTGCTGGCGGTGGCCGCGCTGGCTGCCGTGTTGATGCCGGTGTGCATGGCTGCTCCCGGCGACTCCATCGAGACCCGCCTGAACCATGCGTTCGCCCTGCGTGCCAGCACAGAGTTTTACGAGGAGGTCGTCACCACCTCCCCGGACGGCACCACCCAGACCATGACCGCCGCCCGCAGCAACGGCAACGCCTACATCAAGATGGATATGGGCGAGGCCGGTCAGCTGGTCTACATCCTGAAGGATGGTCAGGGTTATCTGGTGGATGCCGCCTCCAAGCTGGCTGTCAAGGGCGAGGTGCCTACCGTGACCGTGAGCGAAGAGGTCGTCTCCGGCGAGGCACAGGCCATCCCCTGCACGGAGACGACGATGAACGTGAACGGTCAGGACTGCGAGGCCCTGTCCTATACCCTCACCGGGGACAACGGCCAGACGTCCACCGTCTCCTACTGCCTCGTCGGCGATGACCTCAAGTATGTGGTCACAGACGCTGCCGAAGGACGCACCATCGTGGAGTACCGCGTCACCTCCACCAGCGTGGACCAGAACCTCTTCAACATCCCTGCGGACTATCAGATCATGACGCAGGAGGAGCTGGCCGCACAGATGGGCCAGTAAGGGCGTTTCAGATGCGACACGGGAGCTGCTTCGGCAGCTCCTTTTTGTTGTCCGTTGCCCCGGAATGTGCTATACTGTGAGCAACAGAATGTATGAGAGAATGAGGAGAATCCTATGAAAATTCCCGCAAACGGCTTTACCCATGCAGGCAAATTCCACGCGGACGATGTGTTCGCCACGGCCCTGCTTCAGATACTCCGCCCGGACATCCGGATCACCCGCGGCTTTGTCGTGCCGGAGGATTTCGACGGCATCGTGTACGACATCGGCTTCGGGATGTTCGACCACCATCAGGAACCCCGGGAGACCCGTGCCAACGGCACCCCCTACGCGGCCTTCGGCCTGCTGTGGCGGGTGCTCGGCCCCGGTCTCGTGGGCGAGCGTCAGGCCCGGCTCATCGATGAGAACTTTATCCAGCCCCTCGACCTGAACGACAACACCGGCGAACAGAACAGCCTCTGCGACGCCATCGGCTTCTTCAACCCCGTCTGGGACTCCAAGGAGGATCAGGACGCCTGCTTCTTCAAGGCGGTGGCCGTGGCAAAGCAGATCCTCGAGAACCAGATCGAGAGCGCCAACGCCGTCAACCGCGCCGACGAGAAGGTCCAGCAGCGCCGGGATACTGCCGACCGTCTGGCCCGGGAGTTCAAGGCCGACGGCATCATCTATGAGCAGATGAAATACTGCGACTACTGGGGCTTTGAGCGGGCTCTGGTCAGCTATATCATGCACGAGGAGTACAACTGGCCGGTGCTGTCCATCGACCGCCTGTACAACAACGGCAATTCCGGCCAGCTGCGCACCCGCGTCCAGGCCTTTGTGGAATCCCTGGAGATCAAGCGCATCCAAAAGAACGGAGGGACCAAGTAATGGCAAAGATGAAATTCCCCAACCCCAAGTTCTTCCGGGCCAAGGACAACGTGGACTGGAAGGCACAGGGCCGGAACCTGCAGGAAGTGGGCGGCATCATCTGGGATATGCTGAAGGAGACCGACTGGAAGGCCTTCGCCGCCAAGCAGAAGGCCAACGTCCAGGACAATGTCCGCCGGGTGGTCCGCGAGGCCAGGACCATCGCCGCCATGACCCCCGCCGAACGGCTGGACCTGCTGAAAACCGGTGAAAAGCACCTGGGCACCCTGTACCGCAAGGGCGACATGGTCACCGTGCGCCGCGAGTGGCGCGGCGTGGCCGACACCGCCTATGACTTCAAGGAGTGGCTGCGGACGTGGGGCATGCTGCTGGGCACCTTCTCCAAGGACCTGGTCCCGGCCCTGAACATGACGTTCTATTACCGGTGGATGATCTCCTATGTGTGCTGCGTCAGCTTCATGGACAAGAACACCATGGGCCAGCGGAGCAACGCCCTGAAAATGAGCCACCTGCTGATCTACGATATCTTCCGCTATGTGGCCGAGAACCTGGTGTTCCTGGCCAAGTGCGACAAGAAGAACGGCAACAGCGCCGAGCTGAACAAGAAGGTGGTCCTGTTCGACGAGATGACCATGGGCCAGATCATGGCGGGCTTCCCGGATCTGCTGGGCATCCCCTATCAGCTGATGCCCGTATTCCTGGTGTCCGAGATCGACCAGCTGACCTGCGTGCCGTATATTGACGCGGTGGAATCCTTCGGCCTGCCCGCCGACACCTGCCCCGTGCCCTCCTCCGAGTGCGGCGCTCTGGTCATCGACGCTCTGCCTCATATGGGCAACTGCTTCATCTCCTCCTCCATGCCCTGCGACGGGTCCACCATGGCCTCGTCCTATATGGCCCGCCGGTTCCCCGACCTGCCGGTGTTCCATCTGTGCTTCCCCGTCCGGTATGAGGACGAGGCCACGCTGAAGATGGGCGCGGAGGACATCCGGGCCTGCATCAAGTTCATCGAGGAAAAGACCGGCGCCCAGTGGAGCTGGGACGCCTACTTCTCCGCCATGAAGCGCTTCAACGAGGAGACCAAGTACGAGCTGGAGAAGTGGGAGGTCAACAAGACCGCCTATCCTCAGCTGCTGGGTCCCTGCTACGAGCTGTTCCGCAAGTGGAACTACGAGATGGACGGCGGTATTGATCCCCGTGTCATGAAGACCTGCAAGAAGGTCAACAAGCTCCTGCTCCAGGCCTACGAGCGCCGCGACGAGGCGTGGGTGGGCAAGATGCGCTATCGCGGCATCGTGTGGTCCTGCCCGGCCCACTACTATGCCAACTTCTCCAACTGGCTGGCCAACTGCTGGGGAATCAACATCCTGGTGGAGATGGAAAGCCTGAACTTCACCAAGCCCCTGGAGACCGAGGACCCCGAGCTGGCCCTGCTGGATCTGGCCCGTCTGTACGAGCGCATGGTCATGCGCCGTCACACCAACGGCGGCTACCAGAACGTGGTGGACGAGCTGTGGCGTCAGTGCGAGGCGTGGAACGCCAACATCATCATCATGTATCAGAACGTGGCCTGCAAGAACATGGCCACCGTCCAGGGCATCCTGGATGAGCAGGGCCGCGAGCGGGGCTATCACCTGATCTGGATCGAGCACGATCTGATGGATCCGCGTACTGTTTCGCGCCGCACCATGCGCGACACGGTCTCGAGCTATATGGACACCGTCATGAACGCCAAGCCGGTCGACGAGACGCTGCTCGACTTCGCAGACGATGTTTGCATGTAATCATTTATTGAATTGAAGGAAAGGATATAGATAACTATGAAATACTTTGGCGGATGCGACGTAGGTTCCACCTACACGAAGGCAGTCATTCTGGACGAGAACGGCAAAATGTGCGCCGACACCACGATTCGCAGCAAGATCAACGCTGAGCAGTCCGCGATCGCGGCGATGGAAGAAGTCTGCGGCAAGGTCGGCCTGAAGGACTCCAAGGATCTCGCTTACCTGATCGGCACCGGCTACGGCCGCAACAAGGTCCCGTTCGCTGACGAGAACATCTCCGAGATTTCCTGCCACGCCATGGGCGTGCACGTCACCAACCCCGAAGTCCGTGCCATCATCGACATCGGCGGCCAGGACGTTAAGGGCATCAGCATCGACACCGACGGCACGGTCAAGAGCTTCGCGATGAACGATAAGTGCTCCGCCGGTACCGGCCGTTTCTTCGAGGCCATGGCCCGCTCCTTCGAGATGAGCCTGCCCGAATTCTCGAACCTGTCCCTGTCTGCAAAGAACGTCATCCCCATCACCGCACAGTGCACCGTTTTCGCTGAGTCCGAAGTCATCACCCTCGTGGGCGAAGGCAAGCCGACCGACGAGATCGCTGCCGGCATCGAGATGGCGGTTGCCAAGCGCTGCTTCGTCATGGCCAAGAAGGCCGGCGCCACCGACAGCATCACGCTGACGGGCGGCTGCGCGAAGAACGCCGGTCTGAAGCAGGCCATCGAGCACGTGCTGAAGTTCAAAGTCGTCGATCTGAAGACCGACCCGCAGCTCATGGGCGCTCTGGGCGCTGCCGAGTATGCCCGTCAGAAGGGCCTTGCCAAGAAGTAAGCCACCGCGTCTATCCCAATCGGAGGGGGAACTGTAACCGGTTCTCCCTCTTTTTGCTTTTGTGTAACAAAATGCGCGCAGATGTCGAGAACTTCTATAAAAAATTCATCGTTTTTGAAAGAAGTATTTGCTTTTACGATCAATATAGTTTAATATATGTACGTCGTAAGACAGTTGACCGGTTGATTGGAAGAGAGCCAACCGGTCAAAGCCAATTTATTAGGAGTGAGAATAACCATGGATAACCTGTTCTGGATCGGCTTCGTCGGAGCCGCGCTCGCCCTGATTTTCGCCTACCTGCAGAAGTGCAAAGTTATGAAGTGCTCTGAGGGCGACGAGAAGATGGTCAAGATCGCTTCTTCGATCCGCGCCGGTGCCAACGCCTATCTGAAGCAGCAGTATTCTACTGTTGCAAAAGTATTTGCAGTCGTTTTTGTCATCCTGCTGATCATCGCCTTCGCATCCAAAGGCCAGATGCTCTCCAGAGTGACGCCGTTTGCGTTCCTGACCGGCGGTATCTGGTCGATGCTTGCCGGCCTGATCGGCATGAAGATCGCCACCGCTGCCAATGCACGTACGGCCAATGCCGCGCATGAGAGCCTGAACCACGGCCTGAACGTTGCCTTCTCTTCCGGCACGGTCATGGGCTTCACGGTCGTCGGCCTCGGCATTCTTGACATCACGCTCTGGTTCATCGGTCTGCGCTATATCGGCAAGATCACCGATCCCACCGTCCTCGCCAATATCATGGTCATGAACGGCATGGGCTCTTCCTTCATGGCCCTATTTGCCCGTGTGGGCGGCGGTATCTACACCAAGGCTGCCGACGTGGGCGCTGACCTGGTGG
>OHCE01000971.1_pt1 | contig 10940 bp, 8 predicted proteins | sample 1577571 | NCBI WGS metagenome assembly OHCE01 (sample SAMEA3879505, study PRJEB24766) | human gut metagenome | biome: human-associated habitat; feature: feces | place: USA | collected 1985/1987 | reverse complement strand
GTCGGAAACCTGAATGCCACGGAAAATGCTGTTAACGGCGTCCGAAGCGATGCTTCCATCTTTCAGAGTGCGCAGATGCAGCTGGTTGACATATTTCTCTTCCGGAAAGGCGGCCCGGCGGTTTGGTGCAAGGCTGTGTCCGGTGCTGCGGTCAGCCAATACCGCACTCAGCAGCCATGCAGTACGCAGCGCACCCTTGATGCTGCTGCCGGGAATGTAGGCATGGCCCTGCGCATCACGCTGGAAAGCATGGATCTCTTTCAGCGAGTGCTCCGCATCCAGCGCATCTCCCACCTCGATCTGATAGCGCGTCAGCGTTTTCAGTTCTGCATCGGAAATGCCGCAGTCTTTGGTCAGAAAGGCCCAGAGATTGGACTGCTCGCTAAGCATAAACTGTCCGTACTTGTCCACCAGATCGTGCTCGACCAGAAAACTGAAAAATTTTTGCTCGTCCAGAAAGGAGACTTTGCCATTGCGGGTGTTGTACATGTACTCTTTTTTGGTATAGCTGCTGCCGTTGCCAACAAACAGAGGTGCCCATACATTCAGAGTAAGGTCAAAGATCTGCAGATGATCCTGCTGAATCATAATGTCACCCCCATAAAGATTGGCTTGGAATAGCGGTATACCGGATGCACATCCGACAAACCAACATCATACAAAGCACCCTGATAACGATTTTGCAGGACAGACCCTGCCGAAAGGGCATACTGCGTTTTTTTCTTCAGCGGAGTTTCCACACGATCGGATGCCATAAAGCCGCTGCGGCGTATCAGCTGGAAGGAGGCACCCTCTAATGCATGATCCAGTTCATCTGTCTGCGGCAGGCTGGTGGTCAGCAGCAGATAGGGTGCGCGGTTGGCAGAAAGTGCACGGCGCAGCCATTTGGTCTGCGCGTCAGAGGGTGTATTTAGACAAAGCTTTTGCACTACATGGAACTTTCCGTAACCAGAGCTGACTTTGCCGCCGATGCCGGTAGCGCCCAGCCAATCCAGCAAATACTCCAGATCTTCATCCTGACCATCTTCGGTAAATCCGCAGATGAAATACAGTCCGCAGTCCGGCGCAAAACGGAACAGTCCAACCTGATACGGCATGGTATCCCCCTGCATGGGAACGGCTGCCTTGGTCTGCTCATAGTGGGTGCCAAAACTTTCCGGTTGCTCGTCAGGGGTAAAATGACCTTCATGCAGGCTTCTGGCGTAGCGGTCGAATTCCAACACAGGGATCCAGGCTAGCTTTTTTACCTTTTTACGCAGGGTGGTTTCCACTTCCTCAGTGGATTCCGATGCGGCAATGGGCTTTGGCAGGTAAAACGTTTCGCCATACCAGGGCATTGTATCGCTGAGCAGGAATTTTCCCTGCCGGACCTGCGCACAAAGCTGTTCTAAGGCTTCTTCTCCGTGCTGGACGAGGGTCTCATGGCAGAGGGCAGAAAACAGGGTATCTGCCCGCAGGGTTTCTTCGGAGGTATAAAGCGACAATGCAGAGTCGGCCCCTCCAAAATGAACAGCTGTGTCAAACTGCAGCTTAAACAGAAAATAGTTCATAACTATCCACCTCATCAAAGAGGGATTTCAGGTGGCTGAGATCCGCCTGCGCGCCATAGCCTTCCAGCGCAAAGTTTTTCAGGCTGACACGGCCGCTGCCGCGGGAACCATGGCCGCCCAGATAATCCATCTGCAGCAGCTTCATGCCTTTGGCCAGAAGAGAAAGATCTTCCTCGACCTGTGCCGGGTCGGTTACATCGTAAACGATGCTGACGCCAAACTTTGCACCGGCGATCACACGTTCGATCTGGCGGGGATTGGCCACAGAGTTGGCACGGGAAATTGCGTTCTCGGTCTTGACCTCGGTCACACCCACATTGGAAAGCTCTTTTGCATTGGACAAAAAGGCATCCGCAAACTGCAGGCGGGAACGGCGCACCGGCTCCGAGGAACCGAACAGACGCAGAATGCGCTCGTCGTCCTTGTCGAAAGCAGGCATGTTCTCAATATCCTGACAGGTGCTGCGGGCCAGCAGGGTACGCAGCTTGCCTTTCAGACTGCTGCCGGGTACGATGGGATAACCGGTATAGGGGTCACGCACCACCGGGCTGTCCACAGCACCAATGGCAGAAAAGGCAGAGGAACCGCCGATGTGCATACCGGTGCGCACTTCCAGATCGCACCGGATCAGAATTTTTCCATACATATGATTACCCCTCCTTGCCGCCGAAGTAGCGGTGGAAAGCGACCAGCGCTTCCATGTAGTGTGCAAAGCGGATCAGATCCGCACGGTCGGTGGAAATGCCCTTGAGGTATTCCAGCAGGTTCGTCTGTGCCACAAAGCTTTTTACGGTGTCATCGCGCCCGCACTCATAAGCCACACGCACCCGCATCAGGTTGAGCTTCACGATGCTTTCGGGCAGAAGCTTTTCCGCGGTACGGATGTTTTCCGTATTAAAGATATCCGTCACGAGGCTCAACAGGTTGCGGATTTTGCTGGTGGTCACGGTCTTGCCGCCGCTCATGAGGCTGCGCATAATACGCTCGGCTTCGTCTACATAATCTTCCGGCACCTTTTTCGGCGTGATCTCCGGCGGCAGCTCTTTCTGCTGCCCATAGCTGCTACGGCTGTTATAGCTGCCGGAACTGCTGCGGTTTCCGTTGTAGCTGTTGCTATATCCGCTCCGGCTGTTGTTATAGCCACCGCCGCCATAGCCGCCCCGGCCATTATCATTCCATCCTGCCATCTGTGTCGCCACCCTTTCTGTTCTGATAGACATAAATATAAATTGCGGTGATGAGCTGGTGACGCTGTACGGCATCCAATGCCCAATCCATCATGCTGTGAGAGAATTGCTCGTAAAGTTTATAATCTGGTGCATTCTTTTTGGGGGAAAGCCGCGCCAGCAGGTAAGCATACCGTGCAAGGTTGATGCGGTCGTTTTCTGCTTCCCGCAGCAGTGCCAGAAGATTGTAGAGCATGGCGTTTCCATGCTCGGCGTTATCCTTGCCGAAGAAGCTTTGCAGGCAGCCGACCTTTTCAGTCAGGACCTTTGCGCGGAAGGTGTCCCACGCATAGATATGTCCCTGCTCCGGCTGCACCAGCAGATTGCCCTTTGCATCCCGGACTGCTTTGCGCTCCGGCGTAAACAGTGCCACTGCATTTTTGCCGGGCAGATGCTTGGCGGCTTCTTCCAGCGCGGCAGTTTCCTCGGCGGAAAGCCGGATGGGATAATGGTCATCAAAGATGCCGATGCCTGCGCTGAGGGTCAGTGCACCGCAGGAGAATGCGGTGAAATTACGCTGGATGCGCTGTGCTGCTTCCAGAACATCGTTCCATGCGCCCACAAGGAATACATCGTCGCCGCCGGCATAGACGATACTTACATGCAAGCCCTCTAGAATGCCGTTGATGTAGCACTTGAAAAACAGTGACATCTGCCGGGAGAACGCCGAGGTGCGGGACAGGGTAACATAGTGCATCCGTTTGACCGGGTCTTTCTCGTTTTCCTGTTCAAAACCGGAGATGAAGGCATGACCGAGGTTGTCCACATCCATACGGCAGACCGCAATGCGGCGCACGCCCTCGGACTGCTCTGCCAGCTCATCCATGCTATTTTTGTCTTTGGGGGTGTAATCGCCCACATACAGGTTGGTGCTGTAAGTAAGACCGGTGGACGGTACATTTTTGGTATATACACGCGCGACCGGCTCGCCGGAAGCCAGCCGTTTGCGGGCAGAGAACTGATCCGTCAGGGACAGATATTCGCTGCCGCCGTCCAGTGCAGGCAGCGTACAGTCATCGGCAGCCGAGGGCTGACGGCTTACCACCAGAACGCGCTTGTTCTGGATCTTAATGGAAAGATCTACAAACAGTTTGCACCAAGGGCAGAGATCATCCTTCAGGTTGGCACTGGTGCCGCACACCTTGCATTCCCGGCCATCCGGGTAAGCGGCGGTACTGTTCAGCTGCCGCAGATCCTCTGCGGTATAGCGGTGGAATTTGTGCTGTTCCAGCAGCCGGTTCACCCGGCGGAACAGCTCTTTGTAGGGGCTTTTTTCAGCCGGGGTATTGGTCAGGTCGTTGCCGGAGCAGGGTGTCCATGCGTTGGCCAGAAACAGCTGGGTGCCGAACTGCAGCTGCAACCAGCGGTTGAACTGCCGGTTCCACCGGGTCAGGGTATCGGCCACAGCGGCAGTGTTGGGCAGCAGCACATAGCAGTGCCCGCCGCCGCTGTAGATCAGGTTGGCGCGGGACACGCCGCACCCGGCCAGAAGCTCGTCCAGATAGTGCTCCATGAGCAGCTCCAGAAAGAACGACCGGCTGCGCAGGGAGCGCAGGGCGTTTTCGGTATGGACGGTATAAAGAAACTTCTGGATGCGGGAAAAATCAGCGGTATAGAGCAGAAAAGCGTCCTTCTGGCAAAAATCCTTCTCCTGCTCAAAAAGTGCCTTGCGCAGGTCGGTGATGTTGTTTGCCTGCACATATTCGCTGATGCACGCCGCAATGGCTGCGGTGGTCTTGGCGTGGTCAAACAGGGAAACATCCGGGCTTTCGCCGGTAAAGGTGCTGGACGGAAAACAACTGAACTGCGTTTCCAGCAGACCCAGCAGCGAGTTGATCCACTCCGGCTGCGGCTGCAGATCCGGCAGGCACTCGCTCAGCTTGCGCACGGCATCTGCATAAACGGAAGCGGAAAGCGGCTGCTGCTGCCGTGGCAGCTTCAGGCTGCCGTCCTGCGGCTGTGCAGGCATCATCCAGCCGGGGTGGGAACCGTTCAGATGGGTGAACACCGAGTCCAGCGGAAGATCCCGCCGGAAGGAACTGCTTTCGCCTTCGACCTCCCGGCGGTCTGCGGCGGCAGAAAGATCATCTGCCAGATAAACGATATAGGCCGGGGAATCGGCCGGCAGAGCCTTTGCTGCACCGCGCAGCGCGGCGGCGTGGTGGTAGCGCACACAGTCCAGCGCCGGGGCCCAGTCTGCGCCGGACAAAACGCCGTGCAAAAATTGGTAGCCCTGTTCACTGTGGCTGCCGCGCTGCCCACCGGCACGGTACACCGCTTTGCCGGTGTCGTGCAGCAGCCCGCCATAGGTGGACTGCAGGGTGAGAACGTTCAAAATACCATCTCCTTTACGGATTGTGGAAGAATTGCACAATAAACGGAAAATATATTTGTTGATTTTGTAAGAGATGCTTGGAATTGGCTTTATTATAGCACATTTTGTCGCCATGCAAAAGCCGCAGCAGAGAAAATATCACAGCAGCTGCAATCGTTCCGTTCATAGAGGGACAGCCCACGGAAAACAAGAAGTTAAGGTTTGTAAAAGAAAAACTCCGCATCTTTTGATGCGGAGTTTTTTTGTCCCCTTACGGGGATGGTACTACAAATGATTCTATTCATATCAACTCCATGAGGTTTTCGCCCCCTTACGGGGATGGTACTGTTCATGTATGGCTGGCTGCGATTCCTTCTCAGTTTTCGCCCCCTTACGGGGATGGTACTGCCGTGTCCAGCCTGAAGTACCGCGTCACTGCGTTTTCGTCCCCTTACGGGGATGGTACTGCATCTCGATTCGATATGACAGACTCAAACGAGTTTTCGCCCCCTTACGGGGATGGTACAAGGAGATCCATCATGGATAGACTTGACGAATAGTTTTCGCCCCCTTACGGGGGATGGTACTATGATCCGCAAGCTCGCCGGCTTGGCTCTGCTGTTTTCGCCCCCTTACGGGGATGGTACACTAAATATATCACAGAAGATCGTAAAATGGAAGAGCTGAATGCCTGAAAAACATTCACTTTATTAAAATAAAGTAAATCCGCGCAAAAAGGACAACGATAAATCCTGAATCATTATTGTGCCGTGGAGGATAGAAAGAAAACCCTCTTTCAGGGCGAGCCATAGCGGCGGAAGCCTGCAAAGGCGAAGATGCTGCGCTTCAGGGTGCTGCCGTCCGGGTAGGTGGTCTCCTGGCTCTTGCGGCGGGAGCAGGCGGCCAGCGTGGGGATGCCCGCGGCTTCCAGACGCTGGACTACCCGGTACACAAAGGTGCACTCGCCCTGACAGAGCACGGCGTCCGGGTCAAGGTGCAGGATGCGGTCGGCGTATACCGTGGCAAGGGAGTCCAGTGCGGCCTCGTCGGCGGCGGGGTCGATGGCGGGAAACGCAAGATCGACCACCGTGCCGTAGCGCTGCGCCGCCGCCTGCTGCTCGGCGCTCCACAGGGCGTAGGGGTGGTTGGAAAAGTTGATGAACATAGCGTGTACCTCCCGGTTCTTTAAAAAAGGCTCCCGTCCGCACAAAACGGACGGGAGTGCTGGCGCGGGGCTCACCGCTTGTCGATGCGGTGGCCAACGTTGTTGCCGGCCAGAGCGCCGGTAACGCCGCCAACGATGGCGCAGGGGATGGTGCCGGCAATGGCACCGACAGGGCCGCCCACGGCGATGCCGATGGAGGCACCCTTCACGGCACCTGCGACGGCACCGGCTGCGGCGCAGCCCAGAGTAGAGATCAGCTCAAACATGTTTTTCACCTCCTTTCACCTACCAGAAGCCCATGGCAGGGGCGCAGTTAAGGCGTAAAAAAATAAATCTGCATAAATTTTTTAAACCATTGTAGCAGCGGCCTTTTTATGGTATGATGCAGATAATGGATCTTATAAAAAGGAGTGTTGCCCTGTGCTAAAGACTTATATCACCACCGTGCCTTTGCAGGGAAAGCTGGACCCTATGCTGTACCAGCGGGAGCGGGCAGAGGCCCCCACGGCCACCTGTTTTCCCATCGTGCAGGTGATGCGGGATACCCTTGAACCCGGGGACACGGTGCAGCTGTTGGCCATCCGGCAGGAAAATGCCGATACCGCCCGCAACTATCAGCGCCTGCTGGAAGAGCTGGCGCAGCTGGGAATTGCGGAACATCAGGTGCGGCAGATCGACCTGCCGGAGGATCAGTGTCCGGAAACACTGATCGGCCTGTGCCGGGATCTGGTGGATGCCCTGCCGCAGGTCACCCGGGTGTATGCCTGCATCACTTACGGATCCAAGAGCATCCCGGTGGTCACGCTGACGGCATTGACCTGCGCCGAAGCTACCCATACGGAGCTGGAAGTAGGCGGTGTGTATTATGGTGAGGTCAAGCGGGAAAACGGGCGGGTGCTCAGCGCGCGGCTTTACGATATGGCGGCACTGTATCAGCTTTCCGGGCTGGTAGGTACCATGCGCGACAGCAGGACCGCCGAACAAGTGTTCCATCAGCTGATCTGGATGAACGAGCACCGGGAGGACTGAGCAGCGATGAATGATGTGAAAACATGGGCGGACATTGACGCTTCGCCGCTGCTGCAGCTGCCGCCGGAACAGCGCAAAAAGCTGCACGATGCCAATGATGAACGGTTCCGCACGTTCTGGGCGGAATGCTTTCTGACCGCACAGGCTCCCGGAAGGGGAGAGGATGCATGGAACAGCGTGGATTTCTGCAAGGCGTTTCTGGATGCGTTTGATTTTTGGGAAGCAAAGCCGGGGCAGACCTTCAGTATGTATCTGCGCGCCGCTGTCCGTCATGCACAGGCACACGACCAGCAGCAGGAAAAAATGGCTGTGACGGGTTTCGGACGCGAGACGAACCGCAAGATCAAAAAAGCGCTGGAGTACATGGAAAAGAACGGAATTACAGAGAGTGTGCTCTGCCGTGACCCGGAAAAAGAACAGGTGATCGCCGATATTGTCGGGGTGGGTGTAAAGACCCTGCGGGAAGCACTGCGCAGTAAGCAGTCGGTGCTCAGTCTGGACGACACGGACGGAGAGGATTCGGCGCTGGGTGACCGGGTGGTTTCCCAAGAAAAAAGCGTGGAAGAAAAGGTGGAGCAGAGCAGTGAAATGCTGGCATGGCTGCACCGCGGCATAGGGCTGATGAACCTGCAGCAGAAGGAAAAATACGGCAAGACAGCTGGCCCGTTGTGGAGCAGCGTGCTGATGGGCTTTCTGCGCAACAATGACGCGCTGCCTCCGGCAGAGGATGCACCCGCGCGGCTGGCAAACTGCGATGACCTGCGTCCGCTGGAACAGGACAACTGCCTGTGGGATATCCTGCTGCTGCACCGGTATGTGGAATTTACCGTTCAGCCGCCCTATGCGCCCGAAGCGCTGGAATGCGCCGCGCTCCACGCCCTGCTGGACCCGGAGCGCAACCCGGCGCAGGATAAGACTGTGGCAGAATTTCTTGGTGTGAGCCGGGCGGCGGTGTCGCAGCGGCGCAAAACATGGCAGCAAAAACTGGCGCAGATGAAAACGGAACAGGAGGATGGATAAGATGGGACGCGATGTTTTACTTTTATATATGAGCCCGAAAAACCCGAACTACAAGACCCAGACCAACGAGGGCGCGGTGCGGTATCTGATAAAGGAAAAGGAGACCCCGGACTGCATTCTGGCACTGTGCAGCGAGACGGTGCGCAAAAAAGCTATGGTGGAAATGCCGGACGGCAGCACCTGCACCACGCTGGAATATTTCCGCGATGCGTTGCGCAGGGTGGGCATCCCGGCAGAGCGGCTGGTGGTGATCGAAGTGCCGGACAGCATGGATGACGAGAAAAAGCAGTTTCAGGCCATCTCGCAGCTGCTGGACAAGATCGAAAAAGAGGACACCCTTTCCATCGATCTTTCCGGCGGTATGCGGGACACTGCCATGCTGCTGGTGACCGCTGCCCGCTGTATGCGGGACCTGCGCGGTGTGCAGACCCGCCGGGTGATCTATGCAGAGCTGCGCGGGGAAGAGCCTGTCGCGCACGACCGCACCCAGCTGTATGATCTGTTCGACTTTGTTACCGCCATGGACGAGTTCTTCTCCACCGGCACCGCGCAAAAGCTGAAGAGCTATCTGTGGAGCGAGGGCGAAAAAGACCCGGTGCTGCACACGCTGCTGACCCGCCTCAACCAGTTCTCGGATGACCTGGCGCTGTGCCGGGTGCGCAAGCTGAACGACGATTTGAACCAGATCGCGCAGGCACTGAAAGAAACGCCCAAGAAGAGCCAGAACCTGACCGACCTGTTCTTCCGGTTGCTGAAAGACCGTTTCAGCACCGAGTTTGCAGAGCTGCTTTCCTCCGGCGAAAAGGCGCTGCCTGCACTGGTGAGCTGGTGCGCCAAGCACGGGATGTACCAGCAGGCGCTGACCCTGCTGTGCGAGCAGATGCCGGAATATGTCTGCCAGCATCTCTTTGTGCAGCCCACTGCAAGAGGCTGGGACTATCTGGCAGATCAGAAGCAGAACGAGGGCAAGCCGTGGGTGTACCCGCTGTTCCATTTCCATTTCTGCTGGTTGGCATTGTTGCAGAATGGAAAATTGAAAGAAATTTGCACAACCGATTTGCGCCTGACCAAAAGTAAAGATGATGCGGGCGGCAATATGCTGCTTGGCGTAGCAAATGCCGCAGAAATGCACGATTATCTGGATATGGTGCTTGCCTCTGACCAACTGGCCATCGACCCTGCCATCCGCCCGCAGCTGGAGCAGGCTGCCCTGCTCTACCAGCGCGTGGTGAAGTACCGCAACCAGATCAATCACGCCAGCGGCAGTGACTTGGGCCTGTTGAGCGATCGCGTTCTGCCGCTGGATACAGAGCACATTGAACAGACCCTGCGAAAGATCACCGACTACCTGCATGAGATCCGCCCTTTGAAGCGGAACGTCCCGCAGGGCGTCAAGGCGCTGCCTGTTACAAAGACGATCCCGGCAGGCGCAGCTCCCAACCTGTAAAATAGAATATAAGAAAAAGCAAAGCACCTCCGCTGCTGGCAAACGCCAGTGGCAGAGGTGCTTTTTTGTCCCCTCGCGGGGATAAATTGCAATAATGATATATTATAAATGTGAATAATAAGAAAGGTTTCCGTCCCCTTGCGGGGATAAATTGCAATACATTAACCAGATCGTGCAGACCAGCGGACAGCAGTTTCCGTCCCCTTACGGAAGATAACTTTACTATATCACACATTGATTCAAAAGAAAAGAACCATCCACAGGAGAAGCGCGGATGGAGTAGAAATGATAAGCCATCAGCCGATTCCCTTTGGCGATAAGCGGATGTTCCACTATTTCCGGGAGGAAAGTATCGTGTGCAGTCGATGGCGGGCATGAGTATCTCCGTAGGTGTGGAAACCCGGAAGACTGGGAAGAATTGTCTGAAACGCAAAGTGTAGAGAATTGAAAATTAGGCTGAACACGATCTTTGAAAGCAGAAGTTCAGCGGCAAGCCAAAAAGCTCTTGACCTCTATATTAAAGGCCAAGAGCTTTTTGCAAAGATGATGCTGTAAAGAAGTAAAACAGTGAAAGCAATAAGAACAGGTGGTCAATTACTTTGCATTTTTTGCATACAGATCTGCGGCGAGGGATAGACAGTCTGGCACAGATCATACAAAAACAGGCTGTTGGATCCCTGTTCCAACAGCCTGTTTCTGCTTGCGCAGCACATCATATTCCGCACAAGCGGAATCCATCATTTCTCGTAGCCCAAGGTCGCCGCCATGACGGCCTTGATGGTGTGCATCCGGTTCTCGGCCTCGTCGAACACGATGCTCTGGGGGCCTTCAAACACTTCATCGGTCACTTCCATGGCATCGCGGCCAAAGCGCTCGCCCATCTCCTTGCCCACGGTGGTCTTGTGGTCGTGGAAGGCGGGCAGGCAGTGCATGAACACGGCGTGGGGGCCTGCAATGTCCATCAGCTGCTGATTGATCTGGTACGCAGACAGGTCGTTGATCCGCTCGGCCCAGACCTCCACCGGCTCGCCCATGGACACCCACACATCGGTGTACAGCACATCGGCACCCTTGGCGGCTTTAGCAGGGTCCTCCTCAAAGGTGAGGGTGGCGCCGGTCTGGGCGGCAATGGCCTGACACTGTGCCACAAGGGCCGGGTCCGGCTGGTACTTTTTGGGTGCGCAGGCGG
>OHCE01000946.1_pt1 | contig 11228 bp, 10 predicted proteins | sample 1577571 | NCBI WGS metagenome assembly OHCE01 (sample SAMEA3879505, study PRJEB24766) | human gut metagenome | biome: human-associated habitat; feature: feces | place: USA | collected 1985/1987 | reverse complement strand
CCCAGTTCGTTTCTTCCATTTCCTTTTCAGGAAGTGTTGCAGGGTCAATGTCCCAAATGGCAATCGAAGCAATATCTTTTGTGACTTCTCCGTGCTTATAAGGACTTGCCTTTCCGTCTGTGGTAAGTGCCACATTTGGGTGTTTCATAATGTCATATTTGAAATCCATAATGGGTCTTTCCCCACGGATAAATAAAATAGCGTACTGATTATCGAGCATACGCACCTCATCAGGGGTAAGTAACTCTCTGCCGCTAATCTGATAGTTGGTGGAATAATTACCGCTTCTTCCGGTACTCTTTCCGAACGTGTTGGTATCAATGGTTTCCTTGCCCAACAGCTCCGACACATATTTATGGGTTGACTGCTCATTTCCACCAAGGTAAAGAAATTCGTCGCAGTTACCCACAATGCTCTCCCACTGTTTTTCAAACAAGGCTTTAAGCTGTGCCAAGTTCTGTAAGATGATACTTACCGATACCCCACGGGAACGCATAACCGACAGTATCTTGTCGAAGTCGTCCGGCAGTGAAACATTGGCAAATTCGTCCATCATAAAATGAACAGGCATCGGCAGACAACCGCCGTGGATATGGTCGGCTGCATAAAACAACTGCTGAAAGAGCTGTGTGTAAAGAATGGATACCAAGAAGTTGAAACTAGAGTCGTTATCCGGTATCAGTGCAAACAGTGCCACCTTTTTCTCTCCGAGTGACTGTAAATCCAGTTCATCGGCAGAGGTAAGAGCAGCAAGACTTTCCAAGTTAAACTTTTCAAGCCTTGCTGCAAGGGTTATCTGTATGGATTTTAATGTTTTGGAAGAACCGGAATGATAAGAGTGGTAATACTTCAAAGCAATGTGGTCAGGATTATCTATCATCAAATCCGAAAACAGATTATCAAGCGGAGAAGGACTTGGGTCGTCCTCGTCCTCAATCGCCCCGGCTCTGAGCATTTCCATTACCATCGCAAAATTCTGTTCTTCCGGCGGTGCTTCATAATGCAGATAAAATACAAGTGCAAGCAGAAGCATTGACGCTGCCGTATCCCAAAATGGGTCATTGCTCTGTGAACCTTTCGGAGTGGTACTCTTAAAAAGATTGGTTACGAGCTTCTGCACATCATTGTCATTCTGCAAATAAACAAAAGGATTGTAACAATGGCTTTTCTCCATTGAAATCAAATCAAGCACACGCACTTCGTAACCTTTCTTCTCAAGAAGATGTCCCGTATCCCGCAGGATTTCCCCTTTCGGGTCTAATATCACATAGCTGTTTCTTGCAGCGTTCATAATATTAGGCTTTGCATAAAATCTTGTCTTACCTGCACCGGAGCCACCGCACACAAGCGTATTCAGATTTCGTCTGTGCTTCTTGGCATTAAGTCCAATGCACACATTCTGAGTCATCAGCTTATTTTCTGACAGCGGCTTTTGTCGGTACTTTTTATCAATGGCTCTGACATTGCCCCATTTGGCAGAACCGTGTTCCTCTCGTCTGCGGTAATTCTTTCTTGTTGAGAAATAAATCCCGATACCCATTCCATAGCATAAAAGTAAAATGAGGACAGTTTTCAGGCTGTCCCCACATAATTTTATGGAAAATGGATTGTCAAAGAGTGTCGCAAGATTGGCTGCTATCTCCGGCAATCCTCCGCTTATGGAAGGTGCAATCAGAAGTGCCAGCCATATGACCGGAACGATACCGACAATGGATAAAATAATGGCAGTCTGCCTGTCATTATCTCGCTTCATCTGAGCGTTTCCTTTCAATCACTTTGAACTTTTTCAATGGGGCATTTCCGACTTTTACAAGCAGGTCGTCTACTGCATCTGCGGACTTGCCTTCCTCCATCAACTTTGTTTTCTCATCGTTTAAGGAGCGAATGACAACACCGTGTTCATAATCGTCCAAAGCAATGTGGTAGAGTTTTTCTTTTTCCATATCTGCCCTCCGTTATCTCTCATAGTCCTTTGAACGCTCCTGCTTCTTGCGGAACATTTCATCAGAGATATGACTGTGAATTTCTGCCATTGCATTTCGTGTCTTGGAAAGCTCCGCACGGATTTCTTTCGGCTCTTTGGAAGCCAGTCCCTCCGGAATACGGTTAATTGCAAAATTCTGTGTATCTACGCCATACTTCTTGCAAATCATATATCCGATACACACTGCCTGAAAGCCCATATCCCTGCGGCTGTAACTTTCGCTGTTGATGGAAAGCTGTGCGTGTCCAAGTTCCTGAGCGACACACTGAGCAACTGCTACGCTGTCGCCCACATTACGCTTCACATACAAGGTCTGCTTTTCATTATTATAGAAAGCTGCCATATTCGGATACGGAAGTTCATCGGTTGCCGCAACCTCCACCGGAGATACATCAAGCATTGTCGTGATAAGTGCTTTCGGGTCACGGTTTGCTGATACTGCCGGAGCTTTTCTTCCATTTGTCTGCGTAACATCAAATACCTTTTTGACATTGTAGGAAATACCCGGAGAACCATCTGCTCTTGTGTATTCCACTGGTTCAAGGATAGAAATACTCTTTGCCCCTTTGGTAATCTTCACATTGTCCTTACCCCAATCATCAAAATCTTTAAGCTGTGTCGCCTGCGGATACTGACTGTAAATAAGGAGAGCATTTGCTGCGGAATATCTGTCCATTCGACTCTGCGTATCAAGAAAGTTCTTGAACTTCTCAGGGTCACTCACAATCTCACGGGCAGCGTCATCAATCATCTGATAGACCTTTTCTTTTTCTGCTCGCTTCTTTTCCGCATACTCCTCTTTGGATAATCTTGGCTGATTACCGCCAGCCTTTGCGGGTTTGAAATCATTTGTCATAGTAAATTACCTCTCTTTTGTTTTGGGTTTCTTCTTCGGCTGACGGTGTACCGTCTGACCGTTTTTCTGCTGCGGCTTCTTGCCGTCTTTCTTAACCTCCGGCTCTTTACGCTCTGCTTCTTTTTGCTGTTTTGCCTGTGCCTTGTAATGGTCAAGTTTCTCTTTGACCGATGGCTTTTCCACTGGCTTTGCAACACCCTTATCAGATTGCGTTTCTACCGGCTCTGAGTTTTGCCTTGACAGAGTTCTCGCTATTCTGAAATGCAGAAATCACGGCGTACCTGCTAAAGTGGCTATCATCAGAAATAAAGTCTTAGTGAATGACTTATTCAGTTTTCAAGCGAAAAGGCTTCCGTTTTTGCTATCCGGAATGAGCCCCTTCACTCATTTGGACAAAGGGGTATGAAATGCACACCCAAAATCGCCGTTTTTCCGAAAATTTTTTTGAAAAATTTTTTTGAAAAATTTTTTGAAATAAAAAAAGCCGCCTGCTCCGGTTAGGAAACAGACGGCAAATCAACGTTCTAAATGTATTCAATTTTCAATTTCTTTTTCTTTGCTTCAAGCACTTTGCAGAGGACATCATCTACTGCATCGGTGTATCGTCCCTGAGCTGCTAAATTGTTCTTCAGTTCAATGAGCGATTGTATCACTCGGCTTCGTTCTTCTTCATTTAAGTATAGATGATAGGTTTTCTCTCTCATTGGCTGTCCCTCCATCTTTCAAATGTATTTTTGATTATCTCCACATCTTCCTCGGTATCGGAAGAAATAAATATATGTACGCTCTGAAAAACTTTCTTTAAGCTATTGGCATAATCCAGTTCTGTGCCTTTCATCGGCAGCTTAATCAGCCTTATTCCTCGTTGCTTACACATATACGCTTTCATTATTTCTATATTCTCATCAGCACTTCCGGACTCAATAGCCAACTTTTCTGAAGGTATGTATGTTTCAAGCGGAACTCCAAGCAATCGGTCAGAATCAAGTTCTGCTTTCAAGCCTTTCTTATTAGAATAATAGCTGACAGCCAAAGCAGGAAATAGCGATAAATACTCTTGCTCACAAATTCGGCAGCCTTTATTCAATATCGTCCTTTCATTTATCTTCATACTCCATGAATGACCGTGCCTGCATTTCCACCACGCTCTCTTTGCTGAAGTTCGTGATACCTCTGTCGGCTTCAATTTATTCTGCTCATAATCCCATTCACTGAGAAGCCGACTGTCCGTTGTCGCCAAATCATTATATCCGGCAAGGACTTCTCTCTCTGCACAAACGGGGCATACCGTACCTTTCACATGGGCATTGATAACAGATTTCCACTCGTTACCGCATTTACTGCATCTCCACCAGACATTTTTCCTCGACTTTGCATTTACTTCATCAGGCTTCAATGGCAAGTTCTTCTCCGACCACTCCGAAGCAATTTCAGGGTGTGTTGTCTGCAAATCGTTAAACCCTTTCGAGAATATGTACCCACTGCAATACGGGCATTTACTCCCACCGGAACGGGTAGAAATAAGGGTGTTCCACTCTCTGCCGCAATCCTTACACTTCCACCAAGCCTTACGATTGGCAAAGACCGTAACCTGAGTTGGAAGTAACGGATAATTTCTGTCCGACCACTCGGCAGCTATATCCGGCAGAAGCGTTGCAAGGTCATTAAATCCTGCCAACACTTTATTATGAGAGCAATACGGGCAACCTGTTTTATTTATTGTCCTGCTCTTAACGGCAGCTTCCCACTCGTGTCCTTTCTCACATCTCCAAATCACTTTCTTATGAGAACCAATAGAAACCTCTGTCGGTTTTATCTTATTCTTTTTCGACCACTGTTTTACCAGTAATGGCTCTAATGTCGCCAAATCGTTAATACCTGCAATCACTCTCGCACCGGAACATATCGGGCATTTTTCTCCATTAGAACGAGCCTTAACGCTTGTCTGCCATTCGTGACCGCAAGCACCTCTCCACCATACTTTTTTATTTGAACCGAAAGTAATGTCATCAGGTGTAAGCGGTAAGTTCTTCTCCGACCACTCCGAAACAAGCTCCGGGTGTACTTCTGCTAAACTGTTGTTCATAGCCAAACCTCAACCTCCTTGTGCTTAGAGTATATGAAGTTTTGGCTTTATCTTGTAGTTTGCGAATATCCGTATAAATAGAAAAAGCCCTTTGAGAAAAGGATTTCTCCTCTCTCAAAGGGCAAGTTGGCAAACTGGAATTTCTGGATGCGTATAATATGCGAAAAAAACTTAACTCCATCTTAAATATAGTGCTGAGTTTCACTGCCATTCTTTAACACCATTTTCACCACACCAAGCAATGCTGCAAACAAAACACCAGCAACCGGCCATACAATCCATGTAATATCCCAGCTCATCGTCCAGAAGCTCCATGCAAGGTAAATCGCTGTAGTCAAGCACCAATATACACCAGAAAACGTGTCAGTCTTTTTCTTAAACAGTTTTTCTTCTTTTGTATATTCGCCTTCCTGAAGAAGGGTATCGTAACTGCTTTTTACCATCCCAACACGAACCAACAGATTCACTCCTATTGCAAGTATGAATAGCAGTAATCCAACGGAAAGACCACAGTAATAGTCGGACGCTTCCATAGATTCGGCAATAATTGTCGGAATCACTGCCAGTATACAAAGCACTACCCCAACAGCTGTTCCTCTGATAAAAATTGGTTCATAGGAATCTTTTTTTCTCGTACCATTCCAGATACACCATGCTCTGTTTCAAAGCATTCTTTTTCAAAATGTTCCATATGTGATTCACTCATTCCATATGTAATAAACAAAAAGACGGCTGCCGCAACCATTCCAAGCAAAAAAACACATCCAAATACTGTTGCCAGAGATTCCGAAACATGAAATACGCTATCTTCTGCCATTGTCACAAGAACAATCAATAATATTGGACTTAAGATACACATACTTGTTGCGTTTGCCACTACTTTGGATCCATTTCTTTTCATGTCAAGAAATTCATTTGCATTCTCCATAGTTACTTTTTTCAACGGTTCTGCATAGCTTTCAGTACTTTCGTGATAGGTGATATTTTCTGCTTTCATTTCATCTTTTAATAGGTAATCTGTACTAACACCAAAAAGCTCCGACATCTGTAAAATTCTTTGCAAATCTGGAACAGCTCCTGCACTTTCCCACTTAGATACTGCCTGTCTGGATACGCCCAACTGATTGGCTAGTTCTTCCTGTGACCATCCATTCTTTTTTCTTTCCTCTGTAATCTTATCAGCTAAAATCATTTTTTCCTCCTTTTGCAGATTTTATGAGCTAAATATAACAGTTTTGCTGTTTGCATTCCACCATTTCAGGCTGTAAATCTGTCAACCAGAAGTTGCAAATCACAAAAGGATTCTATGAATCCCGATTTTTCAACAATACAAGCAGGAAATTATTTATCATCTGTATTTGTTTTATTGTTTTCCTTTTTCTTATAAGTCGAACCTAAGCAAAGAAATGCGGAACCAAGACTTAACCATATTATAGCCATAGTATTTTCATTTCCAGTCGTTAAGCCAATAGCTGAGGCTATCAAAAACAGAGCTGATACAACATAAAATAAGATTGATTTGTTTATTCCTTTTTTCATAAATAAGCATCTCCTGCAAACAATAATTTATTTTAATAAATATTTTTTAAATGCTTTATGATTATCAAAGTGGACTTCTCTAAAAAACAGAACTAACCAAATAATATAGGTTGGTATAGCCATATATGGGGTTAAAAAGCAGGATAATGTCGCTCCTGCTAACATTATAACAGTCCATATGAAGCACTGATTTCTTATATCACGAGAGATCTGAGCTTTATCATACATTGCCTGTTCTTCTTTAGAAAATGAATTAAATCCTGAAACAAATTTTGCTGCTTTTTCCTTAAAAATCGCAAATAACACACCTATAATCAGAAATGGTATTACCAAAATTATACACGACCAAAATCCTATATTCATAATAAATACCTCCGCTTCAAATTTCGATTTGTATTTCTGTTTGTTTTAAAAATGGGCAACTCCGATTGGAATTGCCCACTCATTGCACTAATTATGCGATTTTTTCTTGCTTGCACCGATTTCTGCATCAATTGATGTAAGTTTGATGTAAATCGCTGTTTTTTTAGTTTTTTATCAAATGAAGTACGTCCCGTCTATTCGGTAAAACGGTACATCTTTACATCATCTTAATAGAGCTTTGCACCTGCCGGAATGTGGTCATCTACCATCAGAAGATGAAGTTTTTCTTCGCCCTCTTCTTCATGGATTGCACTAAGTAACATTCCACAAGATTCAATTCCCATCATTGCTCTAGGTGGAAGGTTTGTAATAGCAATAAGTGTCTTTCCAACTAACTCTTCTGGTTCATAATATGCATGAATACCAGAAAGGATTGTTCTATCTACACCTGTACCATCATCAAGCGTAAACTGTAAAAGTTTTTTGCTCTTTGGTACTGCTACACATTCCTTAACCTTAACTGCTCTAAAATCTGATTTTGAAAATGTATCAAAGTCAACTGTTTCCTCAAACAATGGTTCAATCTTTACATTTGAGAAATCAATCTTCTCCTCAACGGTCGCAATCTGGTCGCAATTCTCTGTCGAATTACTCTTAGATGCCTTATTTTCCTTGCTTCCGCCGTCTAATGACTTCATCGTCGGGAATAATAAAACATCTCTGATTGCCGGTGAATTTGTCATCATCATAACCATACGGTCGATACCGAATCCGATACCACCTGTTGGAGGCATACCGATCGCAAGGGCATTTAAGAAGTCCTCATCTGTGTGGTTGGCTTCCTCATCACCTGCTGCAAAAGCTTTCTCCTGAGCTTCGAAACGTCTTCTCTGATCTTCCGGATCATTTAACTCAGAGTAGGCGTTTGCCATCTCCCATCCGTTCATGAAGAACTCAAAACGCTCCACATAGTTCGGATCTTCCGGTTTCATTTTTGTTAATGGAGAGATCTCAATCGGGTGATCCATAACAAATGTTGGCTGGATCAGGTGCTCCTCTACATATTCCTCGAAGAATAAGTTTAAGATATCTCCACGTTTGTGGCGTTCTTCGTATTCTACATGGTGTTCTTCAGCAGCTGCTCTTGCTTCTTCTAAAGTCTTGATCTCTTTAAAGTCTACTCCAGAGTATTTCTTAACTGCATCTACCATTGTGATTCTCTCAAAAGGTTTTCCAAGATCGATCTCGAAATCTTTATACTGAATCTTTGTTCCACCGCATACTTCTTCTGCAAGGTAACGATATAAGTTCTCTGTCAGATCCATCATGCCGTGGTAATCTGTATATGCCTGATAAAGCTCCATCAGAGTGAACTCTGGGTTATGTCTTGTATCTAAACCTTCGTTACGGAATACACGTCCGATCTCGTATACTTTCTCAAGTCCACCAACGATCAGTCTCTTCAGGTACAGCTCAAGTGAAATACGAAGCTTCAGATCCTCATTCAGTGCGTTGAAATGTGTCTCGAACGGTCTTGCTGCTGCTCCACCTGCGTTCTGTACAAGCATTGGAGTCTCAACTTCCATGAATCCTTCTCCGCTTAAATACTTGCGGATCGCACTGAGAATCTTGGAACGCTTGATAAAGGTATCTTTAGACTCTGTATTCATGATCAGGTCTACATATCTCTGACGGTAACGTGTATCTACATCTGTCAGACCGTGGAACTTCTCCGGGAGGATCTGTAAGCTCTTGGAGAGGAGTGTCACTTTCTCTGCATGGATAGAAATCTCACCTGTTCTTGTTCTGAAAGCAAATCCTTCCACTCCGAAGATATCACCGATATCCGATTTTTTAAAATCAGCGTAAGACTCTGTTCCGATCGCATCTCTTGCAACGTATACCTGGATGCTTCCCTGTAAATCCTGGATATTGCAGAAAGAGGCCTTGCCCATGACTCTCTTAAACATCATACGTCCTGCAATTGCCACATGGATCGGGCTTGCGTCCATGATATTTCTTCTCTCTTCGTAATCCTTTTTAAGCGCTTCTTTCGCCTGCTCCTCATCCATTCCCTCTACGTTCGGCTCCTGGCGGTCTTTTAACAGCTCAGTCTCATGTGCCTCGTAAAGACCTTTCACCTCAAGCGAATGATGTGTCTGATCGAACTTTGTAATCTGGAACGGGTCTCTTCCGTTCTGCTGCAGCTCTGCAAGTTTCTCGCGGCGAACCTTCAGTAAGTGGTTAATGTCCTGTTCCTGTGTCTGCTGTGCCAATCTCTTCACTCCCTTTTCTTTGTATTTTTTAGATATTTCTCTGGATAGAAAGTACTTTGTACTGCATAATTCCGGCCGGTGTTTCTACATCGACAATATCATCCTTGTGCGCGCCGATCAGAGCTTTTCCTACCGGAGACTCGTTGGAAATTTTTCCTTCCAGGCTATTTGCCTCGGTGGAACCAACGATCTGGAACTCGATTTCCTCGTCATACTCCAGATCCAGTACGTCTACTTTACATCCGATATTGATCTTATCAGAATCTACTTCGTCCTCAACAACAACCTCTGCGTTTTTCAGGATTTTTTCGATCTCTTCAATTCTTGCCTCGATATCACGCTGCTCATCTTTTGCTGCATCGTACTCGGCGTTCTCGGAAAGGTCTCCCTGCTCTCTTGCTTCTTTGATTTTACCGGCAATTTCTCTACGTTTGTTTACTTTGAGATCATGAAGCTCGTCCTCCAGTTTTTTCAGGCCGGCATAGGTAAGAATCGTTTTTTTCTGTTCCATTTTATACACCCTTTCTATCGTTTCTGTATCCAGTCATATCTGATTTTATTCTGTAAACTCTCCGGAAATGCGCTGTATTTTCAGTATTCCCGGTTGAAATAAGGATAGACTCCGCCTATCCTAACAATTAAAGTAGTATAAAGGATTGCCCACGGAATGTCAAGAAAAAAAGAAACGCAGGAAAGATTTTCTTTTTCACAAATCCTTCCTGCATCTTTCTCTTATTTTTCCTTTATTTTTCGGATGAGCTTCCTGTCAGTGCTTTCTTTTTCCAATTTCCTTTTTTATAGAAAATCAGCGTCAGAAGCGCACCCATGCACCAGCTTACCAGCATGGAAATCCAGAGTACCTGATATCGTCCGTTTGGCAGCTCCGGCGTTCTGGTCAGAAAGGCCAGACCGTATGCCAGCGGCACACGGATTACAACGGTAACAACCATCGAAATCCACATCGGGGTCATCGTATCGCCTGCTCCACGCATGACGCCGGAAAGCGACTGTGTTATTGCCATGGCAATATAGCCGACCGCAAGGATCTTCATCATATTGGCACTTAATGTTACGAGCTCTGTGGTATTCGTAAAGATTCCCATCAGATGATGGCCGAAAATAACAATTAAAAGGGTAATGGTCGTTGAGGTTCCGACTGCAACCAGTGTTCCCTGTTTTGCACCCTGCTCTACGCGGTCCATACGGCGTGCACCGACATTCTGACCGGCATACGTTGTCATCGCGGTACCAAACGAAAAGTTCGGCATCATTGCAAAGCCATCGACACGCATGATGATAACATTCGCGGCGATAACCATTTCACCGAAGCTGTTGGTCAGCGACTGTACGATAACCATCGCCATGGAGAAGATCGCCTGGGTAATACCGGACGGCAGACCAAGGCGGATAATTTCCATCGAATACTGTTTTTTCATTTTCAGATATTTGGGTCTGAAATCAAAAATGTCGATCATACGCATCAGACGCCACATGCAGAGTACTGCAGAAATTGCCTGCGCAATCACGGTCGCGTATGCAACTCCGGCAACGCCCATGTGGAACTGGGAAACGAACACAATATCCAATACAATGTTGATGACCGTTGCCACCAGCAGATAAATCAGCGCCGAAATCGAATCGCCGAGTCCGCGAAGGATACCACATAGAATGTTATAGTACGCACTGCCGGCACAGCCCACCATCAGGATCACCAGATACGAGGTACACCAGTCGATGATAGAATCCGGTGTTTTCAGCATTTCCAGCAGCGGTCTTGAGAGGACGGCTCCCAGAATCATAATAATGATGGAAGAAATTGCTGTCAGCGTGACGCAGTTTCCGATCGTCATCGAAAGCTCTTTTCTTTGTCTTGCTCCAAAATACTGCGACACCATGACGCCGGCGCCGACAGAAATTCCGACGAACAGAACCAGAAGCAGGTTTAAGATCGGGCTGGCGCTTCCAACTGCCGCAAGCGCGTTGTCCCCGACATATTTTCCGATTACAATACTGTCAACCGTGTTGTAGAGCTGCTGGGCAATGTTGCCGATCAGCATAGGGATTGTAAAAGCTACAATCTTTTCCCACGGCTTTCCCACCGTCATGTCGGACGGTGCGAAAAGT
>OHCE01000943.1_pt1 | contig 11241 bp, 5 predicted proteins | sample 1577571 | NCBI WGS metagenome assembly OHCE01 (sample SAMEA3879505, study PRJEB24766) | human gut metagenome | biome: human-associated habitat; feature: feces | place: USA | collected 1985/1987 | reverse complement strand
TGGTTTCCCCGTTTACAGTTTTGGTTCTTCTGAGACCATCATAACCATATGTGTAGGAAGCGGTCATTTCGCCATTCTGTACACCAATCAGTTCATTTAAGCCATCATAAGTATTTGTCTGTAAACCATCATCCGGATCATTCTTAGTCAGCTGATTTCCGTTTGCATCGTAGGTGTATACGGTATCCCGTACTACATCGCCTGTTTTCTTACTTTCTTTCTGAAGTAAGCCGGTATAATGTCCGTTTGAAGAATAATTGTAAGTAGTGACGTAGTCCTCTTCACCGCTTACTGTCATCTGAGAACGATTACTGTAATCATCATATTCATACGAGATGTTGTTGCTGATGTTTCCGTTAACCTCCGATTCGGAAACCAATCGTCCCATTCTGTCGTAATCATATGACGTCGTTTCTATTATACCACTTTCTGTACGGGTTTTGCAAGCATCAGATCCGTCTAAGTAATAAGTATAATCATATTGAGAAATAATCTCATTAGATTTCTTATTTACAAGCGAAGTTACATGATTAGAAAGATTGTAAGAATATTCTGTTTTTGTCCCGTTTCCGTAAATTGCAGAAGCCTTATTGCCATTTTCATCATAGGTATAAGATACAGAATCTTTTCCGGTATCTGAAACCTTAGAGAGCCGCATCTCGTCATCATACTCATATTCTGTCGTACCGTAAATTAAGAGATTTGACTGACCTAACAGCAATTTTTCCTTATTTTCTGTACTGCCTACATAATAATATCCCTTAAAGCAATCCGGACTATGTTCTTCTGTTAAACGACCAAGGGCGTCATAGATAAAAGTTGTTGTTTTCCCATTTTGAACAACTTGAATCGTTTGACCCATTTTGTCATAGGAAATTTTCTGGGATACATCTTTGCTCGTATCATCACAAACAGTATCGGATGTTAAAATACGGTTTAAGGCATCATACGTTTTTGTCGTCCTATTTCCATTAGAATCGATAGACTGTATAACATTCTTATTTAAGTCGTAGGTAAGTGTCCCAGAATTGTAGGTTTCCGTATTGTTGGAACGTTCAATGGTACGAACAAGATTACTGTGATCATCATATTCATACAGTGTTTCTAATCGGTCTGTATCATTTTCAGATGACATACCAGTATACATTTTAGTGCGAAGGCCATCTTTATCATAGAAATATTGTGTATAGTTCTTGGTATCGCCATCGCCATACAGAACAGTTTGTGTCATATTTCCAAGATAATCGTAAGCATATGTAACCTTGCTCCACGCTTCTTTTCCAGACACTTGTTTTTGAATAGTTGTTTCTCCGGAAATTACGTTTCCATTTTTGTCATAACCATTTTTAGTAATGCTATACTCAATTGTACCATTAGACTCTTTGGTAAAAGGAGTATATTTTGCTGTTTGCTTGTTCAGCGTATCATAAGCATATTTTGTAACATTGCCCTTAGCATCTGTTTCACTGCCAAGATTTCCATTTGCATAATATGTGTTTGTACGCTTAACTTTATCGTTTACTTTTTCTTGTACCGTATTACCACGATAATCTGTAAGCGTAGTAGAAACAACCTGCTTTTTCGCTGTTATATATTGTGTTTTTGTTGTTAAAAGACCATTATGAGCAGAATCAGTTACTGCCTTTTCTACACCATTGAATGTTTTAAAGGCATAATTTTTTTGCAAAGCATATGAGGTAGTTGTCAAAATCAACTTATCCGAAGAATATTTATGATCTTTGAAATAAGTTTTGATTTCTCGTCCCAATCCATCATAAACTGCAATGCTCTGACTATCATTGGGGTGTGTCGTAACAGTTAAATTCCCATATGCATCATACTCATAAGATGTAACATTCCCCACAGCATCGGTATCTGTCTTTACAAGACCACTTGGATAATAAGTATGAGAAGCATAGTTTGTTTTTGCATTGCCACTATCATATTCGCTTCCATTATCCAGTGCTGCATCGTACGCATTCGGTGAAACTTCTTTAATAACACGTCCAAGCAAATCATACTGCGTTCTAGTAACAGCTGGTGAACTGCCTTTTCCATATTCCTTTTGGCAAACGACATTTTCCATCTTATCATAAGTGGTTTCTGTCACATTTCCACCAGGAGAAGTGGTTTTGCTAATCAGGAACATATCATTATATTCATATGAAGTACAGCCACCATCTTGCTTAGATTGACCAGCAGCATATTTCCATTCTTGTTTTACTGTGCCATCTGCATTGTATACGTACTCTGTTACATTACCTTCTGGGTCTATTAATCGCCTAATCAAACCATGAATAATGTGTTGTTCTCCGGCTGTGCAATATTCATAGGTTGTGATTGCAAATTCGCTTGCATGATTATTCAGATAATCTTTCACATTAAACTTATCCGAAAGGAATGCAGATACATCACTATAAGGATGAATACTCTGTGCTTCTCTTATCACCATAACACCAGTATTATCATATTCCTTTAATGTAACATTATTGCATTCATCAACAGAAACAGTCATGTAATTTTTACTATTGTATCGAGAATATGTTTTAGATCCATCTGGATTAATTACATCTGTTAGATTACCATTTTTATCATATGTGTTTTTGGTGATATTCCCATTTTCATCTGCATATTCACCAATTTCATCATATTTATTTTTTCCGTCAGAATCCTTTGTATAGGTTGCCTTTTCGATTTCAAAAGTCTGACCGTCTGTATAAACAATGTTTGTCTTTACTGCCAACTTTTCATCATAATCGCACTTGGTTTCCTTTACATATTTTCCATTATCATATTCTTTGATAGAAGTTTGTTTTTTTGCCTTATCATACTGATATATCTGCTTCAAACCAGAAGAATTTGTCAGGTAATCCACACGACCATCTGAATAATAAACCATTTCTTCTGTAACTTCATCATAGCAATTGGTGATTTTATTCAAGTGCTTCTTATCATCATAAGAATAACTCTCTACAGCACCCAATATACTTTTTGCTGAAGCCAACTGATTATTGTTATCGTATGTATATTCCACAATTCTTCCAGAAGTCGGATCTTCAATTTTCGTAATTCGTTTGTGTGCATCATTAGAAGTATAGGTAATTTTATACTGTCGTCCTGTAGAATCCGTTACAGTACGAACATGATTTCCATCAATTGCACTAATTTCAATTGTATCTCCGTGTGGATCTTCCATTCGATACATTTCTAACTTATTGTTAAAATAGTACTTTGTTTGATCATTGAGCGTGACAACATAACCACTTGAATTCTTTTCCATTGTACTATGTGCATTTTCACATTCGAACTTTGTACCGTTTTGTTTAAATGTGGTATTTGAACCATTGGGAAGCACAACTTGATAATAGTTTTCTGCTGGTTGAATTATCTTGCTGACATCCAAATTAAAATCCCAGCCAATACCGAAAGATCCTTCTTCTGTATTGGTCGAATTATAAGTTCTGACAAAGTCTGCATCCATACCCGGAGATTTTACTGCCAAATCAACAAATGTTTTTGTATAATTACCAGTGGCAGGATGCACACCATCACCCATTTCCCAACCTTTACGGTAAAGGGTATAGTCCGGTTCATCATAAGGTCTCCACCACGGACGGAACCAGTAATTTTCAGCAGTAAAATCATATATGAAGTCAATACCGCCATCAAAATTGAATGTTCTTTCTGTATTCAGAGAACCATCTTCATTATTGATATATGTTTCACAGTTGTCCCAAAGAACGGTCTGCTTGCCGCCTTCATAACCAAAATGAATGACTTGTGAACCGGAAGAATAGATCGATTTCGGCCCAGAAGCTTCATTGACTTCCCAGATTGGTCCAAAGAAACAGATATTACCTGCTGTCCATTTTCCTTCCATATCGGTCAATGTGATATAATTCCAGTTTCCATATACTTCAAGCCAATCTGCACTGTTTGTCATCCAGATGGTATCATAACAATTTGCCTGACCAAAATTAAAATCGCCGCCAATAACTACTGTACCGCCATTCAGACGCATATTTTGTCCGGCATTTCCACCCCAGCCATCTGGAGAAGCGGTACGAAATACTAAGTTATTGGAAACTTCCAAATAACCATTGCTAATATTCAGTGTTGCTCCTTGATTGCCAGACCAAAATTTCGGAATATCAGTTGTAAAGGACATACAGTCGCCTACATACAGAGAACAGCCATTCAGGTTCAAATCTGTATCATGCAAATTTAAGCTGCCCTGAAAAGCACCGCTTTCCTGCATGATCAGTGTTCTTTTAAAGGCATGATCCCAATCCAAATCGCCAGAAGCCTTGTATGCGGCTGAAAACCATGCAACATCTGCATTATCAATTGTGCCGCTGTCGTCTTTGTCCATGTATGCGTAGTAATTATCAGAACGTCCACGTTTCTGAGCCGCTGCATTGATCAAATCAATACCATCATTATAATCGTCCTTATTAACGATTATATCTCCTGTAAATTCATGATTATAGATATAAACCCATGAATTTACATCTCTTGCAGAATCAACTTCTGCCTTAAATGCAGCTAATTCTTCTCCTGCACCAGCATCCATCAAAAGCAAATAGTCCGTATCATTAATTACTCCATCTAGGTTTATATCAAGATTCTGGACATTTTGTGGAAGTTCATAATATTCATCATCAGCAAGATGATCATAAAAATCGCAAAATGCTTTCAAATCTGCTGGACTAATAATATTATCACCATCTGCATCCATACTGGGATTAAAATCGGAATCACCACGATATGCTCCTAAGCAACTCTGTACATATGCCAAGTCTTTTCCATTGATGACATCGTCGCTCCACTCGTTGTCGTGTTCTTCATTCCAAGTGGTATCACCTGGAACTAATGTCACTGCATTGCGAGAATCGCCAGATCCAACAGTATAGGTACCAGTACCAAAATCCTTCAGGTAAAACGGCAAATAACCATCACTTTCATACTTGACATGATAAATGCCACTACCACTGCTTGCTGTTACAGTATAACTGTCACCGCTTTGAAGTTCCTGATATTCAAGTTCATTCCAGTTTTCATCAAAAATACGCACATAAATTGGAGTTTTATCTTGAATTCCATTGATAACCCCTTGTTTAACGATACCAGTTACAGTTAATTCACCTACTGGAGCATCGCCCTCCGAAGCAGCCATAACTGCTGCTGAACGAGCTTGAACTGCTGCACCCGCTTCATCAGATTGCACAGCTATATCGTTTTTTGCAGTATCTTCATTGACAACGGTTCCATTTTCTTTTTCATCCGCAACATCAAAAAAATCTACTTTTCCCAGATCTTTTGTTGCTTCTTCAAATTCCTTGGCAAGCTGGTCTTTATTTTTTGCTCCTTCAATCGCTTCTGCAGCAGATGCAATTGTATCAGCGTGTAAAAGACCTTGGGCACTGCCGTCGCCAAAAATCATGACCTGTCCCATGAACATTAGGGACATGGCTCCGGCAAGTGTTCTTGTCAATTTTTTGTTCATGCACATCCTCCTTTTTTGTTTTCAAAAACATTCTTTCCTTTTCCCAACAGCAACATCACTGCCAGAGAACACCATGCGATTTCCAATACCAGAACAAATTGTTTGAAGTGAAAGACAAACAGCAGGATTGCTGCAACGGCTTCTATTGTCATCACAACAATTGCTCGAATATGATAAACATGATGTTCTTTTTCATCCAATCTCTTATTTCGATCTTCTACCGGCGACAGCAAAAAAACAACGATGCAGGCGATCAACGACAATGTTGTAATCACCCAAAAATACATTTGGGGCGTGTATTTTACGATACACAGTGCAATCCATAACATTATCGCAGAAAATGCCCAGCATCGCTGCGGTGTAGAAGCATGATAGCCTCCGGCATATACTCGAACGGGAATGTATATCACTGTAAATAAAATAGCTTCTATCAGCATTTGCATTAAAAAACCGATTAAAAGCATTGTCCCAGCATTTAAAATTGTTGAGAATATCTGCCTCAGACCATAAGCACATACTTCCTTTGTAGATGATTGAATGATTTTTTTTTCTTCCAAAACCTTTGTAATTGCTACAGAAACCTTTTCAAACATCAAAACTTTCGAAGCTTTTTAGCTGTTTCCGGAAGTTTTTCCTGATGACTAAACCACACACAAGTTGTGTTTACAGTCAACGCTGTCGCCATAACAGCCAAAGCCGCCATACAACTTCCAAGCTTTACAGCATACTTGCAAATAAAGTTTTTCATTGTAAAATCCCCCTTTCCTCAATTTGTGTCACATTATAACATAAAATCGTTTATTCTGCCGTGACATACCGAAAATCGTATAATTAAATGGCGAAATTTAAAGTTTTCTATATTTTGTACAGCATTTTCAACATCTATGTTGAAAATAAAAAAGAGGCAGGTAATTTTTTATTACCTGCCTCTTCTTAGTGGATCACTAAAATATATATCATCATCTTTCATACATCATCGCATAAACAGAAAAAACATTTTTTTCTTGCTCATACTCAAACTTACCATCATATTTTTTTACTGTTTCTACAACATTTTTAATTCCAAGTCCATGACATTCTTTTCTATCTTGTTTCAATGATAAAAGTTGATTTTTCTCATTGACCCTGAGTTGACCATCAAACATATTTCGCAAACAAATGTTAACAACACCCTTCTCATACACCATCCTAAAATAAAGAATTTTCTTATCTACTTTCGATAAAGCTTCAAGTGCGTTGTCAAATAGATTTCCAAGAATGCAGTTCATGTCGAAACTATCTATATTTAACTTCGTTGGTATTTTTAAATCTAAATGGATTTCAGTTCCTTCTCGTTGTGCCTTGGTCAACTTTACATTCACAATGCCATCAACATCCGAGTTTCCAGTACGACAAATTGGGACAATAGATTCCGTTTCACTAATAATATGCTCCATATACTCCTCCAGTAGAGGTATTTCCCCTTGATGAACCATTGTTTTCATACGATAGAAATGATTTTTCATATCATGACGAAGCATTCGCATTTTTTCTTCTGATTCTCTTTGCAGTTGAATTTGATTTTCATATAATAAATTCTGCTGCTCTAGTTGCATTTTCTCTATCTTTTGTTTCTCATTTTTCTTCAACGCATCATACATATAAAATACAATTCCATTGATAGCAAATAAAATTATTGATTCTGGAAGATAATCTTCAAAGGCATGATTCATTCCTCTTAATGCAATTATAATACTACCCAATGGAATAAAGATAATTAGCAACAGTTCTTCTATATGAATTTCTGCCTTTTTCTCCAATTTTTCTCGTGGGAAAAAGTACTCATATAATCGCTCTATCAAAAAAATTAACAAAGAAGTTGCTATTCCAGAGGATACCACTACAGAGTTTAAATGTAGCAAATGCTGAACAGAAAATAATGCAATATCAGCAAATATGCTGATTGAATACACAATAACTGTTATCAAAACTCGAACAGAAGTCTTTGAACGATAAAATAGAGTTACGCAGAAAAAAGGAATTAAATTTGAAAGGATATTAACCCATATCATTGGAAAACATAGAAAACAAACACTATTTATTGAAAAATAAATTAAAAAGCTAATGACGATCCATCTAACAGTTGTTTTTCTCTCAGAAAAGAAATTCTCTGTAAATCGGAATAGGGTATATATTCGAAATAGATTTGCCGAAAGATATGCTAACAACTCCATTCTAGTCACAGAAAAACTCCTTTCCGCTGTTATTCTTAGACAAATTTAACTGTCTCATATCGCTTCTATAATTTTGGCTAATCGTTAAAACATCATCATTCGTCATTACGACATTCGTATAATTATACTTCTTTACATACATTTTATTTATGATATACGATTTATGAATAACCTGGAATTGGCATGGAAATTATTCCACTATGCTGTTCAGTTTCCCATAAAAATATGCGTTTTCAGCTATAGTAATAACATCAACTACTTTATCATTGCTCTTAAAATAGAGAATCTGATTAAAAGGAACCTTACTCTTTTTTCTCTTGGAAGTAAACTCAAATAATTTTCCCGCAGAATCATATAATTCGATATATGTTTCTACAGTATTTATCACGTCTATATCTGTAAAAGGTTTTTTTAGAAAATCCATTGGTCGAACTTTGAATAATGCTTGCTCATAGCCATCAAATGCAGTAATATACACAATTTGAGTAATATTATTCTTCATTACATTTCGAATGTGGCGACCAATTTCAACACCATTCGACCCAGACATTTCTATATCTAAAAAAATCAGATCAAAATCGTGTTCGTTCTTTAAGTATTTAAAATAATCCAACCCGTTTTGAAAGACCTCAATATCAAGATCATATGTTGAAATGTGATCATACGACAACAAAATTCTTTCAATTCTAGAAGAAATGTACCAATCATCGTCTACTACTGCTATACGAATCACGTAATGTACCCCTTTCTTAGCTTTCTCTCTCTATTTCCATAATACCATAAAAAATCCCAAAAAGCAAGAAGAATAGATGGTTTATCGCTGGAGATACTAAAAGGAAAGAAGCATTTTTGTTTCGTAAAATCCGCCCATTGACCATTCAAGCCTAAAAAGCCACGCTGTTTCCAATGTTTTTTGCATTTCTCATACGATTTTTTGACGGCGAAATATTATCCCGTCAATTGCAGTCGCTTTACATATTCCTGCTTCATCTGCATAGAGGAATGCACATATCGATTCAAAGTAATACTGGCATCAGCGTGTCCCAGCAATTCACTCAGCGTCTTTGCATCAAACCCATGGGCAATACAATCTGTGGCATAAGTGTGTCGAAGCAGATGAAATGGAACCTTCCGGATACCACAGAGTTTCAGGATTTTCTGAAACCGATACTGCATCGTTCTCGGTTCTGCCGGTTTGCTTTTCCCAGTAATCAAGTACAGAAAATCTTGTCGTTTTTTCTTCTCCAGCAGTGTCAACAAGAAGGACGGAACCGGAATTGTCCGCACAGAAGTTCTGCTTTTTGGGGAGCCAATCAGCACCTCAGAGCAGCCATTTCGATAAACTCTCTGCACCGTTCGTTTTACAGAAAGCGTTCCGTTTTCAAAATCAATATCATTCCACTGCAAGCCGCACAATTCGCCTACACGCAAACCGGTGAACAAGCACAGCAGAATCGCCAGATCAATGGTCAACCCTGTCTGAAGAAGATACTGCTCCAATTTCTTTCGCTCCTCAGAAGACAAAACATCCAGTTGTTTTTTCGGGAGTTTTATATACGTGGAAATATGTCAATAATCGCTTTGCTTGCGGGAGAATAAGCTGAAAGGTGCTTGTTGTTAATTGAATTCCGGGTTCCTATCGAAATCAAAATTCTGTGCCTCTGAATTCTTTTTTCTCAACAATATCCGATAAGTTGCAAAGGGTTATATTTTCAGCATTGGCTGCCTCCTCTAAAATCTTATCATCAAAACCAGATTCAGAAAAAAGATAATAATAGAATTCTGATTTTTCCTTTTGGGGTGACAGTTTTGCAATAGTATCCAGATATTCAGAATATCGGAATGGCTTATTTTTAAACTTACACTCCCCTACCAGATACTGTGTTGCGTGCTTGGAAACAGCGAGAATATCAATTTCGGTTTCCTGCACTTCTCTTTTATCATCTTTTCGTCTGACTGTCGTTTTTCCCCACCAACGCCCCATTTGAGAATATCGAAACGGCAGAGCATTGGCTTTTTGCATTTCACGAACATATTCCCGACAGATGTCCTCGAAAACAGATGCTGCAAACTCGTGAAGTTGCGGAGCAATGGCATACTCATAAACACCATCTACATCGCCGCCTTCCAGTTCTGAGTAATTTGTAAAAACAAACGCATACCAGAACCGAAAGAAATTATCTGTCAGATGATAAAGTCCACGATTGGTGTTTGCTTTCTCTTTTATCCCATCAGAAACAGAAAACTCCCGTTCGACAATTTCCAGTTCAATCAGATTTTTCAAATATACACTTGTTTTCGAAGTATCATCCACCAACGATTTTATGCTGATTTCATTGAGTTTGGTATTACCAAGAGCGACAGCCTCAATGATAGAATTGTATAATGGTGTTTCTCTCAATTCCTGCCGCAAAAGAAATTCCACTTCGCTATACAGTGTACAGCCCTTGGTGAGAATATTTTTCTTGATATTCTCTGCAAGTGTCAGATCGCTGTCAAATTGTTTCAGATAATGCGGAATACCACCAAGAATCGCATAAGCAAGCACTTTATCATAATCAGAATAATTCGGAAAGAACTGAATGGCTTCATAGAATCCCATTTCTTTCATCTTATAAATTCCGGTCGCTCTGCCATAAAGCGGATTCTTTTCTGCAAGAATTTCTTTTTCGATAAAACTCATTGCACTTCCGCATAGAATCAGTATAACATTCTCATCTTTTAGGATTTCATCCCATAAATTCTGCAAAATGGATGGTATGCTTGGATTGCCCTTACACATATAAGGAAATTCATCGATTACCACCAGCTTTTTTGCATCACCATACGGTAATTCCGTGATGGCACGAAATGCTTTCTCCCAATCTGAAAATTCTGTTATATAAGAACGAGCCGGAATATTTTCTCTCAGCAGTTTTTCTGAAAAGTTTTTCAGCTGCATTTTATCTGTGCATTCTCTGCAGGAAAAAAAGATATGCGGTTTTCCTTTACAGAACTGCCGAAGTGTCTCCGTTTTTCCAACACGTCTGCGACCATACAGGACAATCAACTGTCCGTCTTTTTGACGATATTTATCCTCTAAAAATTGCAATTCTGCTTTTCTGCCAATAAACATTGCACTCGCTCCTTTTCTCTAATCGTGATTTAGTAAATCGTGATTTGATATTATTATACCACGGATTTGGAAAAAATGCAAGTGAATATAATGAAAAGAAAAGCCATCTGAATTATTGTTCATCTATCTGACTGTTTTCAATATCTTTCAATGTGTAACCGTCATCAGACTTCCTACTTATCGCCTGCCTCCCTTATTTTTCTGATTTTCACCAAAGGAGAGTCCAGAGCCATCTTTCCACACTGTATACCCATTTGCTGTTCTTCCTATAACAACTGAAGCGGCAAGAGAAAGACTTTCAAAATCATAATCAGATGTGAATTGATAGTTGACGATGATGCCTGATGAAATCAGAGCTTGTGTTCATAGCAAAAAAGTGGTATAATAGGAGATATGAAAAAAGAATA
>OHCE01000934.1_pt1 | contig 11335 bp, 8 predicted proteins | sample 1577571 | NCBI WGS metagenome assembly OHCE01 (sample SAMEA3879505, study PRJEB24766) | human gut metagenome | biome: human-associated habitat; feature: feces | place: USA | collected 1985/1987 | reverse complement strand
TATAAAAATTATCTTTTAAATAATTATGAAATTTATTTTCTATTATTATATCTTTATTTCTAGTACTATTATTATTCATATATTTTATTATCTCTTATATCTTTATATATATTATATATGTCATAGTGAAAACAAAACTGTATTATTTTTGTATTGGTATTATTTTTATATAGCAATATACACTATGACAATATAGCTATCTTATTGTTATATATTATATTTATTCACAATACACTATTTAAAAATCAATATTGTTGTAATCAATACTGTGTTATTTCTATTTATACGGTATTGTGAAAATAAATCATTTTTTATGAAAAATATTACAATTTTTTCTTGACATATTACTATTTATGAAATATCATCCAGAAAAGGAATTGAAACGGCTTCAGGGCGTACTTTCCCTATGAAACATAGGAAAGAGATACGTCCTGAAAATAAGAAAATACAAAAACATCCGTCAAAGTTTGTTTGTATCCGTATTCTTGTGTCATGTACTATATTTAATACTACTCTTAATTATGTATATAAAAAAATATGTTTAATCAAAAAATATTTTATATGTATTAAATATACCTATCTACCAAGCTATCCATTGTCCTCAACTTGTTAGCCGTTTCCGGCAATTGATAGGCTCCCTGATGTCTTAACAACTATAGACATCCCAAATTTCCCATTCCATGTTCTACTTTTAACCTTTTCAAGTACCTCAGTAGTCTCTCTACTTTCACTTTTATTCTATAATATAGAACTTAGGCTTATTGAGGTCTTGCAACATATTCAACCCCTTACGTTATTTCTCATATGACACTTAGGCTATAAGAAAGCCGACTAGACTCTTTGAATTAGGTCCTAGTAACCTTGATTTTTATACAGCGCATCCTAGCTGTACTACTATATACTAAAATTATAAAAATTAGTTGTAATAATATATAATAGTTTCCTTGACCTATATCTCCCGACATTGGCTTTATGCAAGGCAACATTTAAACAAATAATTTTAAGAAGTAATCTTCTTATGTATAATTAGTATCTAAATGAGAAACATTTTTCGGACACTTATTTTGAATTTTTTTTATTTTTGTGCATAATGCATAAATAATAAAAGATAAACATACAATATTTTTATTAAGCAAAATAAAAATATTGTTGATTTATGTAATAAAAAAATATACTTTTACATATTCTATTGTTATACAATTAAGAAAGGAGGAATATTTTATGGAAATAATTGTTTGGAGTTCTGTTTTATTGTACGCAGGAATTTATACTGCTGCGGATGTAAAAGAACGTATCAGTAATGTATTTAATTAAAATACATAAAAGATAAGGACTGTAATATTACAGTCTTTTTTTTGTAGAATAATATATAAAAATAAAGGGTATAGCTATTAACTATACCCTTTATCTTATATGTTATACACCACTTCTATAATGAATATCTTGATATTCAGTATCTTTAATATTGTATATATTATAAATACCTGTTTCTTGTGTTCCTTTATATCCGGTAGCTGTATATTTATTATTTAATAAATCTTTGTATTTAGTTGTTCCATCATCATGTTTTGGAGTATCAGGAGTTGATAAATGTTGTAATACATATGGTGGTATTCTAACTATTTGATTATCAACACTTGCTAATGGAGCTTTTCCATTGTTATCTCTACCTATTTCATGGCTTCTATTCATACGATTATCAGCACTTAATTCATTATTAGCGATTTCATTTTCCATTTCAGTATTGATTTCTCTATAGTCTAAGTCGTAACGCTCTACATATCCATATGTCCATGTAGTTGTTATTCCTGTTTCACCTACACCAAAATCTTTACTTCCTTCTACTGTGACATATTGACTATAAAAACATTCATTTATTTCATCTATTACTATGCCTTCAATTGGCTTATCCGGTATAACAATAGGTTTATCTTGTGGTATATCAACACTTGGTCGTGTAAATATATCATTTCTCTTTGTTGTATTACCTTGAGCATCTGTACAATATACATATATGCCTAATTTAGAGGCATTAGGGAACTCTTTATAAAGATTTACCTTAAATGTATATGTTCCGCTATATGGATAATACTTTCCATCATATCCAAAATCATATTTGGTATTTGTACCGTAACTTATATTATTTGTAATATCATATGTCTTTTGAACAGTGGTATTATTTTTATCATATACAAGTACAGATACATTTTTTATACCACTAGCATCTTTATTAGTATTATTTTCATCAATCTTAATCTTAAGGTTTGTATATAACTCACCATTATAAGCACCAGATTGAGATGTTAATGTTAATTGGCCACTATTTACTTTAGATAATAATGTTTCTTGTTCTGCTGTAACTTCTTTTATATCAGGTACAGTAATGTCTTTCCATTGTGCATAAAGTGTAACATCATGTGATTTACCATCTAATAATACATCTTTTCCTAAATTATCAATGAAGAATTTATTTCCTATCATCTGATTGTTATTATAAGCTGTACCTTTACCATTATTAATTGTATTCCAATTAATATAGTTCCATCCAACTCTTATATAACCATTAGGTGTTAATGTCTTATTATTAGTATCACTATTACTCCATGTATATACTAATGTATCTGTTTTACCAGCACTATTTCTATTTCCATTAAATATTACTCTATAAGTATTTAATGTCCATTTAGCATTTAATGTAGTATTTTGTAAGAAGTAATTTGTCTTTACTTTTATTACACCATTACTATCTATTATAATATTTCTATTATCAGTATAGCCATTAAAAGCATTACCTATCTTATGTGGGATAGTAATTGATGTTATCTGTTTTGTACAAGCTTTATCGCTATAAAATCCTGCATCATATTTCTCATATATAACAGTTGTTCCTGTACTTCCAGTACATCCTTCTAATTTACTATCAAGCTTAATTTCATAGATATTAGCACTCCAATGAGCATATAAAGTCTGATTATTTAATTCTCTAAAGATATTATTCGCTTTAATTTGTGTTCCACCACTAGGAGCTGTAAACCATCCATTGAATGTCCAACCTCTAAGTGTTGGAGCAGGTAACTCACCATATGGACTATCATAAGTTACAGTTTTACTTATTATTGTACCATTAGCTATATTACTTGAAGCATTGCTAGGCTTATTATAGTTAAATGTCAATATATACTTATTTGCTGTCCAATGTGCTGTATAAGCTTTATTACCAATACTACCATGAGTAATACTTACATCTAATTGATTTTTATTATCATTACTTCCAGTCCATCCTAAAAATGTATATCCGGTCTTTATAGGACGAGGAATATTTAAAGTAGGACTTTCAACAGTATAACTTGTTGGTTGTCCACTTATTGAACCACCATCTAAATTATATGTTATTGAATAAGTATTAACTTGCCAATTAGCTTTATATGATTTATTTCCGGTACTACCTTTTTTAATAGTAACAGAGGTTTGTGGAGTATTTCCATTACTTCCTGTCCAACCTATAAAAGTATAGCCTTTCTTAGTTGGTTGTGGAATACTAAATGTATCAGTATTTATATTATAACTTGTAGGCTGATTAGAAATAGAACCGCCTTGCAAATCATAACTAATTGTATAATCAATAGGTGTATATTTAGCAGTAATAGTAGCATCTGCATCACCCATTGTGAATGTATTACCATCCATTTTACTACCATTTCCAGATACTTTCCATCCATCAAATTTATAACCTGTTTTAGTAGGAGTAGGAATATTTTGTGTTCCCTCATAATATATGGTAGATGTCTTTGTTGTTTCAGTATCACTATTTATATTTTGAGTAAGAGTATATTTTTTTCTATCAATATAATACGTATATTCATTTACCCTTATATGTTGGTAATCATCATTTACTAATAATACATTTTGGTCAGCAGTATAAGTACCAGCCGCATTTGTATTAATATATAAAGCATTTGTATTATATATTTGGTCGTTTACATATTTTGTATTTGAACTTATTTTTTTACTTCTAAAAGGCTCTATTTGGTTACTATTGGAACCAACATTTATTCTAGTTACATCAGTTCCCACATAATCAAAAGTACCACTTGTATTCCTTCGATATACATTAGTAGCAACATCAAGCCCTTCAAATGAATATAAACCTTCACTATAAAGACCATTTGTACCATATGCCGTAGGAGAATGAACAGTATTCCAAATTAAACCACCATGCTCACTCATACCAGTACGTGTATTAGCACCATCTTCTCCACGAACAGTATCTATTCTGAAATAATACCATTTACCATCAGTTCCTTTATGCCATCCTACACTCATACGACCACTTGCATTAAAACAAAAATATCCATGTATATCAGATTTATTAGGATGTGGGTCATGTGTTCGTGTATGTAGCCATGTATTTGTATATACAATGCCAATACCATTTGTGTAATACCAAGTATATTCATTAACGCCATTTAATGTTTCATTAACACAATGCCAACTATTATATCTTGAATAATATGTATTAGTATCGCCAAAATCATTTCTAAGGATAGCCCAATATGTCTGGCCATTCTTTGTTAAGTCCATCCAATAACCATGAACATATTCATTGGTTTGATGTCCGGAACTATTAGCTCCATATAACATATAACAATCAGAATATCCAGTATAGGTATAACCCATACTTTTATAAAAGTCTATCCAACTTTGCCAACTGCCACCAGAACTCCAATAAGCACCCTTTCCAGTAGCTAAATCAACCATAGTAGACGGTGATGGAATACCATAACCTTTATCACAGTCAGCACTTGTGGCTTCTGCTGTAATTGGTTTATATAAGAGAATACACATTAATATACTAAATAACATAACTATTTTTGTAATTGTAGGTTCTCTTATTACATGTACATTTTTTGTGTTCATTGTCTATTTTCCCTTCTTTCTTTAAAATGATAATATCATCATAGATAGAGTTCTTTTTCCTATCTTTTTCATTTCTTATTCCTTTTCTATATAATTATTTTAAAATTATATTTTTTCTTATATATTAGTATCGTTTTTGATAATGGTTTTCGCATTTTTATTTAAAATAATGTTTACGGAGATGAAGAAAAAGAAGATGATATTATTTATCATAAATATTTAAGGCATAAAAACAGAGGTATCTTAACACAATATTATTAAGTTAAGCTCTTAACAACACAAATTAAAAGACAGTTCTCTCCCAATTAACGGAAAAATGGCTGTCTTTTTTCTTAAATCTTACATGGAGCTATTTGTATTAGTGAATCTCTTATTGTTTCAATTTACCATGTACATACATCCATCTGTATGATGTATTTCCATCCCCATTTTCTTGATTCAACAAATCGACAATTGTTGATGTGTTACTTTCATCTGCAGCTAATATTTCAACAGGCTTTTCGTTTGCTACTTTGATGATTAATAGTATCTGGTCGTTTTTACCAATCCGTAATGCATCATCCCTTATACAATAGGCTGGTACCGCAACAAACGTATCTGGTCCCTCGTTCAATAAGCTTAATATCTTGTCTACTTCCTCTGTATTATATGTTTCATTGAACAGAAATTCAGCCTTATTAAGCTTTTCATTTGTAATCCGAAAAATGCAATATACCATTCTTTTACTCCTTTAATAATTAAAATTCTTTATATTTTTCTTGAATTTTATCCATAATATCTTTCATCATTTAGTTCTAATATATCTTTCATTAATTCAGATAATAGAAAATTTTTATATTGTACTTGAGTTTTTGAACTATCGTATTTAGGAGCATTATTGGTAATAATATGTTTTTTGATTTCATTATTTTCAATTGCGGCTATTACTGTTTTTGTCTTTTCTAATGTTTCTTTTGAATAATCATTATTATATGGTATATGAACATCTTTTTGAATATAACGTATTATAAAATATATTTGTACCAAAATTGTAACAAATAATATAATCCATATCAAAAATACTATTTTCATTTTTATAATCTCCTATATCTTACTGTAACAACAAAATATTATCTTTCAAAATCATCTCTTTCAAAATTATCTTTTTCTAATTCTTTATCATCATTAACAAAATTTTTAACAAAATCTTTTGTACTATCTTTATTGTCTAAGGCATTTACATAATCCTTCATTAAATCTATATTATATTTTTGTTCCTTATTATATAATCTAGTTGCATAATTTAAACATTCTAGTGTATCTTCATCATAATTATTCTCTATACATTTTAAACATAATTTTCTAAAATCTTCATAATCTAAACTATCATATAACTCCGGATATTCATATTTATATCCTTTAATATATTCATATTTTTCAATATTAATATATCCATTATCTTCTATATCTTTCATATAGTTTTTAAGATAATAATTACACTCATCTCTTTGCAATGCATTAAAAAATGTTATTCTTTCATCAAAATTTTTATTATAACTATCATAGTCATCCCATCCACTTTCATAATAATCATTTTCAAACCTTATAAAAGCTCCTTTTGTCGGAGTTAATGTACTCCTGGTTGCACTATGATATTTAACCATATCGTTTAAATATTTTAATGTAATTGTATCATAATTTATTTCTTTACATAATTTTTTAAATAAATCATCATTACCTATATAAATATATAATTGTCCATAATCATTTTCAAAATTATTATTCATTTTAATTTCTCCTATTTAAGCTATAATGCTACTGCTATATATAGTATCGTAATATAAATGCATTTTCTATTACAAAAAAAAGAGCCTTTCAATTAAGAAAAGCTCTTTATATTTGTATTCTTTTTATTATAATGTGTTTTATTTTCTTTTTCTATTTCTTCTTTACTATATACTTTATGCACTAAATCATAACTGCTGATATTTAAAAAATATCCTATTAAACATATTGTGTTAAAATCAAATCTATCACCTACAAGTAATGTTCGATTAATCTGATTTATTGTTGGTATATTATTAATGCCTATTTTTTTATAAAATATTGTAAAATCATCTACAAATTTACTTATATGTCTTTGCAATCCTTTTTGATACTTAGTATTCTTAAACACATTACATAATATAGTTTGTATTGGTATATCATAATTAAAATCAATATCATAATTAAATATATCTTCTATATATTTTGAGAAATTATATATTTTTGTATTATCAATAAAAACAATATCATTATTACTAGTATTATTTTGTGCATCGTAAAATATATAACTACTTCCGGTTATTTTAATATTACTACTATGTAGTTTACATTTATGTTTTGTACATATTCTCATATTTCTTATCTGATGTATTCTATGCCAATAGGTTTCTCCATATTTTTCAATATCTTCTTTCTTACATAAAGGGCAATATTTAAAATAATTATCAATATCATATCTTTTTAAGATAGAAAATACATTTTTTGTATCACAATTACCTTTTATAATAGTATTTAATGCCTCACATTTTCTTTCTTTAGAGAAAAATCTGGCATAATACGGAAACATTGTATGATTAATACATATTTTTCTTATATCATATATATTATCTAAAATATTCATAATATCAGCATTTAAATTTCCTACAAATTCCTGACTTGGTACATCAGACCTTTTTGTATATAAATCATTAAATGACATTTTATGTGTTATATTTCCTGAATATATATTATATCTGCAAAATAAACTATATAATAATTCATCTGGATAAATATTAGGTAAATATGTAATCATATACATACCTCTTCTATGTTACAAATATCCTTTAATAAATCTATGATATTTAAATTTTCTTTCTTAGATTTTTTTACTAGCTGCTCTATTATATTTTCTGATTGATAAGTATTATTAAATTCAGTTTTAACTTTTGTATCATTTTTTATATTAGAGCTTACTGAAGTATCTTGTATATCAATATAATTCTGCAAAAGAGATATTCTATTATTATATGCTTTTGTTAATGTATTTATATCTAATACCTCTAATCCCTCTAATATGGCAATTTCCTGTGCATCGTGTACTAACGCTACAACAACCGCAGTAATCCCCTTAGAATGGTCATATAACCATTTTATAAGTATATCCTTATATTGTATTGGGTTTCTTACATAAACATACTTAAATAAGACATTACAAAAGCTGATAAAGTAATCATCAAAAGGTAAAAAGGTATAATTTAATCCAACTGAACGTCTTGCTAAAAACATAGCTTGTTCAAAAAATCTATTGCTTTCCGGTGTACCAACCATACATATTGATATACCACTATTATTAATTAATTGAGTAAGAGAACCAATAAGATTTTTCCCATTTTTGCTATTTACTACATTTTGTATTTCATCAACAATTAATAAGCCTATATGATTAATAGCTAAATTGCTAACCAAACCAATAAGCATATCTGTTGTTGCTGTTCTTGATTTAACTACTGAATTATAATAATTAGTGTTTAATTTATTATCAATATTTCTTAATATCTCAAGCAATAATCCTTTTACAGAACTATCAAAAGGACATTGAACTACAAGACATGGTATTATATCAGCATATGGATTAACAAGCTTAATAACATCATTTTTAATAAAACTATTTACAGCTCTTGAAATAGCACTACTTTTACCAATTCCACTAGTTCCAATTATAGTAAAACTATCACTGCCACCTATTATTCCCTGATAGGATTTATTATTTATACAATTATAATTTTCATATCGTTGTTTAATTGCAATCTTTGTATCTTTCTTTTGCAATGACCTTAATGTAGCCAAATATAATTTACTATATATTTCAATACTCATTTGTGATGGAATATATAAATTATAAATATCCATTAATGCAATTAATCTTTCAGATTCACTTTTATTTATAATATCTGCATCATAAGAGGGGAATACAGATAATTGAGAAATAAGTGTATCTCCACTTAATAATGGATTTAAAATATCTGATATATTCATACATATTCTCCTTATAAATTCTGATTATGTGTAATATTTTGCTCTTTTTTACGATTTTTCCTAATTGCTTTTAAATTAACATCAATATTAATATTTTTATCGGCGATATTTTCAATTGATTTTGCTAAGTCAATTTTTCCTTGAATATTCTGTTCTTCTACAGATGCAATTAATTCCTGTTTCTTTTTCCTTAATTGTTCAACATCATCTAAATTCATATTTTCATATTGATTTTCTATTAAAGTAAAAGGAACAAAATCACAATCTTCTATAATCCATACCGTTGATAAATCTTGTGGATTATAAGAGACTATTACATCTTCTCCTTTTAAATATTTTTCTGTATAAGATATATTTTTATATCTTAATTTATTAACTATAAGACCATATCTGGTAAATTTTCCTTTTATTCGAGGTAATAAAGTTAATCTTACTTGCTCACTTGATGCCTTTATCAAATTACAGCCCATAGTATTTAAACTATAATTCCATATTTGATTAGCAAATGGCTGTATTCCTCTTTCTAGCATTTCTTTAGTATATGGAAAATTCTTTAATATTCGTTTTGTATTATAATATATAATACATTCAAGTATTATCTTTTCAAAATCAATCATAGTTAATTTAGCATCTAATCTATAATCATGCGCACCTCTTTCTCTAAAATCTACTTCAATAACACCTTTTCCTTTAAGATAAGGTTTAAAAGAGTTTTGTATTAAATCAAAAAATTTTTCTACAGCACCTTTAAGCTCCGGTCTGTATGCCGGAAGATTTATTATTGTAACACCTAATTCTGAAATCTGCTCAAAGTTTTCTGATATGTATTCAGAACCTTTATCTGTTACAAAAATGCCTGGTAATTTATCACAATCCCATATATCCTTAGTTATATCAATATTAAAATTTTTACATAAATCAACTTTATCAGTTATAATATTTTGCATTAAATTTTTAAGTGAATATATACCACCTTCCCATGTTAATGAATATCCCATACATAAGCTGCTATATGCATCAATACAGGCTGTAAGTATAGGTCTGCCTATTATATTTCCCTCATCATTAACAAGGTATATATCACATATTGTAGCATCTAACATTCCAACACCTATATTTTTTGCAAATTCCTGTATATTATCGCCTAATAAAGGTCTTTTATTTTTTTGATAATCTTTTAAGCCATTTCTGGAAATATAATAGTTCTGTAATTTTTTATGTTTTCTATAAAAATATCTAAACTGATTAAATGTTGGATAATTTTCTTTTAGTTGACCATTCTCATTACAATATTTTTCTTTCAATAAATATATATAAGTAGTATTTAAACTATTTTTCTTTGTAGTGTAAAAATATTTATTTAAAGCCCATCTAATATTTTTCTCATCTACTGATAATATTTTTTCTTTAATTTTTGGTTTTGCAATTAAAATTGTTATATCTTGATATGCTAAATATTTACACAAATATTGTTTTATTGTTTGAGTACTGACATTATTACTATCTGCCATTAAATGTATTAATCTACTTCTATCTGATTTATTCATAATATATGGCAATATTGGAAAAATCATAGAAAATCGTTTATGTGCTATATTTTGATTTTCTTTAGAAAAATCCGTTATTTTTATTTCATTTATATCATCATTATTATTTAACAAAATATTTAAAGCTGTAAAAATATTATTTTCACATAAATTATAATCTTTAAACTCTTCTATTTTTATAAAATATGGCATATTACATTTTACACAATCAATAACAAAATATGATGTATCAGTTATTTCTAAAATTCTGATTAAGGAATTATTATAATAATAAAGTTCATTCTTATTCATTTATTACAATCCCCCAATCTTTTATTCCTCTTTTTAACCAATAATTTCTTGAAAAATCTAATAATTTAACTGTTAATGGTTTTGTTAAATATTTCTTTTGCACACACTCACGTACTATTAAATCATCATTTAATTTTTCACATACAAAATCAGTAGTATATTCATTATCATTAAATTTTTCATCCAGTAATACATTACATTGTATTTTTTTGATTTCTGTATTATTTTCCAATAATAAAATATACTTTGCCTGTATATCATTATAAACCTTTAATACACCTTGCCCTTTGTCGGAATATCTTTTCTCACATCTGCCTTTAAAATTCTTTTTTATCATATTATCCTCACTTTCTCCCAAAAATAATTAAATATCCCAAAAACATAGATAATAAGCCCAATTAATGCTTATAAACCTTTATTATTGGGAAGAAATCCTTATTTTTGGCAATAAAATAGTTCCCAAAAATAGTTAAGATAAAAAATACCATAATTAAAGGCAAATTAAAATATCAATAATGGGGCAAAAAATATATCATATATGT
>OHCE01000931.1_pt1 | contig 11367 bp, 10 predicted proteins | sample 1577571 | NCBI WGS metagenome assembly OHCE01 (sample SAMEA3879505, study PRJEB24766) | human gut metagenome | biome: human-associated habitat; feature: feces | place: USA | collected 1985/1987 | reverse complement strand
AGGGCGAGTTGAGGTTTAACTCGTCCAAGCCGGACGGTACGCTTCGTAAGCTGACGGATGTAAGCAAGTTGCATGCCTTGGGTTGGCGCCATACGATCGAGATCGAGAAGGGCGTGAAGCGACTCTATGAATGGTACTTGGGAATTGAAAAATGAGAATTGAAAATTAGAAAAATGGGCAAAGTAGCGTTAATAACGGGTATTACGGGACAGGATGGGGCTTATCTTACTGAGTTCTTGATTAAGAAAGGATATACGGTACATGGTATCAAGCGTCGTTCTTCCATGTTCAATACGGATCGTATCGATCATTTGTATCAAGATCCGCATGTGGAAAACCGTAATTTGATTTTGCATTATGGCGATTTAACGGATAGTTTGAATCTTACACGTATCATTGGCGAGGTTCAACCGGACGAGATCTATAATCTGGCCGCCATGAGCCATGTAAAAGTAAGTTTCGACACTCCCGAATATACTGCGAATGCGGATGGTTTGGGCGTATTGCGTATCCTAGAGGCGGTCCGTTTGCTGAACTTGATCCCGAAGACGCGTATTTACCAGGCATCTACATCCGAGTTGTATGGCTTGGTGCAAGAGGTGCCGCAGAGGGAGACTACTCCTTTCTATCCGAGAAGCCCTTATGCGGTAGCGAAACTATACGGTTACTGGATTACGGTGAATTACAGGGAAGCCTATCATATGCACGCTTCCAATGGCATCTTGTTTAATCATGAGTCTCCATTAAGGGGAGAGACATTCGTGACCCGTAAGGTAACCCGGGCGGTTTCACGTATCGTTTTGGGTATGCAAAAAAAGGTTTATATGGGTAATCTTTCCTCCAAACGGGATTGGGGACACGCAAAAGATTACGTGCGTGCCATGTACGCTATTTTGCAACAAGATGAACCCTCGGATTATGTCATAGCTACCGGGATTACTACCACGATTCGGGACTTTATCCGTATGGCTTTTGAGGAAATTGGCGTGGGAATCCGCTTTAAAGGAGAAGGGATAGACGAGGTCGCTATCATAGAGTCGATAGACGAGGGATTGTTCGTCAAGAAGGTTGGTGATGCCTATCTGGAAAACTTTAAGAAACGTGTGGGTGAGGAAGTTGTGGGAGTAGATCCGCAGTATTTCCGCCCTACGGAAGTAGAGTTGCTGATCGGTGACGCTACGAAGGCACGTACTCGTTTAGGGTGGGAACCGGAGTATTCATTAGCGGCTTTAATTGAGGATATGATGAAGAACGATATAAAACTAATGAAGAAGGAGTCTTATCTGAAAGAGGGGGGCTATAAAATTTTGAACTATTTCGAGTGAGTTCGAAACAATTTGAAGATTTTATTTGTTGTAATTACAAAAAGAGTTAAATTTGTGCCAATTTTAAGATATTAGGTAATTGATTGTTTAATTAAAATGTTGAAAATATGAAGACTAAGGTTTTACTTTTAGCTTTGTTATCAGGTTTTGTATTCTCTGTGGCAGCACAGGAATATCAACCGCAGGTGGGGTTCAGCAATGAGGCTGGTTATAAGACTAATTTCAAGAAGAATAAAGCTCGCGACAATTGGTTTATTTCAATTGCGGGTGGAGCCAGCGTATTGTTAGGAGACCAAAATGGAGAGGCTGATTTCAAGAATCGTTTAAACTTCGCTCCACAAGTATCTTTTGGTAAGTGGTTTAATCCGTATTTAGGATTCCGTACCCAGTTAAATGGTGGTATTATCCATGGTTTTGAAGGTGATGGCGCACAGTTTATGCAACATAATAAATATGTAGCCGCTCACGTAGATTTGTTGTGGGATGTTACTAACTTCTGGGCTCCTTACAGAGAATCTAAAGTGTTCCGCTTGATTCCTTGGGTCGGTTTTGGTTATGCGCAGCGTTTCAAGACTACAGAGTCTTATGATCGTCCAAGAACGGAGTCTCCTACGTTGAACGCTGGTATCTTAACCGCTTTCCGTTTGAGCAAACGTGTTGATTTGAACGTTGAGATCCAAGGTTCTTTGTTGAACGAGCAGTTTAACCGTGTCGAGATGAATCACCTGACAGATGGTATCGTTCAGTTGAGCGCTGGTTTGACATTCAAATTGGGTAAGACAGACTTCGAGGTATTGGAGCCGATGGATTACGCTTTGTTGAACGACTTGAACGGCCAGATCAACTCTTTGCGTGCTGCTAACGATGAGTTGAGCAAACGTCCGGTTTCTTGCCCTGAGTGCCAAGAGACAGTTACTGAAGTTGTAAATAACTACGTTGACAATGTGGTTTACTTTCGCATCAACAGCGCTAAGATCGACAAGAACCAGCAGATCAATATCTATAACACAGCTGAGTTCATGAAGAACAACAACGCTCCGATCAAGGTAGTTGGTTACGCTGACAAGAAGACGGGTACTTCTGATTATAACATGGGTCTTTCTGAGAAACGTGCTAGAGCGGTCGCTAAGGAACTTATCGATAAATACGGTATCTCTTCTAGCCAGATCACTATCGAGTGGAGAGGTTCGGACGAACAACCTTATGGCGAAAATAGCTGGAACCGTGTAGTAATTATGAGCGCTAATAATTAATTTACGAATTAATACTTTAAAAAGGCCGTACTTCTAAGTGCGGCCTTTTTTTTGCGCCGAAAAATACTTACTTTTGTGAGAATTTATCGAATTGCTATGATATTGAACAAAAAACATGGTTATTTAATCCAATGGCTGATTGGTGTAGGAGATTTGATCGTATTGAATCTCTTGTTTATGGCCGTTTTTCATCTGCTTGGCCCGAAATACACGGAAGCGATATCCTATAATTTGAGAGAGGTTATTTTGTTATTGAATTTCTGTTATTTCTTCTCTTTATATTTTATCCCGATTCAATTGCATCAGGCGGTCGTGTTTATCGACAAGATTGTGCAACGGGCGTTCGGATTGGTTACCGTACTTATCTTTTTATTCGCTACTTGCTTGATCTTCTTGAATGTAGGGGATATTCTGGCTACCTTCCTCTTGGTCTATTACGGGGTTTCTATCATCTTGTTTTCGCTTTGGCGGGTTTTTGTGCGCTTATCCTTAAAGTTTTATAGGCGAAAAGGCTATAACTTTAAGAAGGTGGTGATTGTGGGTGCGGGAAAGAATGGTATGGAGCTTTACCAAGTTATGAAAGATGATTTGAGCTATGGGTTTAGTGTAAAGGGGTTCTTTGATGACAATGACTTCGATGACGATTTCGATATCTCAGAAGCTGGAAAAGAAGAAAAGGCGGAGACACAAGAGAGAAAGCAGAGTAGACAAGTATTTGACTTGATTCCGCCGCGCAAGGAAAAGACAAGACGCATGGACAACGCTTTCTTTCAGGAAGCATTGAAAGGCTGACAGAAGGGTTGATGGAGCTACTTCAACCTCTCGTCTGGCAGGCTGGCAACACTTTGACCGCTAATCGTGAACTTTCATTTAACAAACCGGCTTCCAAATTGAGAAAAAGTGCAATTTATGGTATAATGCAGATATAGAAAAGAAAAATTGTACATACCTCTGACCACAAATCATTCAGATGCAATCTAATCAAAGTTTGAGGTTATCTAAATCAAATCGGAAGCATGTCCTATGAAAAGAAAGTTTTTAATTCCATACGCTGCAGCAACACTGGCAATGGCAGCCGCAATCTGCACTGCCGGAATACCTTCCGTTGCTTTAGCAAGGACCTATGAGGGCTATAATGGAATGAAGCGTAGCTCGACGGCAGAAGAGACATTCCAGGAAATCAAAGTTCCTGCCTTTGCCTCCATCAAAGAAGTGACGGCGGAGGAAGCACGAAGCGTAGCTGATGGCATTATCGTTTTTGCATTTCCTACCTGCCCTTATTGCCGGAACCTGATGCCGGAACTTATTGAGACCGCAAAAGGGGAGGGAAAGACCCTCTACTATTGCCAGATTGATAACTACCGCGACAAGTATGAATTTGATGAGACTCTGAATGGCCCGGTCATGACCGTGGCTCCCGGAAAAGGGTATTATGAGCTTCTTGACTGGCTGAGCGATTATCTCATCGACTATACTGTGAAAGACGAGAACGGCGAAAGCATCAGTATCGGTGAAAAGAGAATCGGAGCGCCCACCATAATTACAGTCCAGAACGGGGTTCCTGTATCCTCCTGGAAGCTGAGCATGGTAGAGAATGCCGAGTTCCCTGACAATGCGTATACTCGTTGGAGCCGGGAAACGCAGGAAATCGTATCGGAGTCACTGCATCAATATTTTGCTGAGGAGGCATAAATCATGTCGAATATCACTGTTGGTCGAATCTTGCTTCTGGACCTTGTGTTCCTTGTTAATTCTGCTTTAACTCTTGTTGTTTTCAAGTTCGTTGGTCTTTTGGATGTTATGACTACACCGGCCTTGTTCTTTCATTTTGTTGGTTCTTATATTATCCTGGCATATTTCATGTTTTGGATTTATCCGCAGATTCTGGAAGACCGGGGAAACAACGACGACGATAAATAACCTGGTCGGAACCGTAGGTGCTTGAAACCGTAGGTACTTGCCTAAAGTTGAGCGAAATGTACTTGCGGGAAGCGTAGCCGCAATAGACTACTCCGAAAGTACCGTAGGCCCGCATACCGTAGGTCATACAATGAAGCGTAGCTGTTTGTAAAGAAATGAAAGACGGATGACGGAAGCGTAGCCGCTGCCCGGTAACAGGCTGCCGGTTGCGTAGCTGCCATTCGTCTTTTTTGGCTTAGAGGAGAGACGAGAATGGTATATGAGGTAATCAGTCCACGCCCACATGGTTCAGAAACATTCGTTGGATTGCATACAGAATACCCGGAATGCATCGACCCGTTGAGTGTGCAGGAAGCGATGCTCAGCGGCGGCAATAAAATCATATTCAAAGGCACAGAAAAGGAATATGAGGCAGTTGAGAAAAAACTGGCGGCCAAAGTCAAGGTGACCATCATTAAAGAACAGAAAACGAAGAAAGGAAAATGATATGACAAAGACTGATTTCAAGAACATTTATGAAGCGTTTATGCATTGCGATACAAATAAGCTGAAGAAAGAATTTGCTGCCATGTATTCTGATAACGAGGAACAGGCGGCAACAGTTAAGGAAGTCGATAGAGCATTTGCAAGAATGGAGACCGTCACGCCGAAAGCGGTGAACCCGGATGAACAGAGTATCATTGTGGTTTGCAAGGGATTTGGCGATGAGGGGGATGACACTGTCTGCATCGAAGTGGAAGACCTCCGTAAATGGAGAGAAGAGCACCTGAAAGAATCTGAGCCCATCAGTGATGAGATGCTGACCTTTATGAGCACGGACGAAATCGAGAATGCAGTGATGAAACAGGACCTTCCCACGAAATATGCTTTTGAACTCAGCGCTTGGGACGAGATTCTTAGCTGGAAACTTGCACCATCTAGTATCTACATCTACGGCCTTGAGTTTTGCCTGTCCCGTGTGTTGTGGGAAATGACATTCTTCGGAGTGGATGAATCCGGTGTGGAGTTGGAAAAGGAAAAGCTCGATACGAGATTTGAGGAAGCGCAGAGGGCTTTTGATGAAAACAAGGAACCTCGAATCGGATTCTCGATTGAAGACATTGCCAAGAAACTTCTCGGTGATGACTATACCGAAGACTGGTATCCCGAAGAAGAGCAGGAGCGCGACCGGCGAAATATGGCAATCTCTTCCTACAAGGACAACAACGAAATGGAACGGCTGCTCATGATGCTTTAAGAAAAAGAGAAGGGGAGAAGGGAATGAGCGAATTTTTTGTGGTGGGAGACATCCACGGGAATTATCGGGGACTGATAAAATCCCTCGATGTAGCTGGCTGGCAGGAAGGTGATACCATTATCTGCGTGGGTGATATTACTGACCGTGGAAAAGATAATACCAGAACGGTGTCCTTTCTGCAGGAGCATGAATGTGATGTGAGATTGGTTCAGGGCAATCATGAGCTTCAGCATAAGAAGGTGCTGCAGTACTATCATGTGCTAATCAAAGTTCCACAGATTCGATTGTTTGCAGCAGGGATATTCAGAACATACAAGGCAGGATATACTTATCCCAAAACAAAAGAAGAACTCAAAGAGTATGAGTGCAGTGCCGATAAACGAATCAAGATTATTCAGGGAAAGCCTAAGACCTTCCATGCGTTTGTCCAAGCCTTCATCACTTATACCATGGCTTGGGAAGATGACAGTCTGTGGAAGATTATCCTGTACTTGCTGGAAGTGATGTGCGGCAATCCCTATGATGCTGAAAGAACTATATACGAGTACCTCTCCTGTACAAGGAAACAAAGAGCAGCGTTTGAATGGCTTTGGAATCAGACGGCTACTGAGGTTAATATCGATTATACGGAACCATATAAGTATCAGCATATAGTGATTACGCATAATAATCCTTTTGGAAGATGCTATAGTTATGACTTGGATGAGTTACGGCCTGGACACGATAAGACGCTCTACATCTTTGGGCACATCCCGCATTCCGAAATCGTCAGGTTCGACAGAGCTTGTTCCGGATGCACTTATCTGGACATCGATACATCTCCGAACTCGGTTGGCGTCATTAAGCTGAGCGACTATCTCTAAGAAGGCACAAGCACCATGGGGGCACAGAGCCTCTGTGGTGCTTTTTCTTTTTGCGTGGGTAAGTTTCCTCGCTTGCATGAAAACGATGCGCAGGCAAGGACTTTCTGACGGCTGTGAGGAGGTAGAGCAATCAGTCCAAGGTCTGGTTTCATAACGTTCATCAGAACGGATGGCCTGGTCAAAATGAATCTATGCCAAGGCATACCGATTTCTCAGCAGAGCGCAGTCATCCCAATAAGAAAGGTTCAGAACGTCTGCAGGGCCTTGTGACAACTGCCAGCTTGTCTTTTTGGCTGCCCGGTTGTCTCAGCAAACTCTCCTGTAACCAAAACCAGAGATTTGGCTATTCGGCTTTGATAAAAGCAGTTCACAAAGCCTGCTTCCCATTGTATAATAATGATATACATTTGATTTTCGCAGGACAGGCAACAGGTGTTACAGATGGATAAGAATCGGATAAACCGCAAAGGAACAGCGGAACCTAAAAGTTCCGAAAAGCAATGCAAAAACGCATTCGCAATGGCTCAAGAACAATTCAGAACAAAAAACAAGAAAGTGCCCAACATTGTCAATGAGTTTGATTTTGATGATGCCTCTGCCGATAGACGTATCGATGCCCTTGTAAAAGCCAAGAACCTGGCAGAGACAATAGCAGAAAGCTGTATTGACAAAGATGCGGAATACGATTTTGACGGGGAATGGATAAAGCTGAATATTCCAACGGTGCCGCCGTTCAATGATGGAGAAAAGAAATTCAACTATTCTCTGGCTGCGGCCATCTGGATGCTCGACGCTATCAGAACAAATCATAGAATAGATGATGCTCTTGCCATCCTGCCCAGAGACAAGGAAAAGCTCGATTCTGTCAAAATCCCATCCTGTACATCTCCATGCTATAGCGAAGCGGTCATCCGCAGCATGGTGTATGTGATTTTGCACCGGAATTGATAAACCCGAAAAGCCGCCGCTTGAATTTCCGGTAACGGATAGCTATACTGCCGCAGGAACACAGCACCAGAGTGTTGACTCAAGAAACTTGTTCGATTCCTTAATAGGGATGATTTCGCAAGAAAGCATCAATGAAGCAGTAAATTCTTACAGTGTTCAGATAAGGGATGTTTTAAGCCGGTATTATTCTTGTCTTTCTAAGCTGCTCAAACAAAAGCAAAAATATCAAAAGATAATAAAAAACCTTATCCAGGAGATGGATGAGCTAAATGCAGAAGCCACTGAGCTTTCCAATAAATCCCATTCCATAGCCAAAGCAAAAGCAATGCCGCTTCCCACGAATCATATGGCAGGGCTTAGCACTCAGTCGGAAATGACAATTCAGCTGAGTTCCCTTATGGAGCGAGGAAAGACCACCATAACCCAAATCGAAGCCAATCAAGAAAAAAGGTCTCAGGCCGAAGCCAAAATCAGAGACTTCCTGTACGACAGCATCGAGCGCTCCTGGTGGCCGGAGGAAGCATGGGCGGAAAAATACTCAGAAGAGATTGCGAATCGGGTTTCGGAGTTTGAGACTGCCGACCCCTATGAGATATGCTTTGCCTTTTATTATCTATTAGATAAAGGCGAATATCTGCCGTGGCTTTATTACCCGACAAGCGTATTGCTTTCGTATGCAGCGACTCAGCTGCCATGGTGTGGAGGAGATATCAAGAAATACCTGGATGCCACCGATACAACATCGGCAGATGTTTATGAGAGCACGAAAAAGCTGAACTTGCATAAAGACAACTCGACAGAGGATAGTGAATCCATCCAAATCCGGTGGAATACCTTGTCCTTAATCCTGGAAGACCCGGAAGAAGGAACCGTGAGATTCAGCCCTTCTACTGCTATCTATTCCTTGACTGATGGCACAATCGTCCCTCGAAATACCGCAGATGTCGATGAGCTTTATGATTCCCTTTCGGATGGCGGAGTAGGAGATGATAGGGATATAGCCCTATACAGTGCATATGTGTCCGTACTATCCAACCTAAAAGACCGCATTGACTTCCCTGATAGTACTGATGGGAATAAAGATAAACAGGAGATTGCTCAGCTAAAGGCTCAGTGTAATGCTTATGAATTAGAGCTAGAACAGTTAAAGGCTGAATGTGAAAAGAAGAGACAGGCAGTCTATAAAGCTGATAAGACTATAGCAGAATTAAAGAGCCAGATTGAGGAAGATGCTTCTGAAAGACAGAAAGAAAAGCAGGAGCTCAATGACCTCCGGGAGCTTATATACATCCTGACCAATGACGCGGCATCTGATGAGAAGGAGCCTGCCAAGGCCCAGACGGAGTTCCCGTACCACACGTCGAAAAAGCACATTGTATATGGTGGACATCCAACCTGGCTGAAAGCGATACGGCCGATGGTTCCGGATGTCAAGTTTGTGGAAGGATTCCCGAGCACAGAGCAAATCAAGGGCGCGGAAATCGTATGGCTGCAAACCAATTACCTCTCTCATAAGGCTTTCTATAAAATCATCGATATTGTCCGCAGCAAAAACATCCCACTCCGGTATTTCACATCTGCCTCGGCCACAAAATGCGCCGAACAGCTGGTGAAGGCTGACGGGGAAGTGTGCGCAAGGAGGACGGCAAAGGAATCATAGCACAGTTAGGGGAGAGCAAAGAATGAAAAAGAATGAGTGGCCGCAGACTATCACATTGGGTGAACTGCTCGACATGTATGCGGAACGAATGGCGCTCTATGCCAGCAGCAAAGCGTGTATTGAGTTTGCAAACGATTATCGGAATCGGAACCGTGAAGAGGTAGATGAATACATTAAAGATATTTGCAAAGGAAAATATCCGCTGCACTATATCTTAGGCTTAGATACGCAGCAGTCCCGCAATGCAGTTGTGTGCATGGCATGTATCTTGCATAGCGATAGCAAAGATGACGGCGAATTTGCACATGATTTGCTGTCGGTGTATATGAAGAATGCGAAGGCGGAAAAACTGACCCCCATAGACGAAACAGGGCTTAATGAAATCTGCCAGGGGATAGAAGCAATACCCGACGAGGACCAAAGCAAGTATATTGTTGCTTATAATGTGTTCGCACAACATCTGATAAACACACCATCCAGAGCGTTTTTCCCTGTATATGCAAAACGGTATAAGAACTACGATGCTTGCTATTCTGCAATTTACACGAACGCATATGCGGCTATCAGGCTCGCAGAGGATAAGGACACAACCAGAAAAGTAAACTACATGGAGCGCTACGACTACCTGTACCACACCATTGTCAGTCAGCGATTTGCCGTCAAAAGCTTTGGTGCTGTATGGCAGCAGGACATGGAGTCAGCACGCAAAAGGACCACAAAAGGAGGATTGAAAACAGATGTGCTCGTTGTTCCGATTCAGAAAGCGCTTATTGGAAGTGGTGTGCTGAACATACAAAGAATCGAAAAAAGTGTTCTAACAAAGGAAATGATAACGAGCATTTCTATGGCTGCGTATATTGCGGCCAACATTGACAGGACGGACATACCTCTTGAGAAAGTGTGGGAAGCGATTGACAGCAGCAAGGAGCCTGCATATGATAGGGCTACTATAGATGCTGCAAACGAAAAGAGAGAGGATTTTAAGGCAGCACTCTTCAACATGACTTACTATACGCTTCTCTGTGAGCAGAATAAAAAGGCAATCCTGGAAGCGCTGAACACATACTTCTTTAACCCACAAGGAGAAAGACTAAATGCAGAACTAAAAAGATGCCAACGCAAGATGAAGGTAGATGGCGAGCAATTACAACAGCAAAAGGAGTCCTTGAAAGAATATAAAGCTCGCACAGATGCGGCTGAGCAAGTAGCAAACGACGCCAGGAACCGCTATGCTGCAATCCAATCAAAGGTCGAGATTCAGCAGCACCAAATTGAAGAGCTGACGCAGAAACTTAAAGCATTGCAAGAAGAAAATGACAAACTTCGCCAACAGCTGCCACTTCAGGAAGACGAAAAAGAAAACCCAGTCATACTCTCGGAGCCGGTCATCAACTACGAGGAAGAGCTTTCCCAAATACTTGAAAGCAAGAAGGTCGTTTTCATTGGCGGAAACCCCAACATTATGGGGAAATTTGCACAAAAATATCCGAACGCTGCTGTTGTCGAGAGGGACAAGTCCATGACGGCAGATAAGCAGTTGGAAGGTGCTTGTGCAGTTCTTTTCAAGACTGACTATATGGGCCATAAAGAGTACACGCCAATTAAGGACTTAGCGAACCGCAGAAAGATTCCGGTAGGCTACATAGGCGATTTCACGGCGCTCAATCTTGTGGAAAAGAGCGTATATGAAGAACTCTCAAAGCTGGAGCTTCTTTAACCTGTTCCGTACCATCATCTTGCATCTTTCTTCATACGCTGAACAGTAGAACCAGGCTCCACGAATAAAAGCATAACAAAGACAAGGAGGGTAAATACCAAGTGATACCGATTGTATGTGTAGACGACCGATTCGGCATGGCGTTCAACAAGCGCCGCTGCAGCTCGGATGTGGCCGTCCTCAAAGATATTCTTGGCAGAACGGATAATGCCAAGCTATAGCCACTCCTGAACCCACAGCGGATGACACACCGCAGGGGACTACATACATCCTCAACACAAACACTAAGAAGTTCCATCTTCCAAGCTGCAGTAGCGTCAAGCAGATGAAAGATGCCAACAAGGAGACATACACCGGCAGCCGCGATGATGTCGTTGCAAAAGGCTATACCCCGTGCAAAAAGTGTAATCCGTAAAAGACAAAAAATCAGATGGTCACGAAACC
>OHCE01000913.1_pt1 | contig 11588 bp, 9 predicted proteins | sample 1577571 | NCBI WGS metagenome assembly OHCE01 (sample SAMEA3879505, study PRJEB24766) | human gut metagenome | biome: human-associated habitat; feature: feces | place: USA | collected 1985/1987 | reverse complement strand
TGACTTTGGTCATAGTGGCATCTTTGCTTGCTATTGGCTATGCGGCATTTAACTTTGCAAGTGTTAAGAGACTTGATGAAGGAACAGATCGCATGAAGGAGATTGCATCAGCCATAAGAGTTGGTGCGAACGCATTTATAGAGTATGAATATAAAATAATAGCAGTAGTAGTTGCTGTTATAGCAGTTATCTTTATGATTATATTTACAATCCAGTATAAAGCGTTTAGCTGGGAACCATCAGTATGTTTTATAATCGGAGTTGTTATGAGCGCCCTTGCAGGATATGTAGGCATGAAGATAGCAACTTATTCTAATGTAAGAGTATCTAATACAGCAAGACAGACAAAAGATATAGGTAAGACACTAAAGGTTGCTTTAAAGGGCGGCTCAGTCATGGGATTATGTGTAGGAGGATTTGCTCTTTTAGGTCTTTTTCTTGTCTATCTTATATTCGGTTATGGATTGGGACATATAAAAACAGAATCACTTATAGAAGGACAGCATGTGTTCACGCAGTGTCTTTCATGTTATGCATTAGGCTGTTCCATAGTTGCCATGTTTAACCGTGTGGGCGGTGGTATATATACAAAGGCAGCAGATATGGGAGCCGATCTTGTTGGTAAGACAGAGGCACATATACCAGAGGATGATCCACGTAATCCGGCGACTATAGCTGATAATGTAGGTGATAACGTTGGAGATGTTGCAGGACTTGGTTCAGATCTTTTAGAGTCATTTGTAGGTGCAATATCATCAGCTATTATTCTTGCAGTAAGCTTATCACTTCATGCAGCGGCTGATGCAGCTATACCATATGATGTATTACAGAAAATGATGTATTTCCCACTTGTGTTTGCATCTATTGGTCTTATTGCATCTATACTTGGTATTGCATTTGTACTTTTAAAGAAAGGTTCTGATAATCCTCACAGGGATCTTAACATATCAACGTGGAGTGCAGCAGCTATAACTATTATTGGTGGCTTTGTGGCAACATATATGTTATTTAAAGGAACATCAGATTTTTCTGCAATAAGCTTTAATATAGGCTTTATATCACCATGGATAGCAGCTTCACTTGGTGTTGTAAGTGGTGTGGTAATAGGCGGAATAGCAGAATACTATACAAGCTATGATTATAAGCCTACACAGCTTATAGCACTTGCATCTAAGGAAGGCCCGGCACTTACTATAACACAGGGACTTGCAGTTGGCATGAAGTCGTGTATGCTGCCTCTTATTGTACTTGGTCTTACAACATATGTTTCATATGCAGTGTCTGGTATGTTTGGTATTGCCATGGCAGCAGTAGGTATGCTTTCCTTCGTATCAGCTACAGTATCAGTTGATACATACGGACCTATTTCAGATAATGCAGGTGGTATAGCTGAGATGGCTGAGCTTGAACCTACGGTAAGAGATATTACAGATAAACTTGATTCGGTAGGCAACACGACAGCAGCTATAGGTAAAGGCTTTGCCATAGGTTCAGCCTCGCTTGCAGCATTATCACTTATGGTAAGTTTTTTATATGCATTTCTTCCAGCAGGTGAAACACTGGCACTGGATTTTACCAATCCGCTTATACTTGCAGGTGCATTAGTAGGTGGAGCACTTCCATTCCTGTTTTCAGGTATGCTTATAGAGGCAGTAGCCAATGCAGCAAGGAAGATGGTTGAAGAGGTCAGAAGACAGTTCAGGGAAATCCCTGGTATACTTGAGGGTAAGGCAAAACCTGATTATAAGACATGTATAGAGATATCTTCACAGGGTGCATTAAAGGAAATGAAGGTTCCATCTGTTCTTGCTATTCTGTTTCCGCTTGTTTCAGGCTTTCTTTTTGGACCTATGTTTGTTGGAGGACTTCTTATAGGTGCAACACTTTCAGCAATCATGCTTGCTATATTTACAGGTAATGCAGGTGGTGCATGGGATAACGGCAAGAAGTATATTGAATCAGGTGCAATTAAAGGACAGGGTAAAGGCTCACCTGCACACGATGCAGCAGTTGTTGGTGATACAGTTGGAGATCCTTTAAAAGATACAGTAGGTCCTTCACTAGATATTCTTATCAAGATTATGTCAACAGTATCGCTTGTAGCAGCTGTACTTTTCTATAATTATAATCTTTTATATCTTATATTCGGTATAAGATAAAGTCAGGATTGCTACATTGCTATGCAATCCACACAATCCTGACATCATAATATACATAAGCGGAAAACTATATTCGCAGATTATTAATCTGCATAGTAGTTTCCGCTTATTTTATGCACAATTTATGTAAATATATGTAAAATAAGTTTAAAACTGAACAAAAACTAGCTAAACTAAGACAATCAGATATGGTTTATTATTTAAAAAAGTGGTAGAATAAATAACATAACATCTTATTATTAAAGAAGAGGATTTATAAAATGAAGGTATTGGCATTTCTTACAGATGGTTTTGAAACAGTGGAAGCGTTAGCAGTTATAGATGTATTAAGAAGAGCGAAGATTAATGTAATAACAGTTTCTATTACAGGTGATAAGTTAGTTGAAAGCGCACAGAATATTAAAGTCCAGGCTGATAGCCTGATATCAGAGATAAAATGTGAAAAAGATGATGTGATGTTTCTTCCAGGAGGACCAGGACACAAAGCATATGCTGATTGTGAAGCTTTGACTGATATGCTTATAACGCATAACAATGAAGGTGGAAGGATTGCAGCTATATGTGCAGCACCAAGTGTTATAGGAAGGTTGGGCATGCTCAAAGGAAAGAAAGCAACATGTTTCCCTGGCTTTGAAGAAATGCTGAAGGGGGCAGAGCTTGCATGCGCAGATGTCAGAGTTGTGACAGACGGCAACATTACAACATCAAGAGGAATGGGAACATCTATTGATCTTGGCCTTGAACTTGTAAGACTATTAGAAGGAAAGGACGAAGCTGATAGACTTGCGCATAGTACACAGTATGTGAATGCATAATGTTGATTTGGGAGTTAAGATAAAAGTATGAATGAGTATTATGATTACGATGAGGCATTAAAAGTAAATCAGGAAAGAAAGCGTAAGGCTGCAGCATTAAAACGCAAAAGACAGGCACAGATACGTCTGATAAAAAGAAATATATTATGTGCGGTTATTCTTGTAGCATTGACACTGATTGTTATTCAGTTTTTAAGACACATAGTTCCGGATATAAGCAGACAGAATGAGTTAAAACAGGAAATGGTGTTGGCTGATACTGGAAATTATGATGATGTGATAACGGTTGTACAGGAAAAACCAACCTTTAGATATGCATTAAAGTCGGTTATGTATAAGGAAATGACAGATACAGATATACAGTCACCATATATAGCGCTTCTTGATGTTACTGATAATGAGTTTATAGCAGGAAAACAGATTAATACAAGGATATATCCTGCATCTATGACAAAGGTTATGTCATTGATAATTGCTGTTGAAAATATAAAAGATCTTAATGAAACATATAAGTTTGGATTTGATGAACTGAATTATCTTTATATAGAGCAGGCCTCTGTGGCAGGCTTTAGTGTTGATGAGGAAGTTAAAGCTAAGGATCTTTTATATGGTCTGGTTCTGCCATCGGGCGCAGATGCGGCTTATGGTATTGCAAGGCTGGCAGCAGGTTCACAGGAGGCTTTTGTAGAGCTTATGAATGAAAAATGTGATGAGTTAGGTTTAAAGAATACTCATTTCTGTAATCCGTCAGGACTTCATGACGAAAACCAGTATACAACACCTGCTGAGATGGCTCTTATTATGAAATATGCTATGAGCAACGAAGAGTGTGCAAAGGTTCTTGGAACTTATCAGTATACAACAGAAGCAACACCGCAGCATCCGCAGGGAATATCTCTTACAAGTACTATGTTTTCAAGAATGTATGGAAATGAAGTAGAAGGAGTAACTATTAAAGCAGGAAAGACAGGATATACAGACCAGGCACATAACTGTCTAGTGAATTATGCTGTTAAAGGCGATAAAGAATATGTAACAGTTATGGCAGCAGCTGGAAACAGATGGTATGTTATATTTGATGGATTTAAGATTCTTGAGCGTTATCTTCCATAACTTACCATAATAATATAATAAGGATTACACATAATAATACCAGGATAAGCAATAAAGCTTATTCAATAACAATGATACGTCATAAGACGTAAGGACGGAGGTTTATTATGGCTAATTCAAGTTCAACTTCATCAAAGACTAAACAGAATGCACAGGATGCACTCGACAGATTCAAGATGGAAGTAGCATCAGAGATCGGTGTTAACTTAAAGGAAGGCTACAATGGAGATTTAACTTCCGCTGAGGCAGGTTCTGTTGGTGGTAACATGGTTAAGAAGATGATAAAAAGACAGGAAGAACAGATGTCGCAGGGTAACTAGAAATAGTGCCTAAGATGTTCTGATAGTTTTATGTTTGTCATCAGCATGTGACAGGAAATGCTGAAACATCACCTGATATATGATAGATATCTTATATCAGGTGATGTTTTTTTGTTGCTTATATTTTTGACACTTACATCATATTATTTATACTAATATTTGTTTGAGTCTATATTTAATTATACCCATAGGCTGTAAGTAGGCTTATCCATTTTCTGGTCCAGTGTTTCCATGAGAAATCAGAGCATGCATAATTATATCCGTTTCTAAGTTCATTTATAATATTTTCGTCTTTGTGTTCTATTCTTTTTAGAAGCTGATTTAATATATCCGGCATAGAGTCAAGAGCCTCAAGTGAATATGTATGAATACCATAATCACTTTTATTTTTTAATACATATGTAAAATAATCAGATGTATCAGACAGGCAGAGACAGCCATTCATAAGTGATAAAGGTATGCGGTCGTGAATACCGTATTTAAACCAAGGCATCTGATTAACTGATATCTGTGAAGAAGCATATATGCCTGGTAAGCTGCTGTAAGATACTTCCGGTCTTATATGAAGGTATTTAGATATATCAGGAGCAAGAATATCACATTTGTCAGCGAAAGCATCCCATCCATGTCCATATATTATTATATCGATATGATTTTTGATTATCTGGGTAATGATTTCTTCACGTATGACGGCTTGAAGAAATACATCAACAAGAAAATTATTATACAGGTATTCAATAGGCCGCATATCTGTATTTAAGATGTCTGCCTCTATCAGTTCTTTAACAGCAGCTTCCTGTGTGAGTCCGGGCTTTTCAAGAAGAAGCGTAAAAAGCGGATGATTATCAAGGGAATGCCTGCTGCTATATAGTAAAGACGTTTTGATGGGATCTGTGTAAGTGCCCGTGAATATAAGATTGTCAGGCCGTTTGAAATATCCGGATAGGACTTTGCTGGCATTGTATGTGTATGGATCTAAGGAACCAGACAAGGAATCGGAAGTTTGCTGCAGTGACTGGAAGTTATCAGCAGCAAGAGGCATGACATGTACGCTTCTTATGTGTGGAAAACTTTCTTTTATCAATGCTGCATGGTTCATATCAAGACATATAATATTAAAGCTGTGTATGGTGGCACTGAGAGCTTCATAATGATATAAAGGATGATCCAGTATATAATGCCATATAGGAATATTAAAATAATTCAGCAGATATTCGTTGTTATATCTTATAACAGGAATACGTGTATTGATATCAATAACAGCATCATAGTCAGCATCAAAATAAGGCTTCAATATGGCGTAAGCCATATCAGAAGCCTTTGGAACTTTTATATGAGTTACATGCATACCTGCATTGATTAATTCGTCTGAGATTCTTTTTTCAAAATAATCTGTTGAACTATAACATATATCTTTTGAACTTAGAAAGAGTATTTTTTTCATATATTTATTTCCTTGTTATTACTTTGCTGTTACATTAAATTCTGCATTATAAAATCATAAATATCCTGGCTTGAATCTTTCCATTTGCTGCACATTTCCTTTGCCTGTTCCTCTAAAGGTACATCAAGATTTAATTCAATAAGCTTGCTGTTTCCTTCCTTAACCATAAGATGAGCAATATATGAACCATTGGTGGTGCGGTAGTAGTCTGAGGTGGTTCCAACCTCACTCTTAAGTTCATATTTGTTTGTGACAAGATAGTTGTCTATTTCTTCCCTGATAGTCTGGGATATCTTTGTATAGAAAAAAGCTACAGTATCTTCACCTTCCTGTGTCAGCTTATATTGTGTGTTATTCTCATAGTTTATCTGTTGTATGAATGAATCCTCAACAAGTGAGTTAATAGTTTCCTGAAATGTAAAATAATTAGTATATTCTTTATCAAGCATAAAAGTAGATATCTGTACATTGGAAAGTGGAAAGTTTACTTTACTTAGCATGTATAGAATCATAAGCTTGTATAGAGTTGTCGAATCAGTGTTCATGTATAATTCCGTCCTTGGTAGATGTTATTATCTTTAAAATACTGGTTGAGAGTGTTTAAAACCAGTTTCTTATTAGCACTCCACATAGGAGCTTCAAGCAGGGACTTAGGACCATCGCCTGTTATACGATGTATGACCATATCCTTTGGCAGACGTGCTATTATCTGTCCTACAATAGCAGTGTATTCGTTTAAATCCAGTGCTTTAAAAGCACCATTAATATAATCAGTATAAAGATCTGTACCTTTTAAAATGTGTAGAAGCTGAAGTTTAATTCCCCATGCACCGCTGTGTGCGATATAATCGGCAGTTTCCAATATATCAGAAGTGCTTTCACCAGGAAGACCTATTATCATATGTACAATAGGGTGAATACCTATGTTTATCAGTCTTTTTACACAATTATCGTATGTATCAAGAGAATATCCCCGTCTTATATAATCAGCAGTATTTTCGTGTATAGTCTGCAGCCCAAGTTCTATCCATACAGGCTTTATAGAAGCAAGTTCGGATAGAAGTGATAATATATTGTTGTCTATGCAGTCTGGTCTTGTCGCTATTGAAAGAATATCAATATCATTTCTTGATATAACTGGCATATAAAGATTACGAAGATAGGACACATCAGCATATGTATTGGTAAAGGACTGAAAATATGCGATATAATGTCCATCATTATATTTTGCTGCTATAAGTTCTTTGGCTTTTATAATCTGTTCATCGACAGATTGTGAAAGTGCATATCCTGCCCTGCCACCGGCAAAATCACCAGAACCACCAGCACTGCAGAATATACATCCTCTAGTGTCAATTAGCCCGTCACGGTTAGGACACGACATACCACCGTTCAGGGCTAATTTATATATCTTATGACCATATTCTTTTTTTAAGTATTCGTTTAGTGAATAATAATATGGCAGCATTATCTGATATGATCCATAACAGCTTTAGCCACAACATCTGTAACCTGTGGATCGAAAGCTTCTGGCAGAATGTTTGTATCAGAAAGCTGTGATTCAGGTATAAGGTTTGCTATAGCAAGGGCAGCAGCAAGCTTCATTTCTTCTGTTATCTGTGTAGCACGTCCTTCTAATGCACCTTTGAATATACCAGGGAAAGCTATTACGTTATTGACCTGGTTAGGGAAATCTGAGCGGCCCGTTCCTACAACTCTTGCACCAGCAGCTTTGGCTATATCTGGCATGATCTCAGGTACAGGGTTGGCCATGGCAAATATAATAGCATCCTTATTCATGGTTTTAACCATATCTGCTGTTACTATATTAGGAGCAGAAACACCTACAAATACATCAGCACCAACAAGGGCATCTGCAAGTGAACCAGTTTTTTCTTCAAGGTTAGTTACTTCCATCATAGATTCCTGCATCCAGTTAAGACCTTCACTCTTTTTAGAAAGAATACCTGACTTGTCGCACATTGTTACATTCTTGAAACCATATGTAAGAAGAAGCTTGGTAATAGCAACGCCAGCAGAGCCGGCACCGTTTATTATGACCTTACATTCTTCTTTAGTTTTTCCTGTTACCTTAAGACCATTGATTATACCGGCAAGCACAACGATGGCAGTACCATGCTGGTCATCATGGAATACAGGTATATCAAGAAGTTCTTTTAATCTTGATTCTATTTCAAAGCATCGTGGAGCAGATATATCTTCAAGGTTGATACCGCCAAATGCAGGAGCTATATTAACAACTGTTTTGATGATTTCGTCAGTATCCTGTGTATCAAGACAGATAGGCACTGCGTTAACTCCACCAAATGATTTGAATAAAACGGCTTTTCCTTCCATAACAGGCATAGCTGCATGAGCTCCTATATTGCCAAGTCCAAGGACAGCACTTCCGTCAGATACAACAGCAATAGTGTTTGCTTTGATAGTGTACTTGTAAGCAGCTTCCTTATCTTTAGCAATAACCTTGCAAGGTTCAGCTACACCAGGTGTGTAAGCAAGAGCAAGGTCTTCTCTTGTAGTGATACTCATCTTAGGAGTTGTTTCGAATTTTCCGTTCCATTCTTCATGAAGCTGTAAAGCTTTTTCCGCATTAGTCATGATATATGTTCCTTTCATTATATAAGTGAATCAGTAGTGGTAAAATTAACAATACAAAATACTGAAAATATTATCCCAATATTCATATAATATCACAAGCTAAAAATATCATCAATATAAGTCTTTCATTTCTGGAAAAAATATTGTATAATAGGAAAGAAATCTAAGATACACGTTTCAGTATCGTTTCCCAGATAACATAACAGTATGATCAACGATTAATAGAATTATTAAGTTTACGAAAGCTTATATACAAAAGCAAAGAGTTATGCGTAATGTGTTGGTATTCAGGAGGTTTTGAATGAGAGAAAAGTTAGAAACACTTTCAGTAAGCGTATTGAAAGAATTTGCAAAAGATAAGAATATAAAGAATATATCTGCCATGAGAAAAAGCGAGCTTATAGATGCTATTCTGGCTGCTAACAATGAAGAAGAGCAGACACATAGTAAACATGACGAAGAAAAAACAGTTAAAAAAGAAGTGAAAAGAAGCTCGTCATATGAAAGAAATGCACATGCCGCAGATATTGTCAATGATGAAAAAGTATCATATGACAACCGGCAGCAGGAGAATAGACAGCAGGAAAGTGCTGATACAGCAGATATACAGGAAAATGTACCTGAGATAGCTGATGGTATATTAGAGGTGCTTCAGGAGGGGTATGGATTTATCAGATGTGAGAATTTCCTTCCGGGAGATAATGATGTGTATGTTGCACCTTCACTTATCAGAAAGTTTAACTTAAAGACAGGAGATATCATAAGAGGACCTAAAAGACCTAAGACACAGAGCGAAAAGTTTTCAGCTATCAGTTTTTTAGAAACAGTTAATGGTCTTAGTCCTATAGTGGCACAAAGAAGAAGAGCCTTTGAAACTCTTACACCTATATTTCCTAATGAAAGAATCCATCTTGAAAAGAATTCCAACACAATAGCCATGAGAATGGTAGACCTTATATCTCCTATAGGTAAAGGACAGCGAGGTATGATCGTGTCACAGCCTAAGTCAGGAAAAACAACACTTCTTAAGCAGATTGCCAATGCGGTTACTAAGAACAACCCGGAAATGCACCTTATGATTCTTCTTATTGATGAAAGACCAGAGGAAGTTACAGATATTAAAGAGTCAATAACAGGTGATAACGTAGAGGTAATATATTCAACATTTGATGAACTTCCGGAAAGACATAAGAGAGTATCTGAGATGGTTATAGAAAGAGCTAAAAGACTTGTAGAACAGAAGCAGGACGTAATTATTCTTCTGGATAGTATTACAAGACTTGCAAGAGCCTATAATATGACAGTTCAGGCAAGTGGACGTACATTATCAGGTGGTCTTGATCCGGCAGCACTGCATATGCCTAAAAGATTCTTTGGTGCTGCACGTAACATGAGAGAAGGGGGAAGCCTTACAATACTTGCAACAGCGCTTGTTGAGACAGGAAGCAAGATGGATGATGTTGTATTCGAGGAATTCAAGGGAACAGGCAATATGGAACTTGTACTTGACAGAAAGCTTTCAGAGAAGAGAGTTTTTCCTGCCATAGATATAGCTAAGTCAGGAACCCGTAGAGAAGATCTCCTTCTTAATAAAGAAGAGCTTGAAGCGGTTGATATTATGAGAAAAGCACTTAACGGCTTAAAGACCGATGAAGCTGCAGAAAGAATTCTTGATTTATTTACCAAAACTAAGAATAATGCGGAATTTGTACAGACTGTCATAAAGAATAGAAGAGTGTAAAATTTTCAATTTGAAAAATTTATATAAAAATAAAATTTGTGCTTGCATTATATAGAACGCTATGATACAATAACAAAGCTGTTTATCAAAATGATAAAAAGAAATAAGGATAAATCATATAAAGATATTGTAAAGAGGTGAAAATAATGAGAGAAGGAATACATCCAGCATACTACCAGGCAAAGGTTGTTTGTAACTGTGGTAATGAATTCGTAACAGGATCTACAAAGGAAGAAATTCACGTAGAAATCTGTTCAAAGTGCCATCCTTTCTATACAGGACAGCAGAAGGCTACATCAGCTCGTGGACGTATTGATAAGTTCAACAAGAAGTATGGTGTTAATAACTAGTTATGAGCATGAAGTTGAGGTTGTCAAAAACCTCAACTTTTTTACTTTATACGTTTTTAACAAAACAGGAGGTATGTGCTATGAAACCATCAGGTATAGGTGGACAGGCTGTTATTGAGGGGATTATGATGCGCAACAAGGATAAGTATTCTATTGCGGTAAGAAAGCCTGATCATGAGATAGAAGTTACTGTAAGAGATTGTAAGCTGCTTACAGAAAAACATAAATGGATGGGATATCCTATAATAAGAGGTGTTGTAAGCTTTATAGATTCTCTTATAACAGGAATATCAACAATAAATTATTCGGCATCATTTTATGACGATCCAGAGGAACAAAAAATAACGAAAGCAGATGAGATAGGAAAATCCCTGTTTAAAGATAAGTTTGAGTCAGTTTTGATGGCATTTACAGTTATATTATCTGTATTTATGGCTGTAGGGCTTTTTATGCTGCTTCCTTATTTTGTTTCCAGACTTGTAAAGGGATACGTAGCATCTAAAACACTTCTTAACTTTATAGAGGGACTTGTAAGAGTTGCTATATTTATATTGTATCTGCTTATTATATCTCTTATGAAAGATATAAAAAGAACATTTATGTACCATGGTGCAGAGCATAAGTGTATTAACTGTATAGAAAATGGTGCAAGACTCACAACAGAGAATGTTATGAATAGTTCAAGATATCATAAAAGATGTGGTACAAGCTTCCTTTTTATAGTTATGTTCATAAGTATCGTGTTCTTCATATTTATAAGAGTGGATAACACAGCACTTCAGGTAGTTATAAGATTACTTCTTGTTCCTGTTATTGCAGGTATTTCTTATGAGTTCATAAGATGGGCAGGAAAGAATGATAATGCATTTGTAAGAGTTTTGAGTAAACCGGGAATGTGGTTTCAGAAGCTTACTACAAGAGAGCCGGATATGGATATGATTGAAGTTGCCATAAGGGCAGTTGAGGAAGTATTTGACTGGAGACAGTTTATTGCTGAATATTATTCAGAAGCCGATAATCCGGTTGA
>OHCE01000912.1_pt1 | contig 11608 bp, 8 predicted proteins | sample 1577571 | NCBI WGS metagenome assembly OHCE01 (sample SAMEA3879505, study PRJEB24766) | human gut metagenome | biome: human-associated habitat; feature: feces | place: USA | collected 1985/1987 | reverse complement strand
TTTTTTATAAATAATACTGCAAAAATTACTAGTACTGCTCCTGTTACAATAAATGACTCATAAAGACCTTCCCATGTCCTCTTGTTATACATCCCTTGTATTCTCCTCTTCTTCCTGTCTATCCTGTTCGTCATAAAATTCCTGTTCATCTATCAGAAATTCGAAATCAAAATCCATTTCTGTCTGTTTACCATTTACCAGATATTGAATACCGGTATCAAAATCATTATAGTTATTCCATGGACTGTATGCTGCAATGAAAATAATATATCCTTCATCTGTTCCACCTAAATCCATTACATAAACAAAGTCTCTTTGTATTTTTGCATCAGATTCATCCTTTTCATAATACACTTTTGTGTTTGTACTTTGCGCAAGGAGCGTATAATCATCATATTTTTTCACATCTGATTTATTTGCCAAATATGCACTATACCAGACTATCCCATTAAATGTCATGTCTACATGGTCTGTATATTCTTTAAAATTTAAACTGTCTTGCGCTATGTCTTCTTCCAGTTGATTGCGTATATACTCCTTTATCGCTCCTTCATATCTTCCAACTGTATCTACATAATAGCCTCTACACCAGAAGTGACGATTCCCATACTTATATTTTAAGTTAGCATGTTTATCAAATATCATAGGATTTTCCCAATATCACTTCTTAATTTCCTGTATATGATTTGCCGTCTATATTTAGGGGCAAATACTATGTGATATTTACATCTCCACTTGCTGTGTGATAAGCTTTTTACGTCATTCATTGACACCGAACCTCCTTAATATACAATGATGTGGTTGCCAGACCGCTATCATTGTACCATTAGGAGGTTCTTTCCTTTTCTATAAGATAACTTTTATCTACCCCCAGTTTAACTGGGGGTTTACTCATGCCTTTTCGGCGGACAATAAGATATGAAAAAAGAAAACAGCCAATAACCGCTTTCTTTTTTCATGTCTTATGTTCTAAGAACCACGTTTACTTTCCCTAAGCTTATTACGATTGTTTCAATCCAATTATCTACTTCCGCATCAGTTAAAGTTCGATCTGACGCTCTGAAACTCAATCGGTACGCCATAGATTTAAATCCGGCCGGTACCTGTTTTCCCTGATAAAGATCAAAAAGATATAATTTTTCCAGATGTTTATTCCCAGCCTGCCGGATAATATTTTCGATATTTTCATTTGATAACTGTTCCGGTACAAGGACCGCAAGATCTCTTTCCGCAGAAGGAAATTTTGGAATTTTTTTATAGTTAGTCGCAGCTCCTGCAAAAATCATAATATCCGGCAGGGAAATCGTGAATCCGTAAACTATTCTTTTTATATTCCATTTATCAAGCACTGCCGGATGTAATTCACCAAATCGTGCAAGAATCACATCATTTTTTACAAATTCTGCTGATACTCCGGGATGGAAAACAGGATAATTCGTACGTCTGATCTTATAATCACGAATAGATAATGCTGAGAGAACATTCTCCATAACTGCCTTAATGTCAAAGAAATCATATTCTCTCTGATCATTAGGATATCCATTTTCTGCAGGCCCTCCACACATAAGTCCTGAAATAAGACTATATTCTTTGGGAAGTTCATCTAATGGAAATCTTTTAGGTTCATAAATATGTCCATATTCAAAAATAGCTACCTGATCATTTTTCTTTGAAAGATTGTATTGCAGAGTATGCATTAGCCCGGGCAGCAATGATGTTCTCATATCTGGATATTCATCCGAGATTGGATTCATGATTGAAATAGCATCATACACGCTGCTATCTTCAGGGAAATTCAATTTTTTCAAATCATTCTTATCCATGAAGCTGTAATTAACAACTTGAGATAATCCATTCTCCACAAGAATATCAGTAACCTTGAAAAGAACTTCTTGCGATGGACTCATAATCCCCTTGGTGACCGCGCTCCATGGTGTGGTAATCGGTATATTAGAATATCCATATACACGTGCTACCTCTTCCGCTAGATCCGGCATTCCATACAAATCCATACGGAAATCAGGAACTGTTACGCGTATTTTCCCATTATTTTCCGCCACTGAAAAGTGGAGACTCTCAAGGATGTCAATCATTTCATTTTTACTTAATTTGATCCCGATATAGTCATTAATTTCATCTATTGTGGTATTGATAATTTGCGGTTCTGATTTGATGGGGTATTCGTCCAACAGCCCCGGAGCAACGGTACATGCACCTTGCTCTATCAGCAACTGGCAAATCCGATTAATTGCCATTTCTGTTCTTGCGGGATTGATTCCTTTTTCATATCGACCGGAAGCTTCGGAACGCAGACCTAGCCGCCGTGACGTTCTTCGCACCGAAGCACTATCAAACACTGCCGCTTCCAGAAATACACTCTTTGTTTTATCAGTAATTTCCGCGTCAAGTCCCCCCATTACGCCGGCAATACAAACAGGATTTCCTGCTTTGTCTGCTATAACAAGATCCGTATGATGCAAAATACGTTCAACGCCATCCAGAGTTTTTAAGTTTTCTTTCTCACCTGCAAACCGACAGGTCAATTCATTTCCTTCTACTTTATCATAATCATAAGTATGGAGCGGTTGTCCAATTTCAAGCATAACATAATTCGCTGCATCCACAATATTATTGATTGGTCGAATTCCATTACTGCGCAAACGGTTCTCCATCCACATCGGAGAACGACCCATTTTTATATTTTCCATCAAACGTCCGCAAAAACGTTTACAATATCTAGCATCAGAAATATGTACAGCAGCACGCCCCTGGATAGGCATTCCACTTTCAGCCACATTTATAGAAGGAAGCGTTACTTTTCTTTTGAAAACAGCACCTACTTCAAGCGCCATTCCAATCATACTAAAACAATCTGCACGATTAGCAGTTAATTCCATTTCAAAAATCACATCATCCAAATCATACAAAGTATGAAAGTCGCCCCCCACTTGCGTATCTGCAGGAAGAATCATAATTCCTTCCTTATTGACACCGGGGAATAAATTCTCGTCCAAACCAAGTTCACTACAGGAACACATCATTCCTGCCGATTTCACGCCACGAAGTTCACCCGCTTTGATTTTTATATCACCATACTTTAGTCCGCCAGGGGTTCCAGCATCATGTTTTGCAGGCACATGCGCTCCATCTAATGCTACGGGAACAATCAATCCTTCCTTTACATTATTTGCCCCCGTTACAATTTGAATGGAATCTGGTCTGCCAACATCCACATGGCAAATAACCAGCTTATCCGCGTTAGGATGCTTTTCGACCGATAAGATCTTTCCGGTAACAACCCCACTAATCCCTTTCCCAGGATAAATGACACGTTCAACTGGTATTCCATCTATCGTCAGAGTCTCTGCCATTTCTTCCGGATCAAGACCTTTTATATCAACAAGCGTTCCCAACCATTTTAAAGAAACATTCATTTTCTCTCCTCCCGATCAGAACTGTTCCAGGAATCTGATATCATTTTCATAGAAATTTCTGAGATCATCAATTCCATAAAGCAACATAGCAATGCGCTCAATTCCCATACCAAAAGCAAACCCACTTACAATGTTTGGATCATATCCATTTAATTTCAGAACCATGTTGTGCACCATACCGCAGCCAAGTATTTCAAGCCAATCGGGATCATTACTTTCAGAATGTGTTCTGGAAGCAAAGGAAATATCAACTTCTGCTGAAGGCTCTGTAAAAGGAAAATAACTCGCACGAAAACGAATTTTTGTATCAGCCCCAAACAAATCCTTCAGAAATATTTCCAAAGTCCCTTTTAAATCAGAAAATTTAATGCCCTTATCAACAACCAATCCTTCTACCTGATGAAATACTGGAGAATGGGTTGCATCATTATCCCACCGAAAAACTTTTCCCGGTGCAATCATTCTGATTGGTGAATTAGGTATATGCTTTCGAAGTGTCCGAACCTGCACGGGAGATGTGTGAGTACGAAGTAAAATTTCAGGAGTAATATAAAATGAATCCTGCATATCGCGGGCAGGGTGGTCTTTAGGTAAATTCAAGCACTCGAAATTATAAAAATCTTCTTCAATCTCAGGACCCTCTTCTACAGAATACCCCATTCGAATAAATGATTTCATAATTTCACGTAAAGCCTTATCAAGTGGATGAATATGTCCTGACCTTTGGTGACGTGCAGGAAGTGTTATATCAACTATTTCACTTCTGATTTTTTCTTCAAGTTTTTTTGCTTTCAATTCTTCCAGTTTTTCGGTGAATTGCTTCTCAACCGTTTCCCTGATTTTATTGGCAAGAGCTCCCATAACAGGGCGTTCCGATTCGGATAAATCTTTCATCTCGCGGAGAATAGATGTTAATTTCCCTCTTTTTCCGAGAAATACCACTTTAGTATCCTGAAGCTCTTTTTCATCAATGCATATACGAATCTGTGCCTCTGCATCAGATTTTAATCTCTTTAATTCGTCTTTCATAAATTCAATAATATACGCCTGGATTTGTTCCGTAATCTCGTTCAATGAAGATTTTTCTTCCCCTTGGTATTTCTTTAAATCACTAAGAATTCCTACTATTTGACTTCTTATTGCTGCAGATGCTTCTTTTGACGCAATATTATCTCGGCAATTATTGAGAAGCCCCAGTGCCTTTACCCGTAGTTTCTCCAGTTCAGCCATCTTTCATTCCTCCTTCACGTTACAGATGATCTCTTTTTTAACATTCGAAAAAACTAAAAAAATCCAAAATAAAAAACCCCCCCCCTAAAGGGGCGAAGTTCATTTCGCGGTACCACCCTGATTTCTCACTTGAAAACTTTAACGCAGCTTTACGTTCAGCCTACTCTATTCAGCAGAATGCTCCGAAGTGAAATGGAAATCCCTATCCCACCGGTGTCCCACTATCACCGACTCCCTGAATGGATTAAAAGAAAACCTCTCTTCATCATTACAAATGATAATATGAAATTATTGTAGCATCATGAATATAAATGTCAAGATGCTGCAATAATACCTTGATTCACTAATAATTAAGTATGATTAAAATGTTGTTTCATTAGCAATAACTAACCTTTGTATCTGATTCGTACCTTCATAAATCTGCATGATTTTTGCATCACGCATATATTTTTCCACCGGGTTCTCTCTGGAATAACCATTACCTCCCATAACTTGTACGGCAGTCGTTGTTACTTCCATTGCTGTATCCGATGCAAAACACTTTGACATGGCGGAATATAATCCGGCTTTTTTATCTTTATTCATTTGTGCAACACATGCTTTATAAGTAAGGATTCTGGCCGCCTCAGTTTTCATAACCATATCGGCAATCATCTGCTGCACCATTTCAAAAGTTGCAATTTTTACGCCAAACTGTTTTCTATGGTGAGAATATGCCACAGCAGCCTCAATCGCAGCCTGGGCAATCCCAACTGAAATAGCCGCAACAACAGGACGTGACATCTGCATCGTCTGCATAGCAATCATAAATCCGCGCCCTTCTTTTCCTACTAGCGCAGAATCCGGTACAAAGCAGTCCTCAAAAATAATTTCAGCCGTCGCTGAAGCACGGATCCCCATCTTATCCTCTTCTTTGCCAATGGAAATTCCTTTTGTATCAGCATCTACAAGAAATACAGTAAGACCTCTGATTCCGCCTCCTTCTCTTGTATTGGCAAAAAGAGTAATCTTGTCAGCAATAGGAGCATTTGTGATAAAACATTTTGTCCCATTTAAAATATAGCCGCCTTCAACTTTTTCAGCACGACAGGAAACCGCCCCCGCATCAGAGCCTGCCCCGGGCTCTGTTAACGCAAAACATGCCATTCCTCCCCGGTTTAGACAGTCAAATAAATCCCTCTTCTGCATATCACTCCCCGCAAAAAGAATAGGGAATGACGCCAGAGAATTTGCTGCACAAATTGTAGCAACACCGGCACATCCTTTTGATAATTGTTCACTGATTAAAGCACCTGTCAGCAAATCTATCCCTGCTCCGCCATATTCTTTCGGCACAGACAATTGTGTCATTCCGGATTCCTTCAGAACCTTCAGCAACTCTTCATCCATGACTCCGCTTTTGTCAATCCGAAGAGCACGCGGCGCAATTTCTTTTTCGGCAATTGTTTTCGCCAGGTCTATTAATTCCTGTTGTTTTACATCTACTGAAAAATCCATCTATTCCTCCCCAATATACAAGATTCGCTGAAACATCGTTTATTATTATAGCAGATAAATAACGTTTTTCCATTTCAATATTTAACAGAGTAATATTCTTACAAAATTATAACTTAGTATTATAACTCAGTAAAAGGTCTGATGCCTGTACATACGGCAATGCGCCTTTACTCATAGTGTAGTGCGTCAATTGGATTTAGTTTTGCTGCCTTCTGCGCAGGATACAATCCAAAAACTAAACCAATAATAACCGAAAACAGGAAAGATCCTATAATCGGCAGAGGAGAGATAACAGAAGACATACCGACTATGTGTGGAATCAATAGCGCTATCGACACACCTACAATAATTCCAATTAAACCACCGGCAATGCTTACCGTAATGGATTCAATCAAGAACTGGACAATAATCATATGGTAAGTCGCACCAATCGCCTTTCGTATACCAATTTCCCTGGTACGTTCAGTCACAGATACCAGCATAATATTCATAATTCCGATACCACCGACCAAAAGGGAAATTGCAGCTATACTTCCAAGAAAAACAGTTAAAGTCTGTGTAGTTGATTCCATAGTTTCAAGTAAATCTTGAGAGTTCTGAATGTTAAAGTCATCTTCTTTACCAATAACAATACGGTGGCGGGTCCGAAGCAAATTAGTTACATCCGCCTCAATCTGCGGTAAAACATTACTGTCATCAGCAGTAAGTACAATTCTGCTTACATAAGTAATCCCCATCATACGTTCCTGAACAGTGGTAAATGGACTGAGTATCCGATCATCCTGATCTATGAATGAGTAACCTTTACTTTCCAACACGCCAATAACTGTAAACGGATTCCCTTTAATTCTAATTTTTTGCCCGACCGGTGACTCTGATCCAAAAAGGCCTGTTGCTACCGTTTTACCAATTACACAGACTCGTTCGCGGCCAGTATACTCCTGTTCATTCCAATAGCGTCCCTCTGCTATTTTCAAATCAGAAATAGATAAATAATCCGATGTTACACCATAAACATTTGTTGTCCAATTCTTATTACCACTGACTACTACATAGCTATTACTTACTAATGGTGCCGCGTTAGATACATTAGGTAAATTCTTGACCGCCAGATAGTCTTTATAAGTCAAACTTTGCATAGAACCGGCTGCAGGTCTGACCCCGGGCTTTCTTGACGTTCCCGGAATAATAGTAATCTGATTGGAACCAAGACTTGCGATATTATTTTCAATATCCGCACGAACGCCGTATCCCAATGACATCAAGGCTATTACAGCTGCTACACCAATAATAATTCCCAACATCGTCAGAAGTGATCGCATTTTATTACTGAAAATTGAGTCAAAAGCCATCAGTATGCTTTCAAAATAAATATTTGTCATTCTAATTTTCCTCTTATATCTTTACTGATATGTCCATCAGAAAGAATTACATGTCTTTCAGCATAATTAGCCACGCCTAACTCATGAGTCACTAAAATAACCGTTTTCCCGGATTGATATAAATTTGAAAAAATTTCCATGACTTCTTTTGTTGACTTGCTGTCTAAATTGCCGGTTGGTTCATCTGCCATGATTATGGAAGGATCATTAATAAGTGAACGGGCAATCGCAACACGCTGGCGCTGTCCTCCTGACATTTCAGCAGGCATATGGTGTATACGATCTCCTAAACCAACAGCCTCAAGCATTCTCTGCGCCCGCTGTTTTCTTTCATTTTTATATACATTTCCGTAAATCATGGGAAGGATCACGTTATCCAACGCAGATAACCGAGGTAATAGATTGAAACTTTGAAATACAAATCCTATCTTTTGATTTCGTGTAAAAGCAAGTCTCGCGTCATCTAAAGTGGCAACCTCTTCCCCGTCTAACTGATAAGAACCTTTTGTAGGTCTATCCAGACATCCAAGAATATTCATCAGTGTGGATTTTCCGGCTCCTGATGGTCCCATAATAGATATAAACGATCCTTTATTGATGGTCAGCTGAATATCAGTTAATACCGGAACCTCCTGTGTTCCGATGTAATAGCTTTTACATATATGTTCTAATTTTATAACGGTCTCTTCCGCCGCTGTTTCTTTCTCTTTCATAATTAGAACCCCGGTCCCCCATGTTGTGATTTAGCCACTCGAGTAGATGAGGTTTCCTGGCTCACAGTCCCACTGACAACAATTTGGTCATTTTCATTCAACCCGGAAATAATCTCTACCTCTTTATCTGTCGTAATTCCGGTTTTAACATATACTTTAGTCACATCATTTCCATCTTTTACGTATACATAGGAACCTGTCGCATCACTCCGAAGTGCAGTCACCGGAATAACCAATGCATCTTTACTTTCTCTTCCCATAATTTCTGCACGAGCTGTCATTGACGGATAGAGACCAGATAATTCATCCGCATTAATTGATACATAGACGGTGTAATATACAACTGAAGAACTGGATGAACTGGAAGAGGAAGAATATTCTTTTTTGGAAATATCACTGACTGTTCCATGAAAGATCCTTCCTGGGTAAGCATCCACCGTGAAGGATACTGTCTGTCCAATGGCAACTTCTCCGATATCCGTTTCATCTACTAAGAGTTCTATTTTCATTGCTGAGAGATCTGCTACTGTAACAATGACCATTTGGCTCGACAATCCCTGAGATACGGTCTCACCTTCCTGCATCGGTTCACCAATTATTACTCCATCCAGGGGCGAGGTAATCACTGTGTCATTAACATCAGCTTGTGCCTTGGTATAAGCTGCCTGTGCGTTCAAATAAGATAATCTCGCATCATCCATGGTCTGATATGCAACAGCGCCTTGCTCATAAAGACTATTCAAGCGATTGTAATATGACCTTTTATTCTCCAATGTATTTTTCGCCTGCTCCATGGTAGATGTCAAGGATTTCGATTCAATAGTTGCTAAAATCTGCCCTTTGGTAACAGTCTCATTTTGCTTTACATAAACATGTTCCAATGTGCCTGAAGCAGTAGCGGATAATTTTACACTGTTAACAGGCTTGATGGTACCTGTCGCATCAACAATCATTCCGATATCAGAACGACTTACTTTCCCCAGTGTATAAGTATCTTTTTTCTCTTGGCTATTCCAATTATAAAGGCAGTAACTGCCCCCACCTATAATAAGAAAAATAATCAGTATAATCATCAGAAATTTTCTATTCATAAGAACCTCCTATATCTATTCACATTAAGAATCTTATTTTCTCATCCACAAAAGGTGAGCAAAATACCAGCATACATATCGATAATATTTATTCTATCATCCTCCATCTGATAAAAAAAGCTATTGATATCAAAATAAGATTATTTTCCTACCACCCTTTTAAGTAAATAAGACGAAAAAGAAACCTGATCCAGTTGTTATATCGATAACTAATAACTAGACCAGGCTTATACCATAAAGAATTTATTTCAATGTCGCACCATCAACTAAATTTCATTATAAAGTGGGTATTTTTTACAAAGAACTGACACTCTTTCAGCACATGATTTTTTGACTTCATCTTTATCAGTATTTTTAACCACTGTACTGATAATATCCGCAATTTCTTTAAAATCTTCTTCAACAAGCCCTCTTGTAGTCAAGGCAGGAGATCCGAGACGAATACCGCTTGTTACAAAAGGAGATAATGTTTCAAAAGGAATCGTATTTTTATTTGCGGTAATGCCAATTTCGTCAAGAACAGTTTGTGCTGTCTTGCCGGTAATTCCAATCGCTCTCATATCCGCCAACAGCACATGTGTATCAGTGCCACCAGAAATTACACGAATTCCACGATTTTGCAATTCATCAGATAAAACTTTTTCATTTTTCTTTACCTGCTTCGCATATTCTTTGAATGCCGGTGAGAGATCTTCCCCAAAGGCGACCGCTTTCGCTGCGATGACATGTTCCAACGGCCCCCCCTGCATACCGGGGAAAACAGCTTTATCAATCGCTTTCGCATATTCTTCCTTACACATAATAATACCTCCTCGCGGTCCGCGAAGAGTCTTATGTGTTGTCGTTGTAACAATATCGGCCCACGGCACTGGACTTGGATATTCTCCCCCTGCAACTAATCCCGCAAAATGTGCCATATCAATCATCAGTAATGCGCCAACTTCATGTGCAACAGCAGCCATTCTTTCAAAATCAATAATACGTGAATAGGCGGAAGTTCCTCCAATAATCATTTTGGGACGTACTTCTTTTGCCAATTTTTCCATAGCGTCATAATCTAAAAGTTCATCATCTTCTCTAACACCATAAGGAAGTACATTAAAATAATTTCCAGATACATTGACAGGACTGCCGTGTGTTAAATGTCCGCCATCGGTCAAATTCATCCCTAAAACCGTATCACCAGGGTTAAGCAATCCATAATAAACAGCAAAATTAGCCTGTGAACCAGAATGAGGCTGTACATTTACATGATCGGCACCAAAAAGCTCTCTTGCACGATCGATTGCCAGCTGTTCTAATTTATCCACATACTCACAACCGCCATAATAGCGTTTCCCGGGATATCCTTCCGCATATTTATTGGTAAGGACACTGCCCTGTGCTTCCATCACCGCATAACTTACTATATTTTCAGAGGCTATCATTTCCAGTTTGTTTCTCTGTCGATTTAATTCCTCTTGTATAATCGCATAGACCTCTTTATCTTCGTCTTTTAAATGATAATTTATCATAACTTTTACCTCTCTTCCCTTCTATAATGAGCGCGCTCTCCACCGATCAGTGGCGGTCTGGTACGGGCAGCAACTACTAATGCTTCACCAATTTTATTATTTTTAAGTCTCACCGGAACCGCAACACGCTTCAGATGCATCCCAATCATAGTGAGACCTATATCTAATCCGGCATCTGCTTTTATTTGAAGGACCGCTGCCGGATCTTTAAATGTATAATAAGCATTTGTAGAAAATGAACCACCTGCATGAAGCCAGGGCACTACTGTTACTTCTTCATAGCCCAATTCATCCGCGATTTTTCTCTCTATAATAAGCGCACGATTTAAATGTTCACAGCATTGAAACGCCAGATGCAAACCCTTTTCATCCGCCTTTTCAATCAAGGTTGAAACAATCGCCGTACCCACTTCATAAGAGCTATCTTTTCCAATATATCTGCCGCGAATTTCACTTGATGAGCCGCCAATAACAATCAAGTTTCCTCGCTTTAAGTTTCCGGACTTGCATAACTCTTCAAAAGCTTCGGCTGCTTCTCGCTTCAAAGATTCGTACATGATTTCATCCTTTCGATTTCTGTAATTTTATCTATACGCCTGGCATGTCTTCCGCCTTCAAACTTCGCGTTCAGCCATTCATCAACGATACATTTCGCTGTTTCAATACCGATCACACGTGCTCCGAATGCAATTATATTCGCATCGTTGTGTTCTTTCGCCATTCTTGCTGTATATGGATCGCTGCATA
>OHCE01000906.1_pt1 | contig 11650 bp, 9 predicted proteins | sample 1577571 | NCBI WGS metagenome assembly OHCE01 (sample SAMEA3879505, study PRJEB24766) | human gut metagenome | biome: human-associated habitat; feature: feces | place: USA | collected 1985/1987 | reverse complement strand
GTCAATGTGGGCGATGATCGAAAAATTGCGGATATGCGAAAGGTCGGTCATGTGCGGTTCCTCTCTTAGTAAGCGATATTTTCAGTCGCGACAGTCTCATATTTGGCGGAGCTGGAGAAATAGGCGTCGAGAATGGGAATGCAGACATTCGCCAGATTGCCGCCCTGTGAGCCGCGCTCGACATAGACGGAGATGGCGATCTCGGGATTGTCCGCCGGAGCGTAGAGCACGAACGAAGCGTGGTCAGAGCCGGAGAACGAGCCGGTGGAGGTCGTGCCCTGCCACTGCGCCGTGCCGGTCTTGCAGGCGATGGGGATGGGATAATCCCTGAGATACTGCTCCGCCGTGCCGATGGAGGCGGTCATGCGCATACCCTGATCGAGCGCGGCCAGCGCCTTTTCGGAGATCTCCGCGTTTTCGCACTTTTTCTGCAGGTCGAGGAACAGCTGGGCGAACTGCTCCTTATACTTCTTTTCAAGCGTCGGGAACTCATCGCTAAGCAACCGCACAAGACCGTCCTGGTCGATGGACGGCATCTGGATGACGACAAAGCGCGACGTGAGCGCTTCGTTCAGCTCGCGTGTGCCGGCATAGCCGTAGTTCATCGTGCCGATGAAGCGCGCGGCGGGATCGACCTCCACGCGCTCGTAGCCGGGAACATCGATGGCGCGGCGGAAGTCGAGCGTCGCGTGCAGTACAGCAAGCGCCTCATTTTTTGCCATGTTGATCTCGTCGAGCACGCCGAAGCCACCATGCTTTGCGCAAAGGTACACGGGGCCGGGGCGGAAGCGGCTCGCGGCGTCCATGTTCACGTGGAACGACACGTCCCATGCGGGACGGGCGAAGACCTGGGCGAGGTTTTCCGCCAGTACGTTTTTGCCCGTGGCCTTGCTGCCCGCGAGCAGCAGGTTCTCCCCGCACAAAATGGCGGCGACCGCCTCTTCCCACACGTCCTTGCCATAATAATGATACCGCGGCTGCGGGATGCGGTTTTGCAGCTCCGGCGGCGTCGGATACTGCGCGTTAAATTCACGAATGCCATCCAAAAGGTCGGGACTCAGCCCCTCCTGTTTCAAAAAATCCAACAAATCGATCACTCTTTCTTGCCATGTGCACTGCACGTTCTTTTTTTCGGTCATCATCATAACACGGAAAAGGGAGTTTGCAAGCAAAAGTTTTGCATTTTTACAGAAAATATATAGCGGTTTTCTGCTTTTCGCACAGGTGCGAAGGGATATGCCGCCTGCGGGCGGCAGGGGCAAAGGGGATATTCTCTTTCGCGAAAGAGAATATCCCCTTTGGAACCCCAAGAGAAAGACTTTTGATTGGCAGTTCCGGGCTTGAATGACCTTTATGCCTCCGGAATGGGAGTGCCTGCGCGTGGCGTTGCCGCGTTGATGCCTGCTATACGATTTGGTGTGCTTCTATTATCCGCTGCCGCTCTGCCAGTCTTGTAGTAGTGCAGCCTAATTCCCGTCTACCGCCAATCCCTACAATGCGGCGAGCGCAGCAATGCCGTATTCCGCACGCAGTCTGCCGCCGAGGGAACGTCACTCGCGCCTCACGATAGTAAGGCGCGGTTGTGAGTTGCCACGACTCGCAGAAGATTCATGGCGAAGCCATGTACACCGCACCCGATTGCGCAGCGTGTGCAGTTCTTCAAGATCGAGACTGCCAATGTCGGGGGTTGAGGGGGACTCCCCTCGCGTTCTCTTGGGGGATCTAAAGGGGGCCATTCTCTCACGTGAGAGAATGGCCCCCTTTGTCCGCACCCTGCGGGTACGCAGGGAATAGGAAAACGGCCCTTGCGCCGCATTGCAAAATGCGTATTGACAAAATATGACGTTATCCATATAATGTCATAAGTTGAAAAAAGGGAGGACGTCTGCTATGCTGCTGAAAAAACGCAACAAATGTCATTTCGTTTCCCTTTTTGTTTTTCATATTTAGAATATGGACCATCTGTCGATTCCTCGACAGGTGGTCTTTTTTTAGGAGGAGAGAGCGATGATCGAAAGTTGGAAGGACGTTCAGATCGTGCCGGAGTTCTGCGATCAGGGCGTGGACTGCTACCGTTTGGAGGGAGGGCACTTCCTCAACGAGTATTACATTGTCTCGGAGGCCGAGACGCGAAAGCTGATGAACCATCCGGAGGTGGTGGGCTACGAGGTGTACGCCTCGCTCGTGACGGCGACCTCGCAGATGATGTACTACCTGAAGGAGAAAAAGAAGATCACGTCGGCGAATATCCTCTCGATCCTGCGGGGAGCCTTGAACTACCCGCTGGAGGAGAGCTGCTACAAAGAGCACATCCGCGTCCACGACATCAGCTTTATGTCGAGCGAGCGCGTTTTTGAAAACGGCGAGATGACGGGCCTTGAGATCAAATACTGCAAGCTTGCCACCGTGCCGAACAGCACGCTGCTGATCGGCGACATCATCGCCTCCGGCGAGACGCTTGTGAACTGCCTGCGCTATGTGATCGACTATTACCGCAAGCAGGGGACCAAGCTGCGCAATATCGTCCTCTTCACGATCGGCGGCACGCAGGGCGTTGAGATCCTGGAAAAGCTGACGCAGGAGATCCGTGTGTACTGGCCGGGCTTTGAGGGATTTGTCACGGTGTATTACGAGGGCATTTTCAGCTGCTATGAAGAGGGAAACAAGGGCGTTTCCGGCATCAACCGCGCGCTGATCGACTTCTACTGGAAAGGCGGCATCATTGCCCCTGCCTTCCGTCGCGAGACGCTCTCGATGCAGAATCCCCTTTTTGAAAAGTGCACGATCTACGACGGCGGCGCCCGCCGCTACGAGATCCACGAGCATATTGAAGAGGTGCTCGAATTCTGGAACGGCATCTTAGAGCGCGCCGACAGCATCGACAAGCAGGCGCTGCTCGAGGAAAAGCTCGGGCATCCGCTGCCGATCTCCTATGAGGACTGGCTGAAGGACTGTCACTATGAAAAACTGGACAAAAAGACGACGCGCTGGCTCTATCAGCAGGAGCGCGGCTTTGTGGAGGGCATGCGCGATGTTTCGCTGAAGGAGATCGCGCGCCAGCGGATCGACGAGTTCACCACGACCCTGAGAAAGTATATCCTTTAAAAAATTTATAGATCAGAGAGGACAGAACGCATGAAGAATGAAAAGACGGTAGTGGATATTGACTACGCAGAGGCGATCGTGCCGAAAAGCGCCCGACGCGGCATCGTGACCATGTTTATGATCATGCTGGGCTTCACCTTTTTCTCCGCGAGCATGTGGGTGGGCCAGCAGTTGGCGGACGGCCTGGATTTTCAGGGCTTCGTCGTGTCGATGATCGTCGGCGGCGTGATCTTGAGCCTGTACACGGGACTTTTGGGCTACGTGGGCGCGGAGACGGGCATGAGCCTCGACCTTCTGGCCCGCAAGGCCTTTGGCGTCAAGGGTTCGTATCTGCCCTCGGCCATGATCTCGTTCACGCAGATCGGCTGGTTCGGCGTGGGCATCGCCATGTTTGCCATCCCGGTCGCCAATGAGCTGCTGGGCGGCAGCAAGACGGCGGAGTGGGCGCTGGTGATCGTTGCCGGTATCTGCATGACGGCCTCGGCCTACTTTGGCATCAAGTCGCTCACGATCGTCAGCTATATCGCCGTCCCGATGGTTGCGGTACTGGGTACGGTCGCGATGGTGCTCGCCGTCATGCGCGGCGACGGCACGATCGTCGATCAGTTTGCCAAGTCCAGCGGCACGCTGACGGTGATCGGCGGCGCGGGACTGGTCGTTGGCTCGTTCGTCTCCGGCGGCACGGCGACGCCGAACTTCTCCCGCTTTGCCAAAAGCGGCAAGGTGGGCGCCATCACAACGGTGATCGCGTTCTTCATCGGCAACTCTCTGATGTTCTTCTTCGGCGGTGTCTCGTCGGTCTATGTGGGCGGCAACGACATCTTCGAGGTGATGATCAACCTTGGCCTGTTCTACCTCGCCATCCTGGTCCTGGGCCTGAACATCTGGACGACGAACGACAACGCGCTCTATTCCGCGGGCCTCGGCCTTGCCAACATCTTCGGCCAGAAAAAGAAGCCCATGGTGCTTGTCTCCGGCATCATCGGCACGGTGCTCGCCGTCTGGCTGTACTGGAACTTCTGCGGCTGGCTGAACATCCTGAACTGCACGCTGCCGCCAGTGGGTATCATTCTGGTGCTGGGCTATTTCCTGAACAAGGAAAAGTATCAGGACGTGGAGGTCAGCGAGAATGTCAACTGGTTCGCAGTGCTCGGCGTGGTGCTCGGCGCGGTGGTAGCGAATCTGGTGCATTGGGGCATCGCCTCGATCAATGGCATGGTGGTCGCCGCGGTGTGCTACCTGATCGGCCGCGCGGTGGAGAAGAAGTAAAAAGGTGTAACTTCCGCCAAGAAAATTGCAGAACAAAAGCCCATCAGCTCGTCGAGCTGATGGGCTTTTTCCTTTGCATGAAGTGCAGAAGATCACTTCGTGCTCGCCGCGTAGAGCATGATCACCGTCAGCGCGATATAGACCGCGCAGGCCGCGGCGATCACAGCGCAGAGTGCGATGCAGGCGACGCGAAGCGTTCTCTTTTGCCGGAGCTTTCGCGCCGATAGCACGACGCCCGCGATGGACAGAAAAAACAGCAGTGCTGCGACCCAAAGCTGCATACGACCGCTCCTTTCTTCACTCCGCCGCAGGGCGGAAGACGTCGATCATGTCGGTGCACCACTTGAGCTCGCGGGTGAAGCGGCGGCGCAGCGCGTCGGGCGGCTCCTTGCCCTTGCCGACATCGAAAAAGCCGCGGCCGCTGTGTACGGCGATGTATAGCGTCCCATCGGCGTGCAGGCTGACGGAAAAATCGCCGAAGGCGGTGTTGGTGAGCGCAAGAATGCGCTCCATGCGGCTGGGACTCAAAAAGCGCAGCGCCCAGTCGGCATCATCGCAGCTCAGGTTGAAGTGCTTGTTGAAGTCCTCGTAATCCGTCTTGATGGTTTTTGCGCGGAAGAGCTTGTCGAGCTTGCCGCGCGGCCAGAACATGAGGTCTGCGGGGTACGTTTTGCCGAGCTCGCAGGCCATCCACTGACCATTGTAGACCACGCGCTCGGCGGACTCCATCATGTCGTTGTTCTCATTGCGGTATTCGTCCACATCCGTCAGCGTGACGGTGCAGAGCTCGGACGTAAGGCTGCGGTAGGTGAAGTCGATGCGGCCGCTGGCGCTGTCGTAGACGTATGACGGCAGCGGAATGTTTGAACCCTTGATATCCACAAGGTTTTGCTTTCCGATGGGCTGCACGTCTTCAAAATTCGCGTTCATGATCTCCGGCACGAGGGACTCAAAGACCGCTTTTCCGGCGGCCTTCCGGTGCTTGTTCAGAACGCCCTGCCCCAGCAGCGCGACGACGATGCCGATGACCGTCAGCGCCGTGACCGAGGTGAAAATACCGATCGCCGTCGCGGCGCAGCCTATCACCGTGAGGAGCTTGCCGCGGCCACCGCCGCGCTTGCCGTTTTGCAGCTCGCGCGCGAGCTGTTCGTCGGTTATTGTTTGATTTTTTTCCATCGTATCATCCTTTCTCAGTCCCGCGCCGCAAAAAGAGCGGTGTTTTTCAGCAGAAGATCCAGCGTTTCCTCCATTGCGTGCAGCGACGTGCAATAGCTGCGGTGCAGGGCGTCAAGGTCGCGCAGGTCTACATTACTGGCAACGGCGGCAAAGCCATAGTCTGTTTCCACTGCCAGCGAGAGCACCCGGCCTTCCCAGCGGAAGCTCAAAAGCTGTCCTTCGACGCGCTGCCTGAACTCGTTCAGCAGTTCCATAAACTGCGGGGCAAGAAGGGAGAGGGCATCCTGCTCCGGCTCTGCTGTGACGCAGAAGCATCGGTCAAACAGCGCATCGCCCGTCGCTGCGCCGCGCGGACTGTCCTCTGTCCTTGCGTTGACGAGGACGGGGGAGGGGGCGGGCGTCTGCGTTTCGCAGCGCAGCACGAGACCTTTGAATACCATCTCGTGGCAGGTCTCATAGCCTTCGTGACCGCACCCTCGCTCATACACATGGTCCAGCCGCACATTGGCGGCGGAAAAATGCACGCCGCGATAATCGCCCTCATGGAAATTCTCAACCGTACATTCCTCCCACTGACCGTCCAGCAGGTGGAACGTCCGGAGAAACGGCTCGTCAACGCACATTTCCGGTGTGTGCATATCCGGGCCGAAGGCCTTTTCCCATTCCGCACGGAAAAAGTCTCCAAACTGCTCCTGTATCAGGGCCTGGAGCTTCTTTTGCGCGCTGCCGCCCAAAAAGACCGCGCAGCAGATGCCGCCGAAGAACAGCACCCCCGTCAGGATGGCCTTGAGCGCGGTGTCCTGCACGGCAAAGTACGAGACCGTGCCGCTCAACGCGCCAAAAAGGCCCACCAGGATCCAGATGCGCGACATTTTCTGATAGTGCCCGAGCTTTTTCGAAAGCTCGGCGTCGCTGAGTTTTCCTCTTCCTGTCATTTCACATCCATCCTTTATCATGGCGTTTTCAAATATCCCAGTTGTCCATCCAGTTTTCGCCCCAGTCGTCAGCGGGATCATACGGCGCTTCGGGGATCCAGCCCGCGGGATAGACGAGACCGTCTTCGTCGTGGTAGGCAAGGCCGTCGTCGCCGATGGTATAATCGTTGCCCAGAAGGTAACGGTTCACACCGTCGTAGTACCAGATATAGAAGGTGGAGTATTCGTCTTCGTAAAACTCCGCGTTTTCCATGTCCGTGTAGGTATAGAAGTCGGCGTTGCGGTAGAAGACACCGTCAAAGTGCTGATCGTCCCCGTAGCGGCCAAAGCGTTCGGCGGAGAGGGTGAAGCTATTGCCGTCGTCGCTGGGGCAGAGGTAGGCGCGCGTTCCGTTGTCGTAGAGGTAGAGGTCCATGCCCTCGCCCTCGTCGTTCATCGTGCCGCTCATGGAATAGCCCGGTGAGCAGGCGATGTACTGCATGAGGGACGAGTCGATGACGATGGTCTCGCCCAGGGCGTTCTGCCACATGCCGTCCCAGTTGCTTTTATCCCACTCGACGATCTCCGCCTCGTCGTCGCGGAGGAAGGTGTGGCGGTGGATGGTGAGCCCGCTGCCCTCGCCGTTCTGGTTCGGTAGCAGCACGCCGTCGTCGCGCAGGAGAAAATTGTAGAGAAAGCCGTTGAAAAAGATCATCGGCCGGCCGCTCGCCTCGGACAATTCAAATTCTCCGCGCCCGCCGAGACCCCAGCCGGTGCGGTAGGCATAGAAGCCCTCCTCACTGTCAAAGTACAGCCTCGAGGTGCCGTCGATGCTCCACATCCCGTCGAGAAATTCCATGTCCATGACGGTCTCATAGCCGCTTTGCGGATCATCAGAGCTGCTGTCGCCGCAGGCGGTCAGGCTCAGCAGGAGCAGCAGCGCGAGCACGAGCGGCAGAAGATACGTTCGGTGCGTCATGCCGTTCACCGCCTTTTTAGTAGCAAATGCTGAAAAACAGCGTGTTGTAGGGGTCGACAAGGTCAATGTCCATGATGCTCGCCTCGGGCGCGATGCTATCGAGCTGCATCCGTCTGGCGCAGTCCTTATAGTTGCCGAGCTGTGGCATGGCGGCGAAGACCAGCCCGTCGTAATCGTCGGGCAGGTAGACCATGTAGCTCTTGGTCAGCACCATCGCCCAATCGCTGACGTTGTACTGCCAGTCGGTCGAGTAGGCGAATTCGATGAGGTATTCGTTGCCGTTATAATTGACGGTATGAACATAGTAGTTGTCGCCGCGCTGGCTGTTGCCGTAGGCGGTGGCGGCGGTGAACCACATGCCGGTGTAGTAGTCGTAGAGCTCGCTGTTGGTGTTGGTGATGTACTGCTCGGTGAAGTACGGGATGGAGCTCTCGGGAATGTAGCAGATGGCGTCGAACTGAATCTCGCGGATGCCGTCGTGCGACTGGTCGCTGTGCTTGATGACCTCCCAGTAGCAGTCGTTTCTCTCATAGCCGTCGCCAAGGCCAGAGTAGCAGGCAACACCGTTTTCCAGAAGATAAGTGCCCGTGTTGACCGCAGCGTTGATCTGTAAGCCGTTGTCAGAGAAATAGGGCGTGTCGTTCAGGTCGGTCTGCACGCCGTTTTCGTGGAAGTAGGAGTAATCCGGCTCGAAGACATAGCGCTCGTCGGCATCCCAGAACCAGACCATCTGCGTCGTGCTCATGTCGGCGTGCTGGAACGTCACGACGACGTCGCTCTCGCCATCGCCGGTGATGTCATCGAACGAAATGTCAAAGCCCGTGCCGTCGTCGTTCGCGTCCTCGACCGTCACGGGGAAGGACACGCTGTCGAAGAGCTCCTGCTCTGGCTCGTCGCGGTAGAAGGCTGCGCTCTCAGGTCCTACGGTGACGAGGACCTTGACGCTGCCCTCGCCCTCGTGTGTGATGGTGCCCTCGGCGGCGACCACGCCGCTCGTGCGCCAGTCATCGCCCGTGACGTCATCGCTGCTGTCGCCGCAGGCGGTCAGGCTCAGGCAGAGCAGAACCGCAAGCAGCACCGCAAGGAAATGATGGGAAGTTTTCATCTTCTTTTCTCCCTTCTTCACGTTTCAAAACGGCTTACTCAAGACGCTCGTAGTAGTCGTTCTCGCCGCCCCACATGATGGAATCGGTGTCAAAAAGCGTGAATTCATAGGTGACGTCCTGATACGTCGTGGAAACGGCATAGTACACGTCGTCCACATCGGTCGGGGCCGAGATAAAGCCGCCGTCGACCTCGGTCGCCTCCGCGCCGGGCGCGCGCTCGTAGAGACCCCAGAGACCGCCGCTGCTGTCGATGTAGATGTAGCTGTCGGCGTCGAGATCACCGTCCAGATACCAGATGCCCGCAAGGTAAGAGAGATCGACCGAACTGTCGCTGCTGTTGTAGTCTTCGGCCTGCGCGTCGAACTCGTCGAGGCTCATTTCATAGGTGAACGAGCCGAGCGAATAGATGTTCACGCTGCTGCCGTCGGCGGAGAACTGATAGGCAACGCCGTCGTGCTCGTTGTAGGCGTAGATGCAGTCATAGTCCGCGTCGTACTGCAAATAGCCGCTGGCGGCGAGGTCGTCGTTGCTGCCGATGCGCCAGCGCGAACCGTTGGTGTCGATGATGAGATAGTCGAAGTCCGTGCCGCTGTCGGGCAGATAGTAACCTTCGAAAGCGCTGTAATCATAGCTGTCGTAGCTTTCCTTGACAAAGCCGTCGATCGTCGACGGCACAGTGGAGTCGTTGCCGTAGTCCGCGGAGTCGCCGGAGTCGTCGCTGCCGCAGGCGGCGAGGGCGAGGCAAAGGATCAGTGTCAGAGTGCAAAGGGCAAAGTGTTTACAAGCGTTTTTCATGTTGTTCTCCTCTCAATTTTGAAAAATCGGCGCGCTCAGTGCGCCCGTTCCGCCATGGACAGAATTTCGTCATGGCTCAGCTCCACGTTGTCGAAGCGGACAAAGATGCCGTTCGTCATGGCGCTGTTCCACACCGCGGGATCGGCAAGCGGGCGGAAGCGGAGCTTGTCGAGATAGGGCTTCATATCGAGCAGCAGGCGGCTGCCGGAGACAAAGTCCACCCGAAGAATGTAGTCCGGGAGCGGTGTGACGGCTGAGATGTATTTTCGGTACAAAGGCATTCCTCCCCTCCGGAAAATAAAAGATCCACCGTACAGCCATTGTACGGTGGATCGGAAAAAGTTGGTATTAACCAAAGGTTAGATAATTTCTTAGGAATATCAATGCAAAATAGGCGTGCTGCGTCCTTGCTGTGTCTTAGCTCTTCGGCGCGGCGAGCTCGGCGAGCCGCTTGCGCTTGGTGCGCACGTCGCCTGTGATGAGAAGCTTAGAATAGATCTGATTGATGTACTGCTTCACGCTTCCCTCGGACAAAAAGAGCTGCTCGGCGATCTCGCGGTTGCTCAGGCGCTTGGCGACGAGCGCGGCGATGGCGCTTTCGCGCTCGGTGAGGCCTGCGAGGGCGGCGGGACGGGAGCCTTCCGCACACTTTTCGCCGCAGCGGCGCACAAAGTCCTCGCCAAGCGGTGTGACCGTTCGGACAAACGCGGCAAATTTCGCACCCGCGCCGCGCGTGAGCGCCGTCTTGAGATAGCGGTAGTTTTCGACAAACGGCAGATAGAGCGCGTCCGGCTCCGCCGCGGCGAGGGCAGAGATCAAAAGTTCGTCTGCCGTCTCGCGCTTGCCGAGCATTTCGTAGGCCGCGGCGGTCTGAAGGCGGATGTGCAGCGCGACGAGCGCATAGTGCATCGCCTCGCACATACCGAGCAGCGCTTCGCTGTGGCCAATGACCTTGGCATATTCGCCCTGGGCGAGGTAGACCTGATTTTCAATAAGCTCCATCATCGGCTTTCCGGGCGCGAGGAAGTGGATGGAGGCGAGTTGATGCTCGCGGAAGACCGCGGGAATTTTTTCGGGCAGTCCCAGCAGCGCATAGTAATAGGCGCAGGAGCTTTGCAGAATGTTGAGCCATGCGACGTTGTGCTGCTGCAGCAGCGCCTCGCGCCGCTGCTCAAAGGACTCGCGCGGCGTGAAAGAAGTGCAGAGCGAGAGCCGCCAGGCGAGAAAGTCGCAGCACAAGGCCATGTTTTCCTGCCCGTTGCCGTCAATCTGCGCATAGGCGCGCTCGAGCATGATCTGCGCGTCGGCAAAGCAGGCGCGCATGAAGTCGGCCTCCGCGCGCATGATGGTCTCAGCGCCCTGCCCGTGGCCGTTTGTGATCTTATAGTAGTGCGGCATGCACTCGTCCATCTCGGTGAGCTCGCTCTGGAGTTCGCCGGACGCGCGGTAAAACATCATCAGCACCGACGGCGAGCCGAACGTCCAGCCCCCGCTTTTCTGGATGCTGATGGCGGGGCGGGACATCTGCGCGCTGGCGCTGCGGTGCAGGCGGCTCATGGCGCTGATATCGTTGTAGCAGAGGAAGCTCAAAATGAGATCGCATTCGCCCAACAGGTTGCCGCGCTCCTCCTCCGGCATCTCCGGATGCTCCTCGATGGCCGTCAGCAGCAGGGCCTTCAGCTCCAGCATCTTCGGGATCTGCCGCCATGTGAACATCCTGCGCATCAGCACCAATATGGCAAAGGGATCAGCCTTGAGCGTTTCGGCCGGACATTTGTCCAGCGCCTCAAGTACATCCTCCGGCTTCAGCGATGCCAGCAGGATGCCCGCATCGCTGCGGATGACCCGCAGCAGCGCAGCGTAGTCTTCGCTCCTCCGGTAGGCGGCGATGGCGTGCAGATACTGTTCGTGCTGCTCATACCAGCTGCCGAAGCGCTGCCAATACAGCCGCTGCGTTTCCGGCTCCATCGTCAGAAAGCTCCGCTCGGCGCACGCTTTCATCATATGGTGGAAGCGATAGGCCGGTCCATCCGGCAGGCGCGCGACGAAGGCGTTCTGCTCTGTGAGCCGGGAGAGGATCTGCCCCGCTTCCGCATCGCCCGTGATATACTGCGCCATCTCCACGGTAAACTCATCGGCAAGCCCCATAACCGCCAGAAACTGCCGCTGCTTTTCCGGCAGCGGATCGATCATGGCAGCGGTAAAGGTGGCATAAATGTCGGAATGGCGGCTGGGCAGCACGCCGCGCTCAGAGAGTGTCCGCAGGTTCAGATACACGGCGGAGAACCAGCCCTCGCTGGAATAGA
>OHCE01000874.1_pt1 | contig 12000 bp, 10 predicted proteins | sample 1577571 | NCBI WGS metagenome assembly OHCE01 (sample SAMEA3879505, study PRJEB24766) | human gut metagenome | biome: human-associated habitat; feature: feces | place: USA | collected 1985/1987 | reverse complement strand
CGGAAAGGCCATAACAAAACGCCGAACATCCTAAAGAAATATCAAAAGCCACACATGAATGAGATAGTTTCAGTCGATCTTGAAGAATGACAGAAGTAGCAGGCATCCGATAATCCGGAGTCTGGGAGATAAATACCAACAAATCAATTTCCTCTTTATTTATCCCATTATCCTCTATCAATCTCTCCGCCGCAGCAAAACACAAATCCGAAGAACATGTATCGGCATCAGCGAAACGACGTTCATAGATCCCTATCTTATCAACAACCTCCTTTACTTGATCTTCCGGGAAGTATTGAGTATATTTATAATTATCAACCACACACCGAGGAACCGCAGCGGCCATTGCCGTTATACCTACTCCCTCGTAAGTCAAAAATGCCATCTCTCAATCTATTTTACAGCCAAATCATACAAATCTCCAAGTGTAACACACGCTTTCAGCTCCTTACCGCCAACCTCTTTTTCAAACTCCTCATCGAACAAAGCGATAAGAGACAACACCGCCAAAGAGCTCCACTCATCCAAATCGCGAAATTCCGTATTCTCTGACAATTTTTTCGTATCTTCTACTTCTATCGCTTCAGCGAACTTCTCTATAAAAACTTGAATATCCATAATCTTACTTATATAATTTAAATTTTACGATTCCATTTATACCCCAACAAAAAAGACAATAAGCTGCCTTAAATAAAGAGACATGCTCCACCGTCCTTAGCACCTTCCATTGCGAGAAGATAGTCTTCCTCTTATTAGCCGTCACCGCCCCTTGGCGCACTCTATACAGAATTGAGACTCCCGGATTATAATGCGCATAAGGTACATCTTTCAACATTTCAAGCCAATATACATAGTCATCACGCATGCTGCCCAATGCCTCATTGAAATAATATTTTTCACACTTTGACAAATCATATACCGTGGCCGATGGACATATCGGACATACCTTCAACAGATCCTTATAATCAACCCTATCAGGACGGGGAAAAGGAGAGCTGATTTTTTCTTTTGTATTCTCATCTATCCTTTGTACACCGCCATAAGCGATCACGACATCCTTATTGCTCAAAAACAAAATTTGGGACTCCAAATACTCTTCCGGCCACATATCATCCGAATCAAGGAACGCTATGTACTGTCCTTGCGCCTCTTTCAACGCGATATTTCTCGCTCCCGAAGATCCCTTATTTATCTTACTTTCTATCAACTTAATCCGGGGATCCGCATATCGCTTCACAACGTTGATCCCCGACCCATCATCGGGAGAACAATCATCCACGATAATCATCTCCCAGTTCGTATATGTTTGCTTCAAGACAGATTCTATCGTGTCTCCAACAAATTCAGCCCCTTTATACATAGGGGTAATGATCGAGACCAATCCCTTTTCCATATTTATTTGATTTTTATATTATAATCACACTCCGATCAAAAGACCAACGAACCTTGTCAGCCGATTCTTGTTTCTCACCCTTGCGTATAGAAACCCGATAACCATTGGCAAGCCAAAGCCCATCACGATCGATACCAACGACAACACATATTGATTCACTTCCGGCAAGGCATGGGCGATAGGTCCCCGAATGAACATTTGCGGAAAATAAGACAACAAGAACACGGTATAGGTAAATCCCGACAACCTTATCATTCGATCTCCACAATGCTTCTCCACCGCGAGCGACAAGGTCAGACTAAAAGCAATGCCGACCAAAGCGGCCATTACTTTTACCGGAATCAAGCCTGCCGATAGGACGAATGAGCCCAAAAGCATAGCACCCCTATAGCGCGACAGAATCGCATCCACCCTTCCCTTGTAGATACAATAAAGAATCCCCAAGCCGAAATAAACCGAATAATGAACCGCGGACGATATTTGCATAAATGACAGATCGGGTATCACACGGCTTAACACAAATAGCAGAATTACCCCCCCCATTTGTAAATATATGTTAACGCATATCCATTTCCTTAAAAGCGAGAAGAACACGAATATCATGAACAACGCCGGTAAAAACCACATAAAGCCAATCGGATGAAAAAGCAAACTCTCCACCCACGAGGAGAAACTAAACGTCAACGGATGCTGCATCAAATCGGCAGAAACAAAACGTGACTTTATGACGAAAATCACACTATTAATGAATAAGAATGGCAATAAAAGCCGCTTGACCTTTTTCCATATAAACGGGAAAAATCTCATTCCCTTCATCTTATTCTCAGGGTGTGTATATGCGAACAAGAAGCCGGACACCAAAAAGAATAGAGGCATATGAAATGAATACACCCATTTATGAATCCAGAGATCTTTGTAATCCAAGGTTATATCCGCATGGCCTATCACGACCAACAATGTCGCGAAGACAAATAAAAATGATACTTGCGTGAGTTTATTACCCATAATCATTCCATGTTTAGCACAATTTCTCCGCCAATTCCAACGCGCTAGCGATCACCTGATGCATATCATAATATTTATATTCCGCCAGCCGGCCCCCAAAGATCACTTTCTCCTGCCCATCGGCCAACGCCTTGTATCGAGCATACAGATCGCTGTTCCGTATATCGTTTACCGGATAATAAGGCTCATCCCCCGGTCTCCACTCCTTGGAATACTCTCGTGAGATCACCGTGTCCGGTTGCTGTCCGAACTCAAAATGTTTATGTTCGATAATACGGGTATAAGGAGTATCGGCATCCGTATAGTTCACCACGGCATTTCCTTGGAAATTAGGAACTCCTTCCAATAACTCTGTTTCGAAACTCACGGTTCGATACTCCAAGTGTCCAAAGCGATAATCAAAGAAACGATCAATCTCCCCCGTGTAGATTACCCGGTCCGCTATCGAATCAAAATATTCTCGATTTTCGAAATAATCTGTATCAAGACGTACTTCCACGCCCTCTAACATCCGCTCGATCATCCTCGTGTATCCGCCCTCCGGGATACCTTGATATTTATCGTTGAAATAATTATTATCGAAAGTGAAACGCACAGGAAGTCGTTTGATGATAAACGCAGGAAGTTCCGTAGATTTACGCCCCCATTGCTTCTCGGTATAATCCTTGATTAACGTATAATAAATATCCTTCCCTATCAAAGAAATCGCCTGTTCTTCTAAATTCTGCGGGTTAATGATTCCAGATTCTTTCCGTTGCTTCTCTATCATCTCCTTGGCCTTCTCCGGGGTAGTCACTCCCCACATCTGATAGAAAGTATTCATATTGAAGGGTAAATTATACAGTTTTCCCTTATATTTTGCCACTGGAGAGTTGGTGTACCGATTGAACTCCACAAAAGAGTTCACGAACTCCCATACCCTCCTGTCACTGGTATGAAAGATATGCGCCCCGTACTTATGCACGTTGATGCCATTCACGGACTCCGTATAGACATTACCGCCAATGTGAGGACGTTTGTCTATAACCAAACATTTATATCCTTTTTGATGAAGGAGGTAGGCCATTGTGGTTCCAAAGAGACCAGAACCGACGATAAGGTAGTTGTATTGATTCATTATTTAATGCATCCTATAATTAAAAAAGTTCAAAACTTTCATTGTTACAAAAAGGAGAAACGGAGATTTGGAGATAGAATACATGATTCTATGTTTTCGCGGTAAAAAAACAGCAAAATCGCCATATTCCAAATAACAGGTAGAACTCATGCAAAAATTATACATCTTACAATATTGCGGATATTGAAGCCGTTGAGCTATTTGAAGCAAATTATACAAATTTGATTTTAGATATCTCGCTTTATACAACTTGTCCAAAGGCTCATTATAGCAATTATGCTCCTCCATAAAAGATCTAGCAGACAACAAGGCAATATTCATATCTTGGAATAATTTTTCAAAAGAAGAACGCGATATACTCCCCTCCCTCTCCCGGATATCGAATAAGACCTTATCAACAAACGAAATTTTCTTTGCCAAACAAGCTATTTGAATAGAGAAGAGAGTGTCCTCATTCACAATTCCCTCCTTAAATAACAGGCCATTCTCATGTAAAAAATCACGGCGGTACAATTTACCCCAAGCCGAAGTAGGAAAAGTTTTCACTAATAAGGCATTCGGTAGTATCTCATCCCCGGTTATGTAGTTAACACCAAAAGAGCTACGTCCTCGTCTTATTGTACCCATCGCGGAAATATATTGTGCCAAACAACAACTCACATCAGAATTATTCCGCTGAATATCTTGGTATAGCTCTTGAATGCAATTCTTCTCAATCCAATCGTCACTGTCTACAAATAAGACATAGTCTCCTTTAGCAACCTTTAGCCCAGCATTTCTCGCGGCAGACAATCCTCCATTTCTTTGATCTATTAAGATGACACGAGAATCTTTCTTCTCTATTTGTTTAGCAATTTCGCAAGATCCATCCGTAGAGCCGTCATTGACTAATATTACCTCTATATTATTAAAAGATTGAGACAAAATACTATTACAACAATCTTCCAAATATTGTTCCACATTATATATAGGAACAATAACTGATACCGCTGGGAGACTCATACTAATATGAATTTACATGTTTCAAAAAAAGGTCAAACCAATTTATAAAAGAAGGCAGATCAAATAAATGCGACCGTTCAGAAGCTTTCTTTTGAACTAAAAGCAATTGAGTACGATTAGAATCTAAATAATTCAATATATCAATAGCTTCACGTTCCGTCTCAAAAAGATATCCAGATTCATTATCAACAACATAATCCGATATAGATCCAACATTTGAAGCTACAACAGCTAATCCTACCGCCAAAGAAGTTGTAATAACATTACTTCCAACAGTATCATTCATCACATTTAAAGACACATCGGACTGTTTCATCAAGTCCAACAGCAAAGACTCATCTATATATTTATATAACTGTACATTAGAACAATTTTCAAAAAAAACAGAGAAATCTTTTTTACCCATACAAATACAAAAATCAATATGCGGTAAAGATTTTACGATAGCAGACAATTTCTCATATGATCTTTCCATATTCCCCATAGATATAACTTTCATACGATTAGTTGATAACAAGAATTGCCTTGAAGAATAAAAATCAGTATCTACGTAATGAAATGTTCTTTCAAGTTTATCCTTATCAACCCCTATATTAACAAGATAATTTCTCAACGAACTTCCTAAAACCAGCAATTTATCCAAGTATGACACATTCAATAATATTTCATTCTTCGAATAGTAATGAGATATTTGCTTAGGAACTAAATGAGCTATAGCAACCAATCGAACTTTCCCATGAAGAATTTTCGCTATAACAGATTGCTCCTGCCGTGGAGATAAATACTCCATCAGCAGAACGCAATCATCTTTTTTCACTTTTAGCCTTAAATACAGACCTATAATAATATTTAAAAGTCTATAGACAGGAGATAAAACCCCTGCATACTTTGTAGGAGTAGATATCACAGAAATCTTGTTTCTAGATTCTTCTTTCAATTTTTTAGCCAGATAATACATTCCTGCATGATTCTCCTTCGTATTACCAAAAACAGCAACAATTATATATACTCTCATTGTACCCTCATATATTATATTAATTATTATTAAAAATTTCAACTGCAACGGCTCTATGAGTGATTAATCTATGCTCATAGTCCACGGCACCCAACAACACATTTTCGTATTTCCACATAGCATTACTAGAAACACTTACTAATTTAAAAAAACAGAAGAAAAGTATTAATGAAAGTATAATCACCCTATTTGCATTTCGAAAATACACATGCAGCAAAAGTGGTAATATAACCCACAATATAAATCCCAATGAATATTCCATCCTATCTGCAACAATTCGCATATCTGTCATCCCTAAACTTGCCACTATATAAGCAAAAAAAATATTTACAATAATAACATTCCTGTCATCAGAAATTATTTTATCATATTTACAAGCAACCAATAAAAACAAAAACGCTCGCATAAAATACCCAAAAGTAAATCCTCTTGACATCGAAAACACGTCACTAGCTGCATACGCATCAACTTTATCAGAAATAGTCCCCCCTAGACTAGAGACAAGAGGAAAAATCAATGAAGAAACAACTGGCAACCCGAGCAAATAAATAAAATTCACAACAACAAATATTACCCACCAAAATTTCAATCCAAAGTTTTTAAATCCAATAAAGTAAAATACAACATACAACAAATAAGATCTATGAAAACTTAATCCTACAAATGTAAGCAACAATAAGTTCATACATTTCTTCCGATATATAGAATCTATTGATAAAATAAATACAAGTAACGCCTTAACATTTCGTAATAAATCCAGCTCTAACGCAGAATGAATAGCAATAAAAACAAAGAATGAAAACGCATAATTAAAAGAATAGCGAGAGAAAAATTTATCAAAAACCCAAACATCTATACAAGTTGAAATAAAAACAAAAAAGTACCAATTATTAAAAATCGTCTTAACGACTGATTGATACAATATATATCCCGGCTCTACCGCATCAAATTCTACACCAGTAGTTGTTATTATAAAAAAGCTATCAATGGAAATATCACGCAGTGTATCGATTAGCTCAAAAGAAGGATAATAACCTTGCCAATCCCATCCTACGAAACCTCTCAACCCATAAAATAACACAAAAAACACTATACATATAAGCCTAACGCTTTTATTTGTTCCTTGTCGGTACTCATAATATGAAAGGAACAAGAAAATAAAAGACATCAACAAATATGGAATACTATATTCTACACTATAAACAGGACTCATATATTAAGCACATCGAATAAACCCTCCAACAAACAAAAATTTAAATAACACAAAACATGCCACAGATATTTATGGATATATAAAAAGCATCAGCACTTTCTACTCGCCAAGCAAAAATATTTCATTTTCAAGCTATAATAAGCAATCTTATTAAAACTTAAAAGCAAACAAAAAACGACAAATCGAATAAAAATATTTAAACAATAAATAACAGAAGTGATTTTCCGAACTAACGAACTAGAACATAATTTATAATATTTACAACGGCTTTCCTCTAAACATTTGATTCTATTTTCTGATATTTTTTGATACCCAAAACTTTTTCCCTCTAAATGCTGAATGCGACTATCGGGAATAGATATCACATTATACCCTGCACGCTTTATCCTAAAAGTAAGTTCAGTTTCTTCATAATACATAAAAAACTCATTTGAGAAAAATCCCACTTCATCTAGGACTTTACGCTTAACCATCATATCAGCTCCTATTATATACCCAACTTCTAAAACCTTACCTGTATGATTAAAATATGTATTACGTCCCCAACAAATCTTCTCTAAAAAATTATTAAATAAGCTATTCAATTCCCAAGCGACGGACGGAAGCATCATTCTATAAGATTGAGCTGGATTCATACACCCATCATACAAGTTTCCTCCACAAGCACCCACATTCAAATTTAAATCTAAAAAATCAGACAAAATTTTAACCGCATTATTTAACAGCACAGTATCCGAATTGAGAAAAAGAACATTTCGCCCCTTAGATAAATTGATTCCTATATTATTCGCCCTTCCAAAGCCTAAATTTTCAGGCAAATATTTATATATTATACGATCATCATAAAAAAAACACTCATAGCTTCCATCCTTTGACGCATTATCGACCACTATAACCTCGAATGATATATCTTTCGTTTTTTCGAACAAGCTATCAATACATTTTTTGGTAATATCCAATGTATTATAATTAACAATTATAACTGACACATCCATACAATCAAATCTATTTTTCAAATATAAAAAGCCATCATCAATACACAATAAGTAAGGATAAGAATAAACAGAGGCTTATTTGTCCGTAATTTTTTATCAAGACATTCACATACTACAACCCTACAACACATAAAAGGTAAAAAGAAGAGATAAAATATAAAGAATATCTTTTTCTATATTAAACCACGGAAATAAGCCCTATTCGCATATATCAGACAAAACAAGCTTAACAAAAACGCACATCCCACTCCTACGAACTCATTCTCAATCCACCGTCCACATCCCCAACAAACTACCACACTTGGTAAAGAATACAATACACTTTTTCCAATAGTTTTAACAGAAATCAATGTTAATTTATGCGATAGTACATACCACAGATATGCTCCCGTAACCACAGCCTCAGAACATAATAGTACAACCGCAGAGCCTACACTTTCTATATAAGGAACCACCAGCAAATTAATCAACAAGCTGACAACCGCTCCTATGATCGATGCTACCAATAACACCTTATCCTTCTTCATCGGCATCAATACCTGTATTGCCAATACCTGAGCCACACCTACGGCGAACGCCGCTGGCATGATAATCCGCATGGGTAATATCGCTCCCTCATAGCCGGGACCAGATAGGATATAAACAATCTGAGGGGCCATTATCATACTACAGAGGATCAAGGGGATGCAGCAAGTCGACATCACAGAGAACGAACGATTCACCAATTCTTGGAAACGATCCTTCTCTCCATTCGCCAGCAAGGAACTCATCCGAGGCAACATGACATTCGTGAATGCGGTAAAGAAACCCAAGACCACGGAGTACAGCTTAAACGCTGTTGTATAATAACCTACCTCCGTGTTATTAGACACCAGTCCCAAATACATCACATTAAAGGTGAGATACATCGAGGTCATCAACGTATAAATACCCAATGTCACGTTCTGTTTAAGATACTTGAATAATTGAATATTATTCCATCTAACCCGTACGAATTCTCGAATATATAATTGATTGATAAGAGCGTTCAATACAACCACTCCTACCGTGAGTATAAAATAAAGTCGATAGTCCGACGTATCTCTTACGAATAGGAAAACACTGATTATATAAAGAACTTTTATAAGGATACTTCTCAACGTAATATACCGGAAATTCTCTACTCCCGTAAAAAACCATTCCACTAGAAATACGGTAAAAAGTATCTTTGCCGTTCCTATATAAAACAACTCGTCATATTGACACAGCTTAGGTATTGTCACTACACAAAGTAGATATATACCCAACGATACCAAGGTGAATAACAGATTCAAGGCTAACACGCTTGAATACACTTGATCCCTACGTTTCTTATCCTCTTTTACCGCCGCTATCTCTCGAACGCCTAGGAGCCCAACCCCCATTGTAGCGAACAATAAGAAATAATTCACCGTATTATCCACAAAATTAACCAAACCGATACGTTCAACACCTAGCACCCGAGCCACGTATGGAAACGTAATGAAATTGATCAAATAAGTGGAAAGAGTCAGTACGCTTTTATAAGCGAAGTTTTTCTTTATAGAAGGTTGTAACATGAGTAATAAGCACTCAATTTAGGGCACACACCCTCAAAAGGGCACCGTACAGTGTCCTAAACCGAGTTCTGTAAAAAATTAATTCTGATTTTAATATGAGCCAGTGTCCCATGTAATTGCATCGGATATCAAATTCCGCACATAAATATACGCAAACAATTCCTCCAATTCATTTTTTAAATGAGAGAGAACCCAGGTGTCTGTTGATCACGAGCCACGAAGCCAAAGATACGGACATTTACGATTTCCACACACCTATCCCGATAATAATTCTTTACTTATCGCAGTTGTTCGCTCTCTTTCCGTTCCCGATTACGCTTAATCAGCCCATTCAAGCCTACATGCAATATACTCCAGCAAAAGAGGTTTAAGAAAAACAAATAGGTTATGTCAACACGCCATGCCAACGAGCTATTAAGCAGGATAAAGAAAGCGGAAATCGCAATGATACAAACCATCACCATCCGTACCCGCATCCCCGTGCGCAACAACTTATGATGAAAGTGATTCTTATCCGGCAAAAACGGATTCTTGTGCTCACGCAGGCGATGCAAGACCACACGGATCACGTCCAGCAGCGGAACCAGTACCGTAGAGAAAGCGATCACCATGTACGGGTTGGACAATGTCGGAGAGACCTCGTTCGTCACGCTCATGTGGATGATCAGGAAGCTGATCACGTAGCCCAGCGTAAGGCTGCCGGCATCCCCCATGAAAAGCTTATGTCCACGGTTGGCGTTACCGAACACGTTGTAGCACCAAAAGGGCATAAGGATACCCAGTGTACAGATCGCCAACAAGGCGTAAACATACTGTCCACGAAGAAAGAATATAACGCTCAAGACCGACAAGGCGATACAACACAGACCCGAGGCCAAGCCGTCGATACCATCAATCAAGTTAATGGCATTTGTTATATATACCACGATAAACACCGTGAACGGCACCCCTACCCAAACCGGCACCGAGTAAATACCGAACAAGCCACCAAACGAGTCGAACCAGTTGCCTGACAGCACCAACAGAAACGCAGCGGCAATCTGCACGGCGAACTTATAGCGGTAGCCTACACCGACCAGATAAAGCAGCGTCATGCCCACGAACAGGAACAGGTACTCATAAAGCATATTGAATGACAAGCTCGAGGTGTCCATATCCCAAAAGTACAGACGAAAACCAATCACCAGGAACATCGACATCAGGATCACCGGAAAAAAGGACAGCCCACCCAGACGAGGAACCGGCATCGTATGTACCTTACGGGCGTCCGGGACATCATAGAGCCGTTTCTTATGGGAAATCACCAAGATCCTCGGGATGATCACCATGCCGAGCGATACGGCAAATAGGAAACCGAATAATAGAAACAAAGACGTTTGCATGATCCTAACGTATAAGATTAATTCTTTCCTTCATCCATCTTCCCCCGCATGTAAGCGATATACCGCTCCACGGCTTCATGGGCCAGCTGGCGGAACCGATCCTCGTCATCCAGATGTTCCCAAAGGAGATCCAACAGGCGGGCATAGATGCTGAAATGCATGTCTATACCTTTTTTAAAGCGTTATAGGTACTGCCGCCCATACCTCCGGTTACGCAGACGATGGATTTGGTCAGCTTGGTGACTTTCAGCAGCGTGTCGATGTAATCACCCAGACGGGGAAAGAATTGTTGTCGGTACATATGTGATAATCGTATTAATTTCTCTGAAATCCGTACGTGTGGGGATACGGCAGTCCCGATACCTCCCGGTCGTGCCACGACCGGTAATCTTCCGCAGGGAAAACGGGGACGGTCAATCGCTTATAATCCGGCTCGTCGATCCGCAAGATATGCTTGCGGGCGTACGAACGCAGCGAGCGATCCGTTACGGACACCATCACGACCGGAAACGGATATCCGAGCAGGCGCATCGGCGTGGTCTCGCTGTCCGGGAACGCACGGCGTAACTGATAGGCCGAACGCTCGAAGGCGACCCAGTAAGGCCCCGTACAATACAAGTGCATGGAGGTATGGTTCGCACGCTCGCACCCCATGATCTCGCACAAATGGTCGTTCAGCAACGCCACCAAACGAACGCCGGAAGGAAGGGTAGACATCAAATTTGAATTATGAATTTTGGATTATGATTTAAACTGTCAACTGCCACTTCTCAGCTGTCAACTGATTCGTGGCCCAGCCATCTATCATAGTCGCCCAGCCGGCGGATCAAAGATAATTTGCTTTTCTTAGGCGAGGGATCGACTTGCCAAGGATCCACTAGCTCGTGTGCCATGCGACGGTAGAGAGCGTTATCCGTGCAGCCATACAAGGTGACCAGCAACAGGGCACGAGATTGCGGTGCTTTCACGACAGGCAATAAGCCGCGCATCGTGTCGTGCAAGCGAACGAAAGCCTCCTCATCACCCGACAGCTTATAGGTCGGGAGCAGCAATGCGCACAGCTTGCAACGCATCACGTCTGTCTCCGCACGCAAAGAGGCATACCCCCGCAGTACCTCGCCGGCCAATCGTCGATCCTCCTCGCAGACACTGCCGGAAGCATGGTAACGTCCCAAGGCCTCGTGCAGGCCCTCCGACAGGCGGTCGTTGTCCAGATGGGTATAAACGTGCTTGCTCTTCGCATTCAACTCGATCAACTCGTACTCACCCGCCTTCACCTCGAACAAGGGTACCCACATGCA
>OHCE01000866.1_pt1 | contig 12112 bp, 13 predicted proteins | sample 1577571 | NCBI WGS metagenome assembly OHCE01 (sample SAMEA3879505, study PRJEB24766) | human gut metagenome | biome: human-associated habitat; feature: feces | place: USA | collected 1985/1987 | reverse complement strand
AGTGGTTTATGCCTGCGTGAGGGTTCTGTCCGAGGCCATTGCCCAGCTGCCATTACACGTTTACCAATATACCGAAAATGGAAAAGAGCGAGTGCCACGGCATCCGCTCTATTTTTTACTCCACGATCAGCCAAATCTGGAAATGACATCTTTCGTATTCCGAGAAACCCTGATGTCCCATCTGCTAATCTACGGCAATGCTTACGCACAAATTATCCGAAACGGTCGTGGAGATGTATTGGGGCTGTATCCGCTGATGCCGGATAAGGTCAGAGTAGACCGTGACCAGCGAAATCGTCTGGTCTACATCTACAGTCGCTACGATGAAGCCAATCCAAACCTGAAACAGCAGGGCGATATTGTCCTGCAGGCAGAAGATGTGCTGCATATTCCCGGACTTGGGTATGACGGCTTGGTGGGATATTCTCCCATTGCTCTTGCAAAGAATGCAATCGGCATTTCCCTTGCCTGTGAAGACTATGGTTCTACCTTTTTCGCCAACGGAGCCAGTCCATCTGGTGTGTTGGAGCATCCGGGAGTCATCAAAAATCCAGAGCGTGTGCGGGATGCTTGGCAGCGTGCCTATGGTGGTTCCAACTCGCATCATACCGCAATTTTGGAAGAGGGCATGAAATACACGCCTATTTCCATCCCCAACAATGAAGCACAGTTTCTGGAAACACGAAAGTTTCAGATTGAGGAAATCGCAAGAATGTACCGTGTACCGCTTCATATGATCGGTGACCTTGACCACGCAACATTTTCAAATGTGGAACATCTATCATTAGACTTCGTCAAATACAGCCTTGACCCTTGGATCGTTAGATGGGAGCAGTCTTTGCAGAAAGCCTTGCTTTCCGATTCAGAAAAAGGACAATATTTTATCAAGTTCAATGTAGACGGACTACTGCGTGGCGATTATGCTTCCAGAATGCAGGGCTATGCTACCGCAAGACAAAACGGCTGGATGTCGGCGAATGACATCCGAGAACTGGAAGATATGAATATGCTTTCAGACGAAGAGGGTGGAAACCTGTATCTCGTAAATGGCAGCTTTACAAAACTCGCTGATGCAGGAGCATTTGCAAATCCAAAAAAGGAGGAGAAAACCAAATGAAGAAATTTTGGAACTTTATCCAAAACGAAGATACATCGGAAACAGAGCTTTTGTTTAACGGTCCTATCTCTGAAGATACTTGGTGGGGAGATGAGGTCACACCTGCACTGTTTCGTGATGAACTCGCAAAAGTCAGCGGAAACTTGACAGTCTGGCTGAATTCGCCAGGCGGTGATGTATTCGCTGCAAGTCAGATTTATTCTATGCTAAAAAATCACAAAGGCAAGGTTACTGTGAAAATTGACGGCATTGCTGCATCAGCGGCTTCGGTTGTAGCAATGGCTGGCGATGAAACTTTGATTGCACCGACTGCCCTAATGATGATTCACGACCCTTCCACATCAGCAATGGGCAATAAAGCAGATATGGAAAAAGCAATTGAACTTCTGGAAGAAGTCAAAGAGAGCATTATTAACGCCTACGAAACCAAATCTCATCTCAGCCGAAACAAGATTGCAAAGCTGATGTCCGATGAAACATGGCTCAATGCGAAAAAGGCTCATGAAATGGGATTTGTGGACGGGATTCTCTTTGCAGAGAAGAAAATGCCTGTTGTTCCCAAAGAGGAAAAACCGGATGAAGAGGAAAAAGAAGATACACTGACCGCAATGACCTATTCCAAATCGAAGAATCTATCTGCATTCTTATCCAAAGTATCTGCATCAGCAGAATCCGTTACAGGTACATCGATTGACCAGCTTGAAAAAAGACTGGCACTTTTGAAATATTGATTGGAGGAATTGATTATGACCATTAAAGAACTCAGAGAAAAGAGAAAGAAGGCTTGGGATACAGCCCGTGACTTCCTTGATAGCAAGAGAAATGCAAACGGCGTTCTCAGTGAGGAAGATTCCAAGACCTACGATGCGATGGAACAAACGATTGTTGATCTCGGCAAGGAAATTCAGCGTCTGGAAAGACAGGCTGAAATTGAAGCTGAAATGAACAAGGCAACTTCCACTCCTGTTCTCGGAAAACCCGCAACTCCGACTGTTTCTGAAAAGACAGGTACAGCGAGCGACACTTACAAGAAAGCTTTCTGGAACAGCGTCAAAAACCGCAACTGGATTGATGTACACAACGACTTGCAGGTTGGCACAGATGCAGAGGGCGGCTATCTTGTGCCGGATGAGTTTGTGCGCCTGTAAAAGGCGATGTTTACAGTAGATTAGGCTCTACACCGCACAGCAGAGCGGTTGTCAATCTGCCTAACCGATGACAGGAAACTGGACACGGGAACACAGCACGGCAGAAACGCAGGAAACGTCAAAAGGATATGAGGCGAGTAGTACCTGCAATGACAAGATAACATAAGGATAAGGCTGGATTGCCAAAGCAAAGGTTAGCTCCTTTTTCCGGGAAGGGTGTGGAAATTATCCTGAAACCACTTTCATGATTCCACCATAATATTGAATTCGTTATGGTGTCTGCTATAGGTCATGAAGCAAGCGTGAGACCACGTGAGATAAACCGAAATGCTATCCCACAGTTATCACTTGCCTATAAACATCGTTAAACAGGGATTGCCTAAGTGGAAATGCCGAAAGGCTATGTCTATTCGAGACTGAATATTCCATATGGCAACGGAGCTTCCGTAGTAGTCCGAGGTGGGTAACGCCCACTACATGGCGAAGGGAAGCAGTTTGTTAATTCCAAAGTAAGAAGATGAAAGGGAGGAGAATCCTCATGAATCCAACATCGGAGATTTTGGAGCGTGTCAATAAAAGTTCCTCGGAACATCACGACGGAGTCTTTACAAGACTCTTTCGCTACCTTCTGAGAGAGGACATTTATTTTGCAGCTTACCAGAAATTATATGCAAACAGTGGAGCAATGACTCCCGGAAGTGACAACGACACAGCTGACGGTTTTAGTGCTGAATATGTGTATGAACTGATTGAAGAATTGAGGTCAGGAAAGTACAAGCCGAAGCCTGTGCGCAGAGAATATATCAGGAAACAGAACGGAAAAATGCGCCCACTGGGTATTCCGTCATTTCGAGATAAACTTCTGCAAGAGGCGGTTAGAATGTTTCTGGAAGCAATCTATGAACCGTTATTTTATGACCAGTCACATGGTTTCAGACCGGAGAGAAGCTGTCATACAGCTCTAGACCAGATAAAGACAAATTTTCGTTCTGTAAAATGGTTCATAGAAGGCGACATCAAGGGTTGCTTTGACAATATAGACCACGCAGTGCTTATTAAAACGTTAGAAGTCAAAATCAAGGACAGCAGATTTATCAATATTATCAGAGCTTTCCTGAAAGCAGGTTATGTGGAAGATTTTCAATATCATACCACAATCTCCGGTACACCACAGGGCGGAATCATTTCCCCTATTCTGGCAAATATATACCTACATGAGCTTGACCGGAAAGTCATGAAACTCAAGGAAAAGTTCGATAAGCAGTCTACACGACACCAGACACCGGAATATCTTCATTTAGCAAAAAGACGACAGACACTTCAGAAGAAGATTGACCGGGTAAAAGGTGAAGAACGTGAGCTGGCAATTAAGGAATATAAAGCGGTGTGCAGCCAAAAGCTGAAAACACCTGCCAGAATGTCCGACGATAAAAAGCTTGTATACTGCCGATATGCTGATGATTTTCTAATTGGAATCAGCGGAAGTAGAGAAGACTGTGAAGAAATTAAGGAGATTCTGAGAGAATTTCTATCAACGCAGTACCATTTAGAGTTGAGTGCTGAGAAAACAAAGATCACACACAGTGCTGAACGAGTACGTTTCCTTGGTTATGACGTTGCGGTACGCCGAAGCCAGAAGATAAAGAAAAAGGCAAACGGTGTTAAACAAAGAACGCTGAATAACTCTGTAGAATTAACTGTACCTCTCGAAGATAAGATCATGCAATTCTTGTTCAAAAACGACATCATAGAACAAAAACCAAACGGAGAAATCTGGGCGGTTTGCGTTCCAAGATTAAGACATCTTTCGGAAGTGGATATTGTGAACAGGTATAATGCACAAATCCGTGGCATTTGCAATTATTACTGCTTAGCAGCGAATTATGATAAGCTGAATTATTTCCGTTATCTTATGGAATATAGCTGTCTAAAGACGCTTGCAAGCAAAAGCAACAGCACAACGAGAAAAATTATCCAAAAATATCGTCATGACGGTAAATGGGCTATTCCCTATGAAACCAAAGGTGGTATCAATTATGCAAAACTCGTCTCGTTAGCTGACTGCAAAGCCGGTAAATTGATGTCCGATAAAGACCCATGGCAATACAAATCCTTTGACACGAAAAAGCTGTCGCAATATGTACGGCTAAGTGCAGGGGTATGTGAGCTGTGTGGTGATAATAGTGATTCCTGCTGTATTTATCATGCAGGTAAAATGAAGAATCTGAAAAGCACTACGGAATGGGGCAAGAAAATGCTTCACATGAGACGTAAAACGTTGATTGTTTGCCCGAAATGCTTCAAAAAGATTCACAGGGAACAAAATAAATGACATGTCAATAATGAATGGAAAGCCGTGTACATCGAGAGGTGTAAGCACGGTTTGGGAGGGGCTTTGTGCAAACCTGTCATCGAAAGATGATAAGGCGGCACACTGCTACCTCACGAACGAAAACTGGTGGAAGAGTTGGAGGAAGAGAGTATTTTCCGCCAGATGGCAACAGTTATCAAAACTTCCAACGGCGACCGCAAGATTCCAATTGTGACTTCCAAGGGTGAGGCTGTCTGGATGGACGAAGAACAGCAGTATTCTCTTTCTGATGATACGTTCGGACAGGCATCGCTTTCCGCATATAAGCTTGGAACAGCGATCAAGATCTCCGAAGAACTCCTTAACGATTCTGTATTTGATTTGCCGTCATACATTGCAAAGGAGTTTGCAAGAAGAATCGGTGCGAAGGAAGAAGAGGCTTTCTTCGTTGGTGATGGCAAGGGCAAACCGACCGGCATTTTTAATGCTACAGGCGGTGCGGAAGACGGCACTTCCACCACAGGTGCAAGCATTACATTTGATGATGTGATGGAACTCTTCTATTCTCTGAGAAGCCCGTATCGCAAGAAAGCAGTATGGGTGCTCAATGATTCTACCGTAAAAGCTCTTCGCAAGTTGAAGGACAACACAGGCAATTACATCTGGAATCCGTCTGTGCAGGCTGGTGTTCCGGATACCATTCTCAATCGTCCTTACAAGACATCCAGCTATGTACCGGAAATCAAGGCAGGCAACAAGTGCATGGCATTCGGTGACTTTAGCTATTACTGGGTAGCTGACAGACAGGGACGCTCTTTCAAGAGACTGAATGAACTCTTTGCCATGACAGGTCAGGTTGGTTTTCTTGCTTCGCAGCGTTTGGACGGCAAGTTGATTCTTCCGGAAGCAATCAAGACACTTACCATCAAGAAAGCGTGATGCTATGATTACGCTGAAAGAGGCGAAAAACTATCTGAGAGTGGATTATGAGGAGGACGATAGTCTGATTCAAAATCTGCTTTCTACAGCAAAAAATCTGGTAATGGACGTTGGCAGAATGGACGAATCCACACTTGCTGAAAATGAAGATACCGTGCGGACTGCGATGCTTTTCGCACTTGGGTATCTTTATGAAAACAGAAGTTCTCCGGATTATCAGAAACTGACCTTAAATCTGCGTTCTATTTTGTTTGCACAGAGAGAGGGTGTGATGTAATGGAAATCGGAACTTTGAATCAGCGAATCACTATTCTGGAACATAGAACTGTTATTGATGAGATTGGAAATCATATCACCAAATGGGAAGAGACGTTTTCTCTGTGGGCAAAGGTAACAGTAAAAACAGCAAGTGAAACCACGGATGCAGGAGTTACCAAAGAGGTACAGAAGCTTGAATTTCTCGTTCGTCAAAGTCCTGCCTCGCTGAATATCAACAGCACCAATTTCCGTATTCTCTTCAGAAACAGCATCTACAATGTCACCGGAATTACTCCTTTATACGACCACAACAACTACATGAAAATCGAGGGTGAGATAAGAAAGGCAGGTGCTTCCGATGACTACAGTTGATGCAATGGCTGATGAAATTATGAAAGGTCTGACGGAATATGCAGACCTTGCAGATACGTCAATGAAAAAGGCGGTCAGAAAAACTGCAAAGTCTGTAAAAGATGAAATATCCGCCAATGCTCCAAAGCGAACAGGTGCGTATTCAAAAAGCTGGACTGCCAAAAAGACAAAGGAAAACAGCCATTCTCTTGAAATGATTGTTCATTCTAAAAACAGGTATCAGCTGGCACACCTTTTGGAAAAGGGGCACGCCAAGCGTGGCGGAGGTCGGGTATCCGGCAAACCGCATATTGCTCCTGCGGAAGAAAACGGTGTGCAGTTGCTGGAGCATTTGATTGAGGGGGCTTTGTCATGACCTACGAACAGATCGCAGAAATGATGGAGGAGATGGGGCTGCCTTTCGCCTATCATCATTATGCGGAAGGCGAAAGTCCTGAACCGCCTTTTCTGTTGTTTCTCTCTCCTGGAGAGAATCCATTTTCTGCAGATAATGTGGCATATTTCAGTTGCAAACAGCTGGACATTGAATTGTACACAGACAAAAAGCAGCCGGAATTGGAAGAACAAGTGGAGGCAGTGCTTGCCCAGCATGAAATTTATTACACAAAAACAGAACTATTCATTGATTCGGAAGAATTGTATGAAGTGCTCTATGAGATGGAGGTTTGATCTATATGGCAATGGAGAAAAACAAGGTAAAATTCGGTCTGAACAAAGTTCACTATGCAAAAATCACCTCTTATGATGAAGAAGGTGTGCCGACATTTGCAACTCCGGTTCGCATTCCCGGTGCAGTATCCCTTTCCATCGATGCAGAAGGTGAAGCATCCAATTTTTACGCTGACGATGGTGTGTACTATGTGATCAACAATAACTCTGGTTACACTGGAGATCTTGAAATCGCATTGGTTCCGCTTGAATTTGCGACAGACATTCTCGGTGAAAAATTGGATGAAAAGGGCGTTCTCACGGAAACCAATACCGCAGAAGTATCGCAGTTTGCCCTGTTGTTTGAATTCAGTGGCGATAAGAATAAAATTCGGCACTGTCTGTTCTGCTGCTCTGCCTCTCGTCCCGCCACGGAATCCGCAACGATTGAAGACGAAAAGGAAGTTAAAACGGAAACGCTATCTTTGACCGCAACGGCGTTGAACAGTGGCTTGGTAAAAACTAAAACCTGTGAGAAAACGGATGCCGAGGTTTATGAGAATTGGTATAAGGCGGTATATATGCCCAATCTGGCTGCCGCTGTACAGAGTGGTAAGGCATCCGCAGCATCTGTGAAAGCGTAAGGAGAGTGCAGTATGGCAATTCAGAAGAACATCACCATTGATGGCATTGATGTGCCGTTTAAGGCAAGTGCAGCAGTTCCAAGGCTGTATCGTCTGAAATTTCGCAGAGATATTTATCAGGACTTTGCAGCACTGCAAAAGTCTGTGGGGGAAAATACAGAGGAATCCTCTGCACTGGACATTGAAAGCCTTGAAGTATTTGAGAATATCGCCTACATCATGGCAAAACACGCTGATCCAGTCGTTCCGGCTTCTCCGGATGAATGGCTGGAACAGTTCAACACGTTCAGCATTTACGAAATCCTGCCACAGCTGATTGACCTCTGGGGCTTGAATGTAGAAACGCAGGTCAAGTCTAAAAAAAACATCGCCCGATTGACCGACCGATGACTACACCGCTTTTTTTGCTGCGGTGTGTCCAGCTGGGCTTGTCTATGAGCGATTTGGATTTTTTGACCATTGGTCTGGTGAATGATATGTTCACCGAACGGGAGAATGACGAATACAAATATCATATGTTAGCGGATCAGAGTGACTTCGATAAATTTTGATAAGGGGGTGAGATTGTATGGCTAATAGAATCAAGGGCATCACCGTAGAAATCGGCGGCGATACCACCAAGCTGTCCAAGGCACTGGAAGGTGTCAACAAGGACATCAAGGGGACGCAGACACAGCTGAAAGATGTGCAGAAGCTGCTGAAGCTTGATCCCACCAACACGGAACTTTTATCCCAGAAGCACAAACTGCTGGCAGATGCGGTATCTGCCACCAAAGAAAAGCTGGAAGTGCTGAAAACTGCCGCAGAACGGGCAAATACCGCTCTTGCAAACGGCGAAATTTCCCAGCAGCAGTATGATGCTCTACAACGTGAGATCATCGAAATCGAAACCGAAAACGAACTGAAACGCCTGACCACAGAAGCAAACAATTCTCACACCGCCTTGGAAAAGATGGGCGTTCTGGGAGAAACACTGCAGTCGGCCGGGGACAAAATTTCCGGTGTGGGACAAAAGCTGCTGCCCGTCACTGCTGGTGTCACGGCTCTGGGAACCATTGCTGTAAAAACTGGTGCAGACTTTGATGCCGCCATGTCAAAGGTGGCAGCGGTGTCCGGTGCGACTGGTTCAGAGATGGACGCTCTCCGGGAAAAAGCTCGTGAAATGGGCAGCAAGACAAAATTCTCTGCAAGTGAAGCCGCAGATGCTATGAACTACATGGCGATGGCAGGCTGGAAAACCAACGATATGCTCAGCGGTATCGAAGGTATCATGAATCTTGCTGCTGCTTCTGGGGAAGACTTGGCATCTACTTCGGACATTGTCACGGATGCTTTGACCGCTTTCGGTTTGTCTGCTTCGGACAGCGGACACTTTGCGGATATTCTGGCGGCTGCCTCAAGCAATGCCAATACCAACGTCAGCATGATGGGTGAAACTTTCAAGTATGCCGCTCCGGTGCTGGGTTCTTTGGGATACTCTGCTGAAGACTCTGCCATCGCCATCGGACTGATGGCAAACGCCGGTATCAAATCCTCACAGGCTGGTACAGCACTGCGTGCAGCCATTACCAATCTGGCAAAGCCGACAGACACAGTGGCATCTGCCATGGAACAGTACGGCATTTCTCTGACCGACAGTTCCGGCAAGATGTATTCTCTGCGGGAACTTATGGAACAACTCCGTCAGAAATTGGGCGGTCTTTCTGAGGCAGAACAGGCACAGGCTGCTGCATCGCTGTTTGGCAAAGAGGCCATGTCCGGCATGCTGGCGATTATCAACGGTTCACCGGCGGACTTTGAAAAGCTGTCCAATGCCATTGACACTTGCTCTGATACAGTAGACGGCTACAATGGTACGACCGAAAAAATGGCAGCGGTCATGCAGGATAACCTTGCCGGACAAGTGACCATTTTGAAATCCCAGCTGGAAGAGTTGGCGATCTCCTTTTCTGACATTCTGATGCCCACCATTCGCTCTATTGTTTCTCGTATTCAGGAACTGGTGGACAAGCTGAATCAATTGGATCCGCAGACAAAAGAAACCATTGCGAAAATTGCACTGGTGGCTGCTGCTCTGGGTCCGATGCTGGTGGTGCTTGGAAAGACCATCTCCAGCGTGGGAACCGTCTTTTCCGCAGTGTCCAAACTGCCTGCCCTTTTCTCGGCTGTGCAAGGTGGCATCGGAGCCATTACCGGAGCGTTGGGCGTGTCATTAGGTCCGCTTCTTGCCATTATCGCAGCTGTTGCCGCTTTGGTGGCTGCCTTTGTGCATCTCTGGAAAACCAATGATGAATTCAAAAGCAATATCATCGCCATCTGGGAGCAGATCAAAAGCACCTTTACCGGATTGACACAGGGCATCACTGACCGGTTAAATGCTCTGGGATTCGACTTTGAGAGTTTCACCGATGTGCTGAAAGCTGCATGGGACGGGCTGTGCAATCTGCTGGCTCCCATTTTTGAAGGCGTCTTTCAGAATATCTCCAACATCTTTTCAGAGTTTACTGGCGTTCTTCTGGGGCTGCTGGATGTTCTGATTGGTCTATTTACCGGCGACTGGGAGCAGTGCTGGGACGGTATCAAGGGTATTTTTACTTCTATCTGGGACTTCATTGTCAACACATTCCGCAATATCATGAATACCCTGAAAGGCGTTGCAGATGTGGTGCTGGGGTGGTTCGGAACAAGCTGGAATGAAGTCTGGACTTCCATCAAAACATTTTTCGTGGATACATGGAACAGCATTGCTTCCTTCTTCACGGGAATCGTTACCGGAATCCGGGACTTTTTCGTCAACACCTGGACGTCCATTTCCAATACCTTTACCGCCATTGTCACTGCCATTCAGACGGTGGCAACGACTGTATTTACGGCGATTCGGGACTTTTTCACCACCATTTTTACAGCAATCTACAACTTTTTCAGCACGATTTTCAATGCCATTTACAATGTGGTTTCTACGGTTTTTCAGGCAATTTATAACGTCATTACGACCGTTTGGAATGCCATTTACACCACCCTAGAACCTTTGATCACAGCATTTGGCTATCTGTTTCAGACGATTTTTGAAGCCATCCAAATCATTGTGGGCAGAGTGATGGACTGGATCTCGGAGAAGATCAGTGCCATTTGGAATGCGATCGTGGCGTTTTTAACGCCCATTTTAGAGGGCATTCAAATGACCTTTGAAACCATCTGGAATGCCATCTCCAATACGATTTCCACGGTTTTGACGGCAATTCAAGATGTGGTGACTACAGTTTGGAATGCGGTATCTGGTTTCATTTCTTCTGTTTTGTCTGCGATCTGGAATGTGGTTTCTTCCATCTGGAACAGCATCTCCGTCACGATTTCCAGCGTGATGAATGCCATTTTTTCTGTGGTATCGTCTATCTGGAATCAGATTTCTTCTGCGGTTTCCAATGTTCTGAACGCCATCCGGTCGGTGGTATCTTCTGTCTGGAACAGCATCAAGAGCACCGTTTCCAACGTGATGCAGAGCATTTCTTCTACGGTGTCCAGCATCTGGGACAACATTCGTTCTGCGGTTTCTGATAAAATCAGCGGCATCAAATCCACCATTCAGAATGGTTTTGATGCCGCTGTGGGATATATCAAAGGACTGGCTTCTGATGCCTGGAATTGGGGACGGGACATCATTCAGGGAATCATTGATGGCATTCAGAGTGCCATCGGCTGGCTGGCGGACTGCGTCACCAATGTTGCCGATACCATTCGGGATTTCCTGCACTTCTCGGTTCCGGACAAAGGTCCGCTGACAGACTACGAGAACTGGATGCCGGATTTTATGAAAGGACTGGCAGCCGGCATCGACAAGAGCAAGAAGTATGTGGAAAAAGCGGTAGGCGGTGTGGCGAAAGCCATGCAGCTGACCATGGATTCTGATCTGAATTACAGCTTGCATGGGATTTCCGGAGCAATGCTGCCCAACAGTTCCGGTGGAACGGTGAACAATTATTACAACACGGACAATCGAAAGACAGTGAATCAGACCAATCAATCGCCGAAGGCACTGTCACGGTTGGAGATTTATCGGTTGACACGGAATGCGTTGAATGTGTAAATATTGCAAAACTGGAAGTTGTAAGTGATTTAAAGGAAAACTTGGTTTTAATCAATGCGGTAAACCCGGGATTTATTCTTCAAAACTTTTGGGGTCTAACAGATAAGCTATATCATCTTGAAATTTTAGTGGTATTCTGTTTCTCTTTTCTTCAATAAGTGGAAATGGTGGTAACTCATAGCTCATCAGTAATTCTATTGCATCTTCTATTACATCATCTTCATTTGGTTCAGTAATCACTGTTTGTAACAATAACACTAAATCATCATGAATATCACTTATATCCTGCTGATAATATGGATCCATAAACCAATCTAAACAAAAAAGCATACTGAGTTTTCTTTGGGTATCATCGCCAAGTAATACCTTTGCAATTTCACATATTCCTTTTCTGACAATATCTCTATCTTTGTCTGTATATGTAACAAATCTGCCATTCTCCATAATTTATACTCCCCAATCGAAATTACTGGATTATGATTTTTTAATTATTCAAATTCTTTTTTTACTCACTTAAGTCCCAATTTAAACCGGTTCGTCAAATTCCGATTTACAGGGCTAATGTCCCTATCATTTTTATCTATTATACCA
>OHCE01000845.1_pt1 | contig 12421 bp, 10 predicted proteins | sample 1577571 | NCBI WGS metagenome assembly OHCE01 (sample SAMEA3879505, study PRJEB24766) | human gut metagenome | biome: human-associated habitat; feature: feces | place: USA | collected 1985/1987 | reverse complement strand
CGGAGGTTCGGGAAGATAATGAGATTCACAATGACTATGACTTTTTCCGTCCTGTGATCCGGGTGCAGACATCCGGGTGGAGAATGGTAATAGATAGAGCGCAAGAGTAAGGAGGTAAACTATGGAATGGCCAAAACGGACACGAACAGCGGATTGGGAAAACGGTGTCCTAACTTTAGATGGAGAAAAGAAATTTGATATTCCAGAGCTGACCACAGAGATCATGGAACGGCTGGCCGGTTACACCCTGGTGGGCTTTCATGTGAAAGGCTATCCGGTGACCGATGAACTGCTTGCCCCCTTTGCCGGGCATAAAAGCATGGCCAACTTCGGCGTGGAGGACGGCGCGCTCACCGATGCCTGTTTCCCCGTTTTTGCCCCTATGCCCAAGCTGCGCTATCTGCTGCTGGACGGCAATGCCGCCATCCACGGCAGCGGCCTGCCCGCCCTGCAAGGCTGCAAGCTGGACCTTCTGACACTCAACCGCACCGGGCTGGATGATGCCGGTCTGCTCCTGGCAGCCTCCATCCCAAAACTCTCCCACATCCAGATTGACCATACCGCCGTTACCTATGAGGGCCTGCTGGCCATCGCTGGCAACAACCGCATCGAGCCGGTGGCCCATGTGCAATTCACCAGGGAGCAGATGGAACACTTCTCCCAGCTCCAGAGGGAAAAGGCCAAAAAGCCCGTCCAGCTGGATGAGCAGGCAGCGTCGGAATGCCGCAGGGTGTTGTCTGCCTTCTTTGCCGAGATGACAGAATGGGAGCAGTACATGGAGCAGGCTGGGTTTGAAGATCCCGAGGCTGTGCCCCGCCTGCTGACGATCTGGGAAAAGTATGTGAGCGAAAAGCCCCGTCCGGGCTACCGGCCTCTGGGCCTCTCATACAGTGCCCAGGGCACCTACAACGGGGAAGAATTCCTTGACGCGGAGCAGATCACTAAGAACAAACTCTACATCTACACCAGAGAGAAAAACACCGGCTTTGACCGCCGTTTCCTCATGAAGCGCGTGGGCGAGGGCTGGATGATCAACGGGGTGCAGGAGCGGCTGGACGGCTGGCAACGGACAGGATTGTAAGGGAGGCATAATGGATGATATATAGGTTTACGGAAGTATTAAACGATCTTGTTAATTATTTTCTCCTTGGTGACATTTTGTTGCTGGAGGACTGGAAGCAGGCAAATCATCTTTCAGATGATTTAGCGATGGAGTTTACCACAAACGAAAGCGGCGACAGGATATTTGCCGAAGGAATTGTAATCCCAATGACCGGTATTGAAAACTATCCCTATACCATATTGTTCAATCTCTCTGGTGATAGACCGGAGCTGTGCAAAGAAAGAAACCGATTGCAGCTTAGAAAAAGTGGCTATTCCCTCAAAGTAGATCATAATATGCTGATGCTTTTTACATGGCCAATATTGGAACAGTTTACGCCTGAAAAGGTGAAAGATCTGATTTCTTACTATAGAGTGCATAAGAAGCCGATGATTGAGCTTGCAAATGGCTGGTATCATATCGAGATTTTGGGTGGAGAAACCTTGCAGGACGGGGACTATGAACCTACATTTGAGTTTGTGATACAACCAGCCACAAATGAAGAAGCCACCATAAATGCAGATATGAATTTTAGCTTTGAAATTACAAGCTCTGCTTATTAGTGAAACCTATCCCTACCGAAGATGGAAAAGGAGATCATGATATGGATTTATTGAAACAATGCCAGCAATGGTTTGAACAGGATGAAGCGCAGAAGGTAATCGACACCCTGGAAGCGATTCCTGCCGAGGAGCGCACCCCGGAACTGGACAGCGAATTGGCCAAGGCATATATTGCCGTTGCACATATAGGAGAACGGGAGCCTTTTGAAAAGGCGCTGGAACTTCTGGCTCCCCATGAGGAGTATTTTGCCGAAGATCACTGCTGGAATTATCGAATCGCTTTGGCCTATTACTGTCTGGATGAGGAAGGCCCCGCCCTGCGTTACTTTGAAAAGGCCCTGAAAGCCCGCCCCGGAGACAAAGATACGCAGGAGTACATAAACGATTGCCGCCGTCGTTTGTCCCTGCCCCGCTTTGAAAAGAACTTCCGTGAAAGGACGCAGGAAGCATGGGCAGCCTTTTCTCAGATTGAGGCAGAACTGCGTCAAATCATAGATACGGACGAAACACACCAGCGCGGCGAAGAACTGGTTGAAAAATGCGGGAATGCACTCAAGACGGCCCTGCGTGATACTTCCTTCGAGCTGGGCTTCAATGGCGAAAAGCATGAATTGATCCTCAGTCCAGAGGGGCTTCGCTCCCGCCTGTTCCCGTTGGTGTACTTCCAGAAGCAGGCCCCAGAATCGGTGCTTGAGCATTGGAATATCTGGGTAGGCCGCCAGCCCTGTGAGGGGTTCGAGCTGCGAGCTGGAGAGATTGAAGTTCGGGCTGAGGATGTGCAGATGTGGGCAGAGGAAACAGAGGATCATCAGGTAAGTCTGGTCCTTTGCTGTGAAAAGCTGACGCCAATCTTAAAAGAGGACACAGACAAGGTCTGGTGGGCGCTGTCTATGCTGGTGGATCAAACCATCGGAGAAGTTTCCGCTATCGCCTTTGTCGCCGGGTTCGATGTTTATGCTCAGCCGAAAGAGGAACCAGCTATGCTCCTTTCCCAGCTGCCGGAGCTGCTGCAAAGCATGGGGCTTTCTCTCTGGCGGGATGGCAGCGACTACTTGGAAAACAGTTATCTTGCCTATGAACTGGAACCGGTGGAGGACCCGGAGGCTGACTGGCGGCTGGATGTTTATACTGGAAGCTGCCGCCTGCCGGTGCTCATCAACGACTACCTGACTGCCCGCAGTGATATGGTGGATGAGTACCACAAGGATGGCATTGCCGCTGGATTCCTCCTGTACCCGCTGTCCGGTTTTACCGGTGAGGAACGAGTGAAAGCTATTCTGGATTTCCGGGATAACCTGCGGGATGCCATCCTACGGGATGCAGGAGAGGAAGCCGTGACCTTCCTGGGTGGGGCCACTGGTCTGTATTGTGGGTATCTGGATTTTATCGCCTGGGATCTGCCCGCTGTACTAACAGCGGCACAGGCATTCTTTGAGGGAAGCGACCTGCCCTATGCTCACTTCCACGCATTTCGGCGGGATGTGGGCGGTGTGCCGCTACTGGACGAGAAAGAACCGGAGCCTGATATTCACGAGGAAACTGGCTCCCTGCTCTCGACAGAGGATATTGAAATACTGGAGTCCTTTGACGAAGGAACTGCCGCTTACTTTGGGAAAATGCTCGACTGGCTGGAGAATTTTATCAAAAGCGGCGTAGAAGAAGGACGATTCAGCGAAAAACAGGCTCACCAGGATTTACAGATTGCCCTCTGGTATGCCTTTGCCTGCCTTAACCTGGACGATTACATCCACTACTACCGCGCTGCGGAATGGATGAAGGATTCGGAGAAAAACGCCACGGGCTGCGCTACCTGGTACTACCGGTATTCTGTGGCGTTGATGTATTGCGGCAGGCTGGAAGAAGCACTGGAATATGCGGAGCGGGGCGCTCTGGAGGAGCCGGACTACCCCTGGATCTGGCTCCATCTGGGCAAGCTACGGGCGCATTTTGGCGATAAATCCGGTGCGCTGGATGCCGTCAAGCAAGGATTAAAACTGGAACCGGGAGATTATGAGTTCCTGACCTTAAAAAAAGAGATCAAAGCCGGAGCCACCCTGGAACAGATGGAATATCATTGGATCAATCCCGATGCTGACCAAACGCTCCAGCGGGGACTGGACGAGAATGCGGATGATAAACAATGCGCCATAGCCTGCATTCGGGTGGACGAAGCGGGACTTGCCGAATTTTATGAACTGTTCCACCCAGAGCGGTATAGCTATAAGAAAAATTCCCCCTGCTGTGAATTCCAATACCCGGTGAAGGAACATCTTGTGGAACTTTCCTTCCGTATGAACGAAGCTGGACTCTCCAAGATGGGAACCGACTGGCTGCGGCAGCTCAAGGAACGGCTGGACAGCGGTGAATGGCTAACCCACACCCCTGAAGGAGAACCAGAGGGCATTCTAACAGGTGTGTTTGTGGACCAGACCCGCCGCATTGGTCTTGTCTATCAACAGCCGGGAGACGATCAGTATTTTCAGATTTTCCTGAACCCGGACGGCACGAAGGCGGATGCCTTCTGGTCCTCAAGAAAAAACAGCGAGCCGGAGGTTTATTCGGAGGATGAGATGTCTGCGATAGAGCAGCACATCAAAAACACCTTTGGTGAGTTTGAGAATGTGTTCCATGAGCTGGTTTCCCCTGACATCCATGTGGACATCTGCGTTGTTCCTCCCTCTGATGAGCGGGACTATTACACACTGGTAACGATGGGCATGGGTGCTCACCGGATGAATGTGCCGGAGGAACTGGCGGAATACAAGCTGGAGCGAGCAGAGCTGGCCATCGCTCTGCCACCGGATTGGAAACTGGATGAGGAATCCCTGAAGGATGAGCTGTGGTACTGGCCGATTGGTCTCTTGAAAGTGTTGGCACGCCTGCCTATTTCCAACGATACCTGGCTGGGCTTTGGCCACACAATGGATAAGCAATCGCCGTTTGCTGAGGATACGGAACTCTGCGCCGCACTTCTGGTAGGTCCGCAGGATGTTGTCTGGAACGGAGGTGAAGTCTGCACTTTGCCGAGCGGCGAGGAGGTCAACTTCTATCAGGTGATCCCGCTCTATCGGAATGAGATGGAGTATAAGATGGAGCATGATGCGGACGCTCTGCTTAAAAAAATGGCAGGCATCAGTTTTGTGGTTAATCCCACCCGCCAGAATGCCATCACCAGAGGAACGCTTGCAGAGGAAGAATTCACCGGCGATATGGACGATGCCGCATGGCACCTGGAATCCATTCAGGAAAAGGGCTTGCCGGTGAATGAGATCAATGCCTACAACCACATGGCAATCTATCTGCGCTGGTGCATAGAGCATGATCTGATGAGCGCGGAATTTATGGAGCGGTACTGGGAGCAGGTGCAGCCGTTTATGGCAGATCTGAGCCGCGCCGATCTGCGTGGCTTTATCCGGGACCAGCTGAAAGGACAGCTCTTTGGGGCGCTGTTCAACAAGGAGGGCGCAGCCTTTGCTGGATATTACTACGGCGAGGCGGATAGCCCGTACTTCCCCAGCGACATTGATAACTATGCTTTGGAGTATTTCGGTTCAGAGCAATATTATTCCGATAAGTTCCAAGATGAAGCCTATCTGTTCATCCCATTTGATGAAAACTATTATCAGGCTATGGCAAAAGTCATGGAAAAGCGGTTCGCCAACTGGCAGGGACAGAGTTTCGATGAGGCCACTCTGGAGCCTTCAGACCTTGCGGAAGCCATGATGGAATATCTGGACTGTGAATGTACCTATTTCCCCTCAATGACGGATGATGACCCCATCATGTCGGCATATAACTATGCCAAACGGGAAAGTGTCAAAGAGGGCTTTGTGCCGGTTCTGATTAAGGCGGATGACGAAATCCTGTGGGAATGCCTGATTATGAATTCTGACCCGGACAGCGATGGCGAGGACGACTTTGCTTTCGACCCGGACAAAGTTGCCGAATACCGGAAGAAAATGCTCTCCGCCCCTGTCGAGAACAGTAAGGCAGTCCTGGAGGAAATGATTGGGCAGCGCAAGGAAGAAGCCGAGGATGACGATATGGACTGGGATGAGGAGATCCTGGGCGAGATGGAGGGCGGATATGATAACCGTCGTTTTTCAAGCTACTGGAATTCCGATAATAATATGACCTATCCTCTCATTCTGGCTAAAATCCCCGTGAAGAATCCTTGGGAGATTTTTGCCTATCTGCCCTTTGGTGGCTGGAATGAATGTCCTAACACGCCAGAGTTAATGGCAGTTGCGAAATACTGGTTTGAACAGCATGGGGCGGTGCCCGCTGCCATGAGCCACGACGAGTTGGAGTTCCTGCTCCCGGCTCCCGTTCCCGAGGAGAAGGCTATGGATGCAGCAGTGGAACTGTATGGCTTCTGTCCCGATGTGATTGACCAGGGGCCGGAGGACGCCACCGTGGGCGCTCTGGCCGATGTGCTGCGGCAGTCCACTGTTTGGTACTTCTGGTGGGATTGAAAAGAGGATTTTTGTGGGATACGATGTGAGTTTTCACCCGATTTCACCAGAGGAAATGCGGGAATGGTATTTTACTCCCTTAACCTGGATACAGCAGGGACAGGAGGAAAAAGTGCTGGCCCTTGCCGCGCAGCATGGAATGGAGGATTTCTATGCCGAAAAATATCTGAATACCTTGCGCGTTGGGGCTGAAACGGAATCTAACGAGCTGTTTGACAAAAGCCACGGCTTCTATATTGCAGTAATCCAAGGTTTTTTCCGAGATTATTATTACACCAGAGGTAGTGCCTTTTCGTTCCTGGTGGAACAAAAGCCAGAATATGCGCGGTACTTCACCTCATGGGAACAAATCACTCCTGTTTCCTTTCCAAACCCCATGCAGAACCGAATCATCGAAAACTATTGCTCCGGTGTATATCTGTCTCCAGATCAAGTTATACAACTTCTCAAAGACATGGAGCAGGACCCAAAAGTCCTTGAAGATCTGGAGGGGCTTTGGAGCAATGGACAGATTGCTGTGCTGAAAAAAGCACTTTCTGCTGCTGCAAAGTCAGGAGTCGGTCTGTTGGAGGCCACTGAAGTGGTAGAGCCCAACCCCATCAGCCCGAATGAGAGCACAAGCTACTCTAACCTGTACCACTGTGATCGGGACGGGGTATATCTCTACATAGATGCCGTCAGTGGTCAATTAGCGGATGCGATTGGGAAAAACGAAGGATAGATTCTCTCTATGAAAATGTGTGGGCATCTGTGGGAAGAACCAAAATAGGCAGCTACCCACAATATTGATTATTGCAGAAAAGCTCACCGTTTCGGTGAGCTTTTCTGCAATATTTCATAATTTTTTTATTGCTACCACTGGTTGCCGAATTGACATAGGTGGGGTGGTAGAGTGGCTACCACAGAAAAAATAGAATGAAAGTGAGGAGGTTCACTATGAAGTTACCCGAAAAGATTCAAAGGGAACGAAAAAAGATGGGACTGTCCCAGGAGAAACTCGCAGAAAAAATAGGAGTATCAAGGCAGGCCATCACAAAATGGGAGAACGGCTTGGCATCCCCTGAACTGGAAAAAATCGTCTCATTAAGTGAATGTTTTAAGGTATCTACTGACTATTTGTTAAAGGACAATATTACCGAGCCGACCCCACCACAAGAATCTGCATTGAAAGGAAACAAGCGAATGTCATGGAGAACGTGGCTTGGAGGAAGTTTGTTTGGAATATCGGCGCTGATTATATTTGTATTATGGCGACTTTCTGTTCGTTTTCCTATTTCGGGAATGACCGGAAACGGTGTCCATTTAACCGGATTTAGTGGCTTTCTTGGCTTTCATGGAATTTTACATGAAAGCTATGTAATAGTTGCGATTGGAATAATCGGTTTGATACTTCTGATTACTGACTTTATCCGCATAAAAAAGAATAATCGCTGATGACCGGACAATGCAGAGTTGATCTTAAACTGAATAGGTTTATTTCGGCTCGGCAGCATTGACCTGTCGGTAGAAATACATATATTTGAATTAAGAAAGGGAGTGATGCTGCCGGTGTGCCGTCCGTTTGTATGGACAGGAGTCTGATGCACTATGCAATACCTCAAGAAGCGCATTATGCTGTTCCGCTGTCTTTACGCACCACGACACACGGCTTACAAGACAAAGAAAATCATCTTTATATGGAAGTATGGTGGCCGGGAGTATTGTTCTAAAAGCGAAAAGCCTCCACCTGCCAAAAGATGCTTTTTCTGCGGACTTTTTAATAAACGACTTGGAGCGGTCGAATTTGTACTGAGTTACAGATTCGGCCGCTTTTTGATTTGTTCTCGACTACTTGGTCACTGGTGTCGAGCACCACCACTTCCGATTTGTTTTCCACAAAAAACAAATCGGAGGTAACAGAGGTGCAAAATTATCGCAAAAGCGACTATGCGATAAACAAAAACAGCCCAAATATCGTTTATCGCTTTCATAACGAAATCATAGAAATCACACTGGAGGATTATCTGAAGGAGAATCCTGACAAAACGGAACATGACTTTGCAGAGCTGAAAGCCCTGTCCGATCAAATTTACTATGAGCAGGATCGGGCAGAGAGCGCCCAGACCCGCAAGGATGTTTCGATCCACGGTTTGGAGGAAACGGAGCATTGTGCCACTCGCGCTCTGGATGAAGAATGGGAAGAACGAGTTGTTGACATACAGAACCGCAAGTATGCCTGGAAAGCCCTGGAGCAGCTTTTTACAGTGGGCGCTTTGACCGAGGTTCAGAAACGGCGATTCCGGCTTCATGTTTTTCAGGGACTCTCTACCCGGCAGATCGGTCGCATGGAAGGGACAAGCCATCAAGCCGTTGCCAAGTCCATAAACCTGGCGATTGCCAAACTTAAAAAATATTTTGCGGCACAGGGTTGACACCCCTGCGGTTTCAGGACGATAGGTGAAAGGCATTCTTTCAGAGTGTTCTCCTTTCGCCTGTACCTTGACAACCGCATACTCATTCATCAGTAACATCCCCCCTTTCCAGCTCGAAGAGCTAAAGCCGATTCAGGGGCCGCGCCATGATATACGGACATGATGAGCAGATCCCACCTGATTATCATAATTGGTCTTGCATACAATCCTGTCCCGTATGAGCGAGTAACGGCAGCCTGTAAAAACCGGGCAGCACCCGGCGCGGCCATGACCGGAAAGGGGCATAATGGTACTCCTGTCCAGCCACAGCCCTGCTTAAGATCAGAGTAGTCCATAACATTTGGAAACCATCTGGTTGCAGGATCACGCAATGGGGGCAGCTCGGAGAGATCCTCGGAGGGGTGAGATTCCCGTGGGCCGGTTCGCTGCCGGTCACTGATGACTTCCCAATATGTGCGGGGTGTTAAGGACAAATGGCACATAACAAGAAAACAAATCGGATTTTGTATTTCGCCGGAAATGGGGCAGGTCTTATGGCCTGCCCCATTTTCGGCTTACTTAATATTCAGGAGGTCAGTTTATGCGAAAGGCTATCCGGCGTGGCGATCTGTTCTATGCAGACCTGAACCCGGTGGTCGGCTCCGAACAAGGCGGCATCCGCCCTGTCCTTGTTATCCAAAATGATGTGGGGAATCACTTTAGTCCTACCGTTGTTGCGGCAGCCATCACCAGCAGAAAAGCGAAGAACAGTCTGCCTACCCATATCCTACTTGAGAATGTGCCGGGGCTTGCGCCTACCTCTCTGCTTCTGTTGGAACAACTGCGGACAATAGACCGGAAGCGGCTCCGTGGTTACATTGGGCGTATCAGCAAAGAAAAAATGCTGGAGATAGATGCAGCCCTGGCAATCAGCATCGGCATAGGATACCCCAACGAAAGGAGGACTCACAATGTATGAAAATGACGGCGGACTACTCTCCCCCAGAGATGCCTACCGATTGATGTTAAAAGACTACCCGGATGTGATGGACATTGGTCAAATGTGTGAGGCGCTTGGCGTCAGTACAAAAACCGGGTACAAGTTACTTAAAGATGGGAAAATTGAGTACCTGAAAATTGGACGGGCTTACCGCATCCCCAAAGCCCACATTCTTCGTTATTTGAAAATCACCTGCTCCACTTTGGCGGAGTAGCAGGCTATGGTGTCGATCTTCACCGGATAGACGCAGAAAGTTAACAATTCTGACGCGGATTTACCTGGAGTTTTGTTCTGTCCGATGATACAATAAAGGTGTCATTGGTAGGTGAACTCAATACCGCAAAAGGAGGAACAGATCAGTATGCCAGCGGTACACCTGCAAGAAAACAGCAAACTAATCTCCGGCCATGTGGCCGAGAAAAAAGGGTATCTCTATTGGGTTCTAAACCTTACCGATGAGAATGGTAAGAGAAAGCCCAAATGGATTCCCACCCATAAGAAAGTCAAGGGCAATAAGACCTGGGCAAACAATATGCTTCCCACCATCCGAAAGGAATGGACGGAAAAGCTGCTTCAGGAGGCTACGGCCTCACAGCAGTCGGCTTCTCCGTCTGGCCCGTCATCCGCAGCGATTTCCTTTGTGGATTTCCTGTACCAGTGGCTTGAGTACAAGTACAAGTCTGCTACCGGACGGGTGATGGACAGCAAGCCCATTGAACTCTCGACCTATTCGGGATACGAACAACAGCTTAACAACCCCATCGCCCCGTATTTCCGAGAGCATCCTGTCGCCCTTTGCGACCTTACCAAACAAGATATTCTCGCTTTTTATGAGAAAGAATTGGAACGGGTCAAGCCGACTACCGTTAAACATTACCACGCTCTGATTCATGGGGCGTTGAATTATGCGGTTGACAAAAATCTGATTCCAAGCAATCCGGCTGACCGGATTATCATTTCCAAGCCTGAACCCTTCAAGGGTGACTACTACCTGGATTCGGAAGTCCTGAATCTGTTTGAAGTCATCAAGGGGCATAAGATCGAACTGGTAGTTCTTCTGACTGCTTTTTACGGCCTGCGCCGCAGTGAGGTTATCGGTCTGAAATGGAGTGCCTTTGACTTCAACCACAACTGCTTCTCCATCCGGCATACGGTAACAACTTGCAATGTAAAGGGAGAACGGGTCACGATTAAGAAGGACAAGGCAAAAAACAAATCCAGTCTGCGGACTTATCCATTGATTCCTTTTTTGAAAGAGCGGTTGCTGGAGGCCAAGAAACAGCAGGAAGAAAATCGCAAGCTGTGCGGGCGTTCCTACAACAAAGAATATCTGGGATATGTCTGTGTCGATGTGATCGGCAATCTTATTAAACCCAACTATGTGTCCTCGACCTTTGGGAAGTTGCTTGCCAAGAACAATTTAAGGCACATTCGTTTCCACGATCTTCGCCATACCTGTGCCTCGCTTTTGCTGGCCAACGGTGTCCCGATGGAACAGGTAAAGGAGTGGCTGGGACACAGTGAGATCTCAACAACGGTGGATATTTACGGGCATCTGCAATATGCCACGAAAAAACAATCCGCCGCAGCCATTGAGCAGGACATTGTGGCACCCATGCTGCAAAACCTATCGGCGGTTTCTCCGTAAAAAGGAAAGAGGTCTACCAGCTTTTCGCTGGCAGACCTCATGGCGGAGATGGAGAGATTCGAACTCTCGCGCCGGTTTTGAGCCGACCTACCGCATTTCGAGTGCGGACCCTTCAACCGCTTGGGTACATCTCCAAATTTATGTTATATCCCTGGTCCCGACCCGCCGACCAATTCAGCCGGTGGAAATCGGGAAGAACAACAGGATAGAACAAGTAACATTATTCAATTTGAACTCGGCTGGAACCCGCATGGTTCCAAGGGTTTCAGCCGTTTGGCACTCCGCATAGGAAACCTGATTTCGAATCCGGACCCTTCAACCACTTGGGTACATCTCCGTATTCCATTGGAACCATACGATTCTATCACATTTCCCCGCCATTTGCAACCATTTCCGGCAAAAATCCGCCCCCGATTTTCCATGAGCTGAGATAAGCCCCCGCAGGGGGCTTATCTCAGCTCATTTTCTGGATGTCCCGCCGCAGGCGGGAGATGATGCGCTTTTCCAGCCGGGAGATGTACGACTGGGAGATGCCCATGCGGTCGGCCACCTCCTTCTGGGTCAGCTCCTTCCGCCCCCCCAGGCCGAAGCGCAGGGAGATGATGTCCTTTTCCCGGGGGGACAGCCGGGCCACCGCGTCCGACAGCAGCTTCCGGTCCACGTCGGCCTCGATGGGCCGCATGACCACGTCCCCCTCGGTGCCCAGCACGTCGGACAGCAGAAGCTCCTTGCCGTCCCAGTCGGTGTTCAGCGGCTCGTCGAAGCTCACCTCCGTCCGCTGGCCGGCGTTTTTCCGCAGGTACATGAGGATCTCGTTTTCGATGCAGCGCGAGGCGTAGGTCGCGAGCTTGATGTTCTTGTCGCTGCGGTACGTGTTCACTGCCTTGATGAGCCCGATCGTACCGATGGAGATGAGGTCTTCGATGTTGATGCCGGTATTTTCAAACCGGCGCGCGATGTAGGCGACAAGCCGCAGGTTGTGCTCAATGAGCGTGCCGCGCACGCTCTCGTCGCCTTCATCCATGCGCGCGATGAGCTCAGCTTCCTTCTCCCGCTCGAGCGGCGGCGGGAGCGTATCGCTGCCGCCGATGTAGAAAATTCCCCGCCGCGCGATGAGCCCCCAGTCGATGAGATAAAAGCGCAGTCTACGCCACAGCGTTTTGAGCAAGCTCTCCATGCTTCTCCCCCTTTTCGCATCCTTCGCACCACAGTCCCGCATATGCACCGCCGTCGCCGAGCGGGT
>OHCE01000841.1_pt1 | contig 12453 bp, 5 predicted proteins | sample 1577571 | NCBI WGS metagenome assembly OHCE01 (sample SAMEA3879505, study PRJEB24766) | human gut metagenome | biome: human-associated habitat; feature: feces | place: USA | collected 1985/1987 | reverse complement strand
GATTTAGTTAAAGCATGTGAAGAAGAATTTGGTGTTTCTGCAGCAGCAGGTGTTGTTGTAGCAGCAGGTGCAGGTGCAGGTGCTGCAGCTGAAGAAAAGACAGAGTTCGACGTTGAGCTTACAGAAGCTGGTGCTAACAAGGTTAAGGTTATCAAGGTTGTTCGTGAAATCACAGGTCTTGGCTTAAAGGAAGCTAAGGAAGTTGTTGATGGCGCTCCTAAGGTTATTAAGGAAGCTGCTTCTAAGGAAGAAGCTGAAGAAATCCAGAAGAAGCTTGAAGCTGAAGGTGCTAAGGTTACTCTTAAGTAATTTAAAACCAGAGGATTACAACTTTAATATGGCAATATGATGAAAAAACACTTGATTTTTTGAGTTATATTTGGTATATTATAATAAATGTGAAAAAGTTCCAGTTGTTTTATTGACAGCTGGGACTTTTTTTGCTATTATGGATAATGCACTATTATGGTATGGTGTGCATAGTTTTTGTACACATATCTATAATGTAATAAATTAATGTAAAGAAAACTAAGGGGTGAAACGTCAATGGAGAAAAACAGAATACGTCCAGTAAAGTCAGGCAAAGCGATGCGTATGAGTTTCTCAAGACAGAAGGAAGTTCTTGAGATGCCTAACCTTATTGAGGTGCAAAAAGATTCTTACCAGTGGTTTTTAAATGAAGGCTTAAAAGAGGTCTTTAACGACATCTCTCCAATTGCAGATTACAACGGAAGGCTCAGTCTTGAATTCGTTGATTTTGCATTATGCGAAGAGGAGAGAAAGTACTCTATAGAAGAGTGTAAGGAAAGAGATGCTACATATGCAGCTCCACTCAAGGTACGTGTAAGACTTCATAACAAAGAGAATGAAGATATCAGCGAGCATGAAATCTTCATGGGTGACCTTCCTTTGATGACTAAGACCGGTACATTTGTAATTAACGGTGCAGAACGAGTTATAGTCAGCCAGCTGGTACGTTCACCTGGTATTTACTATGATATACAGAAAGATAAGTATGGAAAGATATTCCTGTATAGTTCTACTGTTATTCCTAACAGAGGTGCATGGTTAGAGTATGAAACAGATGCTAACGATGTGTTCTATGTTAAGGTTGACCGTAACAAGAAGGTTCCTATAACAGTTCTTATAAGAGCACTTGGTTTTGGAACTAATGCAGAGATTATTGACATATTTGGTGAGGAGCCTAAGCTTCTTGCAACTATGGAGAAGGATACTTCTACTAACTATCAGGAAGGTGTGCTTGAACTTTATAAGAAGTTAAGACCAGGGGAACCTTTGTCAGTAGATAGTGCTGAAGCACTTATCTCAGGCATGTTCTTTGATCCTAGAAGATATGACCTTGCAAGAGTAGGCCGTTATAAGTTTAATAAGAAGCTTTCTTTCAGAAACAGAATTGCTGGACATGTTCTTGCAGAAGATGTAGTTGATGGCAACGGTGAGATTATCGCTAATGCAGGCGATAAGCTTACAAGAGAAACTGCAGAACAGATCCAGAATGCTGCTGTACCTGCTGTGTTCTTAAAGGCAGAGTTAAAGGCAGCTGATGGTTCAGTACGTGAAAGAGTAGTTAAGATATTATCTAACCTTGCAGTAGATATTACTAAATGGGTAGATATTACAGAGGAAGAAGCTAAGGAACTTGGTGTTAACGAGTATGTTTATTATCCAGTTCTTTCACAGATATTAGCAGATAATGAATCACCTGAGGATATCAGGGATGCTATAGAAAAGAATGTGGCAGATCTTATTCCAAAGCATATTACAGTTGAAGATATACTTGCATCTATCAACTACAATATGCATCTTGAATATGGTATTGGAACTAAGGATGATATCGATCACCTTGGTAACAGACGTATAAGAGCTGTAGGTGAACTTTTACAGAATCAGTTCAGAATCGGTATTTCAAGAATGGAAAGAGTTGTACGTGAAAGAATGTCAACTCAGGATTTAAGTGGTATATCTCCACAGTCACTTATAAATATCAAGCCTGTAACAGCAGCTATTAAGGAGTTCTTTGGTAGTTCGCAGCTTTCTCAGTTCATGGATCAGAACAATCCATTATCTGAGATTACACATAAGAGACGTCTTTCAGCACTTGGTCCTGGTGGTCTTTCAAGAGATCGAGCAGGTTTCGAGGTTCGAGATGTACATTATACACATTATGGAAGAATGTGTCCTATCGAGACACCAGAAGGTCCTAACATCGGACTTATCAACTCTCTTGCATCATATGCAAGAATCAATGAATATGGTTTCGTAGAAGCTCCTTATCGTATAATAGATAAGTCAGACCCTAAGAATCCAAGAGTAACTGATGATGTACGTTACTTTACAGCTGATGAGGAAGATGATTACCATGTAGCACAGGCTAATGCTGAGATTGATGAAAATGGATATTTCGTTAAGAATTCAGTATCTGGACGTTACAGAGAAGAAACATCTGAGTTTGATAAGAGCATGATTGATCTTATGGATGTATCTCCTAAGATGGTATTCTCAGTAGCTACATCTATGATACCTTTCCTTCAGAATGATGACTGTACACGTGCCCTGATGGGTTCTAACATGCAGCGTCAGGCAGTACCTCTTCTTATGACAGAGGCTCCAGTAATAGGTACAGGTATTGAAAACAAGACAGCATGCGACTCAGGTGTGTGTGTTGTTGCAGAAGAAGATGGTGTTGTTCTTTCTTCTGAATCTAACAGGATTCTTGTAAGAGAGACAAGCGGTAAGGTTCATGAGTACAAGCTTACTAAGTTCTCAAGAAGTAACCAGAGTAACTGCTATAACCAGAGACCTATTGTTTTCAAGGGTGATGAGGTTAAGGCAGGAGATGTTATTGCTGATGGTCCATCTACATCTAATGGTGAGATTGCCCTCGGTAAGAACCCTCTTATCGGTTTCATGACATGGGAAGGTTACAACTACGAGGATGCTGTTCTTCTTAGTGAAAGATTAGTAAGAGATGATGTATATACATCTATCCATATAGAAGAATATGATACAGAAGCAAGAGATACTAAGTTAGGACCAGAAGAAATCACAAGAGATCTTCCTTCAACAGGTTCTGATGCTGTCAAGAATCTTGATGAAGATGGTATTATCCGTATAGGTGCCGAGGTAAGAGCCGGTGATATCCTTGTTGGTAAGGTTACTCCAAAGGGAGAAACAGAGCTTACAGCTGAAGAAAGACTTCTTAGAGCTATCTTCGGTGAGAAAGCAAGAGAGGTAAGAGATACTTCACTTAAGGTTCCTCATGGTGCTTATGGTATCGTAGTAGGCGTTAAGGTATTTACAAGAGAGAATGGAGATGAATTGGCTCCTGGTGTTAACAAGAATGTCCGTATCTACATTGCACAGAAGAGAAAGATTTCTGTTGGTGATAAGATGGCCGGACGTCATGGTAACAAGGGTGTCGTTTCAAGAGTACTTCCAGTAGAAGATATGCCATTCCTTCCAAACGGACGTCCACTTGATATAGTACTTAACCCACTGGGTGTGCCTTCACGTATGAATATCGGACAGGTCCTTGAGATTCATTTAAGTCTTGCGGCAAAGGTATTAGGCTTTAACGTAGCAACACCTATCTTTGATGGTGCTAACGAAAATGATATTATGGATACACTTGATATGGCTAATTCTTATGCTAACCATCCTTTTGATGATGATGAGCTTGCAAAGGAAAAGGCTGAAGCAGAGGCTGCAGGTGAAGAGTATCCAGCAGATATGACAACATTTACAGCTGAATATAAGGATCTTTTAAGAGATGATGTATTTGAGTTCCTTTCAGATAACAGAGCTCACAGAGCAGAGTGGAAGGGTGTTCCTATCGGAAGAGATGGTAAGGTAAGACTTCGTGATGGTAGAACTGGTGAGTACTTTGATAGTCCAGTTACTATTGGATTCATGCACTACTTAAAGCTCCATCACCTTGTTGATGATAAGATCCATGCACGTTCAACTGGTCCTTATTCACTTGTAACACAGCAGCCACTTGGTGGTAAAGCACAGTTCGGTGGACAGAGATTCGGTGAGATGGAAGTTTGGGCTCTTGAGGCGTATGGTGCATCATATACACTTCAGGAAATCCTTACAGTTAAGTCTGATGATGTTGTTGGACGTGTTAAGACATATGAAGCTATTATTAAAGGCGAGAATATCCCTGAACCAGGTATTCCTGAATCATTCAAGGTTCTTCTTAAGGAACTTCAGTCTCTTGCACTTGATGTAAGAGTTCTTGATCAAGATAACAACGAAGTCCAGCTTCTTGAAAGTTCAGAATATGAGGTTACAGACTTCAAGAAGGTTCTTGATGATGGTGGTTATAAGAGAAACAGCCGTGATGAGGAAAATGAATTAAAGAATGCCGGTTACCATGCAGAAAAGCAGGGGGATGATGGTGAAGCTACTATGGAAGAACTCGGATCAGATGATGATGACGATTTCGATCTTGACGGCTTTGATGATGATTTTGATGATTACGGTGACGGAAATAGAGAAGAATAATAGAAGGGAGCACTATAATGGCAGAAGAGATTAAGTCAAATAAATCAATGAAATTTGATAAAATTCAGATAAAGCTTGCTTCTCCTGAGAGTATTTTAGAGTGGTCTCATGGCGAGGTAACTAAGCCTGAGACTATTAACTACAGAACTTTAAAGCCAGAAAGAGATGGTCTGTTCTGTGAAAGAATATTCGGACCTAGCAAAGACTGGGAGTGTCATTGCGGTAAGTATAAGAAGATTAAGGATAAAGGCATCATATGTGATAAGTGTGGTGTTGAGGTTACTAAGGCAAGTGTTCGTAGAGATCGTATGGGACATATTCACCTTGCTGCTCCAGTTTCACATATCTGGTATTTTAAGGGAATCCCTAGCCGTATGGACCTTATCCTTGATATAGGACCTAAGAATCTTGAAAAGGTTCTTTACTTTGCTTCTTATATCGTGATCGATCCAGGTGAAACAGATATTCCATTCAAGAAGATTCTTACTGAAACAGAGTATAGAGATCTTTATGACCAGTATGGTAACACTTTCAGAGTTGGAATGGGTGCTGAGGCTATTTTAGAGCTTCTTAGAAGTGTTAACCTTGAAGAAGAAGTGGCAAAGCTTAAGGAAGAGCTTGCTACTACTACTTCACAGAAGGCTGCAAGACTTATTAAGAGAATCGAAGTTATGGATGCATTTATCGCTGCTGGTACTAAGCCAGAGTGGATGATCCTTACTGAAATTCCAGTTATTCCTCCAGACTTAAGACCAATGGTACAGTTAGAGGGTGGTAGATTCGCAACATCAGATCTTAATGATCTTTATAGAAGAATCATAAACAGAAATAACCGTCTTGCAAGACTTATGGAACTTGGCGCTCCTGAAATCATTGTCCGTAACGAAAAGAGAATGCTTCAGGAAGCTGTTGATGCACTTATAGATAATGGCCGTAGAAACGGTCGTCCTGTAACAGGACCTGGTAACAGGGCTCTTAAGTCTTTATCAGACTTATTAAAGGGTAAGCAGGGACGTTTCAGACAGAATCTTCTTGGTAAGCGAGTTGACTATTCAGGACGTTCTGTTATTGTAGTAGGACCAGAGCTTAAGATATATCAGTGTGGTCTTCCTAAGGAAATGGCTATTGAGTTATTCAAACCATTCGTTATGAGAGAGTTAGTAAGACGTGGTCTTGCTGAGAATATTAAGAAAGCTAAGAAGAGTGTTGAACATCTTGAAACAGAAGTATGGGATGTGCTTGAAGATGTTATCAAAGAGCATCCAGTTATGCTTAACCGTGCTCCTACACTTCACAGACTTGGTATCCAGGCATTCGAGCCTATCCTTGTAGAAGGTAAGGCTATTAAGCTTCATCCACTTGTTTGTACAGCATTCAATGCCGATTTCGATGGTGACCAGATGGCCGTGCATCTTCCATTGTCTGTGGAAGCGCAGGCTGAGTGTAGATTCATGCTCCTTTCACCTAACAACTTACTTAAGCCTTCAGATGGTGGTCCGGTTGCCGTTCCTTCACAGGATATGGTTCTTGGTATCTACTATCTTACACAGGAAAGACCTGGCGTTAAGGGTGAAGGTAAGATATTTAAGAGTGTTAATGAAGCGCTTCTTGCTTATGAGAATGCTATTATTACTCTTCATTCAAAGATTAAGGTTAGAGTGTCTAAGACAAATGCATCGGGAGAAGAAGTATCAGGTATAGTTGAGTCTACACTTGGACGTTTCATATTCAATGAAATTCTTCCTCAGGATCTTGGATATGTAGATAGAAGCAAGGAAGAAAACTTCTTAAAGCTTGAGGTTGACTTCCATGTAGGTAAGAAACAGTTAAAGGATATCTTACAGCACGTTATTAATACTCATGGTACAACAACAACTGCTGAAGTTCTTGATGATATTAAGGCTATGGGTTACAAGTATTCTACTAGAGCGGCTATGACAGTTTCTATTTCGGAGATGACAGTGCCACCGGTTAAGAAGCAGCTTATAGCTGATGCTGAAAAGAAGGTTGAACAGATTAACATTAACTACAACAGAGGTCGTTCAACTGATGAAGAAAGATATAAGAATGTAATCAGAGTATGGCAGGAAACAGATAAGACATTGCTTGATGCACTTCTTTCTGGTCTTGATAAGTATAATAACATCTTTATGATGGCTGACTCAGGTGCCCGTGGTTCTAACCAGCAGATTAAGCAGCTTGCAGGTATGCGTGGTCTTATGGCAGATACATCAGGTCACACTATTGAACTTCCAATCAAGTCTAATTTCCGTGAAGGTCTGGATGTATTGGAGTACTTCATTTCAGCCCATGGTGCCCGTAAGGGTCTTTCAGATACAGCGCTTAGAACAGCCGATTCAGGTTATCTTACAAGACGACTTGTTGATGTTTCACAGGATCTTATTGTCAGAGAGACAGATTGCAGCGTTGGTAAAGTTATACCTGGTATGTATGTATATTCATTTGTCAATGACAGAGCTACTAACTCAAGTGATGCAAAAGAAGATATTCTTGAGCCATTACAGGAGCGTATTACAGGAAGATATCTTGCAGAGGATATCAAGGATCCAGCTACAGGCGAGATAGTTGTTGCAGCTAACCACCTTGTAACTCCTAAGAGAGCCGCAGCTATCATTAAGACTGGTGTAACACAGGTTAAGATAAGAACTATTCTTACTTGCCGTTCACACATCGGTGTATGTGCTAAGTGTTATGGTTCTAACCTTGCAACAGGTCAGGCAGTTCAGATTGGTGAAGCAGTTGGTATTATCGCTGCCCAGTCTATCGGTGAGCCTGGTACACAGCTTACTATGAGAACATTCCATACTGGTGGTGTTGCTGGTGATAACATTACACAGGGTCTTCCTAGAGTAGAAGAACTTTTCGAGGCAAGAAAGCCAAAGAGTCTTGCGGTTCTTGCTGAGTTTGGTGGAACAGTAAGCTTTGCTAAGACAGATAAGAAGACAGATATCGTTATTACAGATGACGAAGGCAATTCAAAGTCTTATCCTGTATCAAGAGATACACGTGTTAAGGTTCAGGAAGGACAGGTTGTTGCAACTGGTGAGGAAATCACAGAAGGTTCTGAGAATCCACATGATATCGTAAGAATTCTTGGTGTAAGAGCTGTTCAGGATTACATGCTTCGTGAGGTTCAGAAAGTTTACCGTATCCAGGGTGTTGATATCAATGATAAGCATATCGAGCTTATTGTTAGACAGATGCTTAAGAAGATAGTTATTGATTCTGCTGGAGATTCAGATTTCTTACCTGGTTCACAGGTTGATACTCTTGAATTCACAGAGGTTAATGAAAAGCTTGAGGAAGAGGGTAAGATGAAGGCTACAGGAACTCCTATTATCCTTGGTATAACAAAGGCTTCACTTGCTTCAACATCATTCATGTCAGCAGCTTCATTCCAGGAAACTACAAAGGTTCTTACAGATGCAGCTATTAACGGAAAGATTGATCCACTTATCGGTCTTAAGGAAAATGTTATCATAGGTAAGCTTATTCCAGCTGGTACTGGTATGAAGAGATATCAGAACGTAGAGCTTGATACAGCTGCAGCTTATGATGAACTTGAAGAAGATGAGATATTAAGCTTCACAGAGGATGGAGAGGAAACTCTTGATTTTACTGAGGATGCTGATATACAGGAAGCTGAAGATGAGGTTACAGAAGAGTAATCATTCAGATAAAGGCTTTACATCATAAATATAACAGAAAGCAGGAGATGAAGAGTCTCCTGCTTTTTTAAAATCACTAATATATTTTTAAGCAAAATTTTTTGCTTTCTTTTTTTGGTAAAATACTTGACGAATTTTAAATTAAAATATATACTAATTAAGCGTGCGAAAAAGCAAGCTCTTTTTTATGCACGTAAATATAGATTGGGCAGCTTATAAAGCTGGCTCACACTTATTTCTTAGTTATTATACTAAGTGCAACCATTCATTATTCTAATTCCGGGAGGTGAAAAAGGAATGCCAACATTTAACCAGTTAGTAAGACAGGGAAGAAAGTCAACAGTTAAGAAGTCTACATCTCCAGCTCTTCAGAAGGGATATAACTCACTTCAGAAGAAGGCTACAGATGTATCTGCACCACAGAAGAGAGGTGTTTGTACAGCTGTTAAGACAGCAACACCTAAGAAGCCTAACTCAGCTCTTAGAAAGATCGCCAGAGTACGTCTTTCTAATGGAATCGAAGTTACTTCATATATTCCAGGTGAAGGCCACAATCTTCAGGAACATAGCGTTGTTCTTATCAGAGGTGGTAGAGTTAAGGATTTACCAGGTACAAGATATCATATCATCAGAGGTACACTTGATACAGCAGGTGTAGCAAAGAGAAGACAGGCACGTTCTAAGTACGGTGCTAAGAGACCTAAGGATGCTAAATAATTCATAAAGAATTAAGCATCATAAGTCTGTGATTGATTTACAAGGTGAATCAGAATATTTGCAGATTATTGCATACAATAATTTACGAACAATTAAATTAAAAGTGCCGGAGTTAGATTAATCCGAAGGTTGCAGGTTTAAGATATACGGCCCGAACACAATTTAATTTGTGAGTACCTATGAATTAATGAAACGTCGTTAGTTGAGGGCTGATGAGGCTGTTAGGCGTTCATTAGTGCGAAATGATAACGACAATACAATGTTAAGGAGGGAAGAACCGTGCCACGTAAAGGACATACTCAGAAAAGAGATGTATTAGCAGATCCTATTTACAATAACAAGGTGGTTACTAAGCTTATCAACAACATTATGCTTGATGGTAAGAGAGGAGTAGCTCAGAAGATTGTATATGGAGCATTTGACAGAGTCGCAGCAAAGACTGAAAGACCTGCTTTAGAAGTATTCGAAGAGGCTATGAACAATATCATGCCAGTTCTCGAAGTAAAGGCAAGACGTATCGGTGGTGCAACATACCAGGTACCTATCGAAGTTAAGCCAGATAGAAGACAGGCTTTAGCTCTTCGTTGGATGACAGCATTCTCAAGAGCAAGAGGCGAGAAGACTATGGAAGAAAGACTCGCTAACGAGATTCTTGATGCAGCTAATAACACAGGTGCATCAGTTAAGAGAAAAGAAGATATGCACAAGATGGCAGAGGCAAACAAGGCTTTTGCTCATTACAGATTCTAATAATAATTATAGGAGGTTTTATCCATGGCTGGAAGAGAATATCCATTGGAGAGAACCAGAAATATCGGAATTATGGCTCATATTGATGCTGGTAAAACAACATTAACAGAGCGTATTCTTTACTATACCGGTGTTAACTATAAGATTGGTGATACTCATGAAGGTACTGCTACCATGGACTGGATGGAACAGGAGCAGGAAAGAGGTATCACAATTACTTCAGCTGCTACAACATGTCACTGGACACCTGAAAAAGAAGGTAAGCCAGATAAGACACAGCCAGAATATCGTATTAACATTATCGATACTCCAGGACACGTTGACTTCACAGTAGAAGTTGAGCGTTCGCTTAGAGTACTTGATGGTGCTGTTGGTGTATTCGATGCACAGAACGGTGTTGAACCACAGTCAGAAAACGTATGGCGTCAGGCTGATAAGTATAACGTACCACGTATGGCATTCATGAACAAGATGGATAAGATGGGCGCTGATTTCTTCGGATCATGCAACCAGCTTATTACAAAGCTTGGTAAGAATCCAGTACTCGTACAGATTCCTATTGGTAAGGAAGATGATTTCCAGGGAATTATCGACTTATTCGAGATGAAGGCTTATATCTTCAACGGTGATAAGGGTGATGACATCCAGGTTAGTGAGATTCCTGCTGATTTAGCTGATCAGGCACAGGAATATCATGATAAGCTTGTTGAGCAGTGTGCTGAACTTGATGAAGACCTTATGGAGAAGTTCTTTAATGATGAAGAACTTACAATTCCTGAATTAAAGGCAGCTTTAAGAAAGGGTACTATTGAAGGTACAGCTATTCCTTGTCTTTGCGGTACAGCTTATAAGAACAAGGGTGTTCAGAAGCTTCTTGATGCAGTTATCGAGTACATGCCAGCTCCTACTGATATCCCTGATATCACAGGTGTTGATGAAGACGGTAACGAAGTAGTAAGAAAGTCATCTGATGAAGAGCCATTCTCAGCTCTTGCATTCAAGATTATGACAGATCCATTCGTTGGTAAGTTAGCATTCTTCAGAGTTTACTCTGGTACATTAAACGCAGGTTCTTATGTACTTAATGCTAATAAGAATAAGAAAGAAAGAGTTGGACGTATCCTTCAGATGCATGCCAACCAGAGAAAAGAAATCGATAAGGTTTACTCAGGAGATATCGCTGCTGCAGTAGGTCTTAAGATTACAGTTACAGGTGATACTATCTGTGATGAAGCACATCCAGTTATCTTAGAGTCTATGGAATTCCCAGAGCCAGTTATCGAGCTTGCTATTGAGCCAAAGACTAAGAATGACCAGGGTAAGATGGGTGAAGCTTTAGCAAAGCTTGCTGAAGAAGATCCTACTTTCCGTGCTCATACAGATCAGGAAACAGGTCAGACAATCATCGCTGGTATGGGTGAACTTCACCTTGATATCATCGTTGATAGACTTCTTCGTGAATTCAAGGTTGAAGCTAATGTAGGTGCACCTCAGGTTGCTTACAGAGAGTGCTTTACTAAGGCCGTTGATGTTGATAGCAAGTATGCTAAGCAGTCAGGTGGTCGTGGTCAGTATGGTCACTGTAAAGTACGTTTCACTCCACTTGAAGCTAACGTTGATAAGTTTGATGTTGAGACAAAGAATACAGTATTAATTAATGAGCCTCCAGTTCTCTTCTGTGAGTCTTCAGTAGTTGGTGGTGCTATTCCTAAGGAATACATTCCTTCAGTTGCTGATGGTATCAGAGAAGCAGCTAACTCAGGTATCTTAGCTGGATTCCCAGTTCTCGGACTTAGAGCAGATATTTATGATGGATCTTACCATGAAGTCGATTCATCAGAAATGGCATTCCACATTGCTGGTTCTATGGCATTCAAGGATGCTATGGCTAAGGCAGCTCCAGCTCTTCTTGAGCCTATTATGAAGGTTGAAGTTACTATGCCAGAAGAATACATGGGTGATGTTATTGGTGATATCAACGCTCGTAGAGGACGTATTGAAGGTATGGAAGACATCAGTGGTGGTAAGATGATTAAAGCATTCGTTCCACTTTCAGAGATGTTCGGATATGCTACAGACCTTCGTTCTAAGACACAGGGTCGTGGTAACTACTCTATGTTCTTCGATAAGTATGAACAGGCTCCTAAGTCAGTTCAGGATAAGGTTATTGCTTCAAGAGCAAAATAATCTATCTTAGTATAATTAAACGATAATTTAATTACTGCGAAATATAGTATAATGTATTTCGCAGTAATAAATATATGATGTATTTATGTCTATATCTGGTTTAAGCTGGTTAGAATATGTAAATATATCACTTAATTCATATAAAAGTATTAGTTTATAATGCTTTTATATAAAATATGGTTGAAATATTCTTGAAAAAATAATATAATAGATTTCAGCTATGAGAAGTCTGCATTGCAGACGATTATTCTATTTAAATTAGGAGGATTTTAAACAATGGCAAAGGCTAAATTTGAAAGAACAAAACCACATTGCAACATTGGTACAATTGGACACGTAGATCACGGTAAGACAACTCTTACAGCTGCTATCACAAAGACTCTTCATGAGAGACTTGGTACAGGTGAAACTGTTGCATTCGAAAATATCGATAAGGCTCCAGAAGAAAGAGAAAGAGGTATCACAATTTCTTCAGCTCACGTTGAGTATGAAACAGAGAAGAGACATTACGCACACGTTGACTGTCCAGGCCATGCCGATTATGTAAAGAACATGATCACTGGTGCTGCTCAGATGGATG
>OHCE01000827.1_pt1 | contig 12661 bp, 9 predicted proteins | sample 1577571 | NCBI WGS metagenome assembly OHCE01 (sample SAMEA3879505, study PRJEB24766) | human gut metagenome | biome: human-associated habitat; feature: feces | place: USA | collected 1985/1987 | reverse complement strand
CACTCCGGGCAGAATTTGCCGGTGACGGTGGCACCGCAGCTGCAGGTCCAGCTGTCCGCAGCGGGCTTCGGCTCCGGCTTTTTGCTGCCGCATTCCGGGCAGAATTTGCCGGTAACGGTAGCGCCGCAACTGCACTTCCAGCTGTCTGCCGGGGTGGGTGCGGGGCGGCTGACCTGCTGGGGCGCGTCCACGCTGTCCGGACGGGCCTGCTGGCCCATAGCAAACAGGTTCTGGGCGCTCATGCCACCCATACCGCCTGCACCGGCTGCCATACCCATGCCCATAAAGCCGGTCATGGCACCGGCGGTGTTGCCGGCGGCGGTCTTCATGGCATCGATCTGACCGCCCACCAGACGGGCGGCAGCGGTGGTGGGGTCGGTGGTCATGGCGTTCTCTTCCCACTCGGTGATCTTTTTCTGCTGCTCCTCCGGGATAGACAGGGAGTTGATGTTGAAGGAGAATACTTCAATACCGCGCTTTTTGCGCCAGACATTGGACAGCTGCTCGTTGAGGGCGTCCGAGATCTCCAGCGTGTGGGCGGGGATCTCGTAATACTGCACCTTGTTGGCAGAAAGAGTCGCCAGCGCAGGCTGCAAAGCGTTCAGCAACTCACTCTTCAGGCGGGGAGCGATCTCGGATGCGTCATACTGGGTGGAGACGTTGCTGCACACGTTGGTGTAGAACAGCAGCGGGTCGCAGATGCGACAGGTGAAGCTGCCGTTGCAGCGCAGATTGACAGAGAGCTTGTAGCCCCGCTCCTCGCTGACTACCACACGGAACGGAATGGGGGTGGCGGTGCCGTACAGGATCTCGCCCAGCTCCTTGGTGTTGATGTAGTACACGCGCTGATCCTTGCCGGTGTCGCCGCCGTAGGTAAAGCGCTTGGCTACGGTCTGGAAGGTTGCTGCCAGACTGTCGCCGAAGTTGCCGGTGAACACGCTGGGCTCGGTGGATGCATCAAAGGTGAATTCGCCCGGTTCGGCGCACACCTCCACCACACGGCCCTGCTCCACGATGAGCATACACTGTCCGTCTGCCACGGCGATGCCGCTGCCGTTGGTGATGATGTTGTCCTCGCCGTTGTTGGAGCTGCGGCGGGAGGTGCGCTTCTGGCCCTTGACCATCAGCACATCTTTGTCCAGAGAATCGCAGTAGAAAAATTCCTTCCACTGGTCTGCAAGGGTTCCGCCCAGTGCGCCCATACCTGCTTTGATAAGACCCATAGTAATTTCCTCCTGTATGTTTTATTTGTGCAAACGATAACTTTCTGTTATCGCACGGTTTCCGGTTTCGGTCACGGTACAAGGGTTAGATCCGGGGAGTCGTTTTTCCAGTAAATGGGACGCGTGTCCCGGTCAAACAGCACTTCTCCGGCGCGGTATTTCAGGCTGCAGCCGCTGGGGCTGCCGTCATCGTTCAGCAGAATGGCCCAGAACTCGCAGGGTCTGCCGTTCTGGTCGGTCAGCGTGAAGTACAGCTCGGTACCGTCCTCGGTGCGGCCCTGTGTTCCCTCGGCGGTGCCGGTCAGAATGCCGTTCCACCCGTCCCATTCCACGCTCATGCAGCAGCTGCCGTCCGGCAGGAAGGTCATCCAGCGGATGCCCTTTGCGGCCTCGTCTCCGGCGCGGTAAGTGCCCCACAGCCTGCGGGGGATGGCGGAGAAGCCGATATCGTCCCACGCCGTGGTGCGCCGAAAAACGTACCAGACCTCACTGCCCTTTTGGGGGCCGATGGACTGCATCTGCAGCGAGCCGTCCTCCATCATGGAGATGATCCAGCGGCTTCTGCCGTCCTCGTTGAGACATTTCAGGTTCCAGCCCTGACTTTTTTCCCCGTCCCAGCCGGTCACAGCGCCGGCGTTCAGCTCTCCGGTGCGGGTCTCGGCAGCAGACTGGATCTGCGGGCTGACGTATGTTTCCCGGATGAAGGAGACGGTCACCGTGCCGGTGATCTCGGCCTTTTCCAGCCGCAGGGTAAAGCTTTCGTTGCGGTCGGCGGGGGTATAGCTTTCACCCTGCGTCACCGCCGTGACTGCCATCCACTCGGCCAGCACCTGCTGCTCCCAGTCCTGCGGCAGCGGCTGCGCGTCCAGCGGGATGGTTGGGGCATCGTTCACAAACTCTCCCCCGGACGCGCTGAACCGGCGGACGAAAAAGGTAACGTTCCCTGCTTCGTCAAACAAAAGCGGCAGCTCATCCAGTGTAGCCCACCATGCGGTGTTGCCCTCTTTCAGGCTGCCGGGGGGCAGCAGCCCCCGCTCACAGGCGGTCTGCCGGTCCAGCTCATCCCGGCGCTTTATGTCGCGGTACAGCGCTTCTTCCAGCGCGGCGGGATCTGCCCCCATGCGCTGCAGCAGCTGGGTGGCGGTGAGCTGGTTTCCACTTTCAAAGTCGAAGCACCAGCCATTGTGGAAGGGCGCATCCGTACCGCCGTAGCAGCTGCTGACCACAAGGCTGACGCAGTCGCCGTACCAGTTGGCGTTCCAGTTCATCTCAATGCAGATGTCCCACACGTCCGGGTCGGCTGCCGCCGGACAGTCTGCGTACTCCTGCACATCGTATTCGTAGAGCCGGGCGATCTCGGCGTTGATGCGGGCGGCATCGGCGCTGTCGCTTTCCAGCCGGGGCAGATGGATGTTCAGCCGAACCTTGCCGCCGTTTTCCGCCTGCACCACCTTTTCAAGGGTGTACTGCTCGGTGATCGCCGCGGTGGCGTGCATGGAATCCGGCGGGGTCGATTTCAGTTCCCGGCTGCCAGCCGGGCGGGCAGAGGCTGCGGTCTCTGCCCCGCAGCCTGCCAGCAGTGCTGCCAGCAAAACTGCCGGTATCCAGCGGAACGCTTTGTGTTTCATGGTGGTTCTCCTGTGTTCTCAGCGGCTGCGCCGGGGTCAGGGATCCGGGCAGCGGGTCAGCTGCAGTTGGGTCTTTCCCTCGGCAAAGGGGTTCTGCCCGTCGAGCATGGTCAAGCTCAGGGTCTCGTTGTACAGGTCGTACTTCACCGCCGCCACAAAGGTGATGCCCGGCATCCCGTCCGCCGTCTCGCTGGTAGAGACGCCCAGCACCATGCCCTCCGGCACCACGCCCAGATAGTCGGCGTAGCCCTGATAGAAAACGTTGTTGTCCTGCACGCCCATCTGGACGGAACCATTGCTTTCCACGTCCATCCAGTCAAACTGGTCGTCGCCCATATCGTTGAACGCACCTGTGACCTCGTAGGGGAGCTCCTGCGCGTTCCACTCTGCCGTCAGGGGAGCCAGCTCCAGCACAGAGCCATCCTCCTGCCGCAGGTTCACCTCGCTGCCGCTGCGTTCCAGCGCCACGCCCTGATTTGCAATGTAGATGGGGTCCTGACAGACCAGAGCGCTGCCGAACATGAGGCAGTGCAGCACATCCACGTACTCCACCACGCCGTCCTTGGTCAGCAGATAGACCACCGGGTGGAAGGAGGCGCCCAGTTCTCCGATGCACAGGTCGATATACTCATTATAGATACCAAGGATGGGGTAGGTGCGGTCCTGTTCCAGCCGGATGCCGTAATCCGTGTCCCACGCGGCGGTCTCCGGCGTGCGGCGCAGGGTGATGGTGCCCTGTGTTCCTTCCAGCTGCACCGAAGCGCTGCCGTAGGTATCGGTCAGCACCGTCTGCGGCTGCGGGTCAGCAGCCTGCAGCGGGATCTCCACATCCAGCTGCCGCCAGCCCGACCCGGCGGTGGAGCTGCACCCGCCCCGGAGCACCAGCCGGTTTTGTTCCGGCAGCAGCAGGCACAGGTCATCCAGCTGGTTGTTTTCCAGCGTGTTCATCCGCATGCTTGCCAGATTGCCGCCGCTGCGCAGGCCCTCGTAGTAGCCGCCCTGCGCCATGTGCCGGTCAAAGGTCTGCATGGCCCCGCGCAGCATCTGCTGCTGCACGGCGTCCGGGTCCAGCCCCATGCGCTGCAGCATTTCCGTCACGGAGACCTGCTTTTCGGTGGCAAAATCGAAGCACCAGCCCCGGGAATACCCCGGGTCGGTACCGCCGTCGTAGCGGAACATCACAAGGCTTACGCAGTCCCCGTACCAGTAGGCGTCCCAGTTGATATAGGTTTCCGGGCACCACTCGTCCTGCGACACCTCAGCCTGCGGGTAGCTTTCATAATCCCGATATTCCGCCGCATACATGGCGGCAAGCTCATCGTTGAGATAAGCAGCGTCCGGGCCGTCGCACACCAGCTGCGGCACATGGATGGTCAGCTTCTGTGCGCTGCCCCACTCGTACAGCTGGATGGTCTTTTCCAGCGTGAACTGCTCGGTGATGCGGTCTTTTTGTGCTGTCTGCACCGCCGTGTCTGCGGTGCTTTGGGCAGCTGTGCCGGAGCCTGCGGGGGCAGCGGGAGCCGCCGCGCCGCCGCAGCCGGTCAGCCAGAGAGCCGCCACCAGCACTGCAGCGGCAAGGCGTTTGTGTTTCATGGTCGTTCTCCTGTGTTCTCAGCCGTAGCTGCGGGTCATCTGCAGCTGGGTCTCGCCCTCGGCAAAGGGGTTTTGCCCGGCGATCATGGTCAGGGTCAGGTTCTCGTTGTACAGGTCGTTCTTGAACGCCGCCACAAATTCGAGCTCCTCATCGGCAGAGATGCCCAGCACCACGCCCTCGGGCACAACGCCCAGATACGCGGCATCGCCCCGATAGATGCGGCTGTTGTCCTGCACGCCCAGCTGAACGCTGCCGTCGCTGGTCAGGTCCATCCAGTTCCAACCGGTTTCAGAGGTGTAGTTGTAGGAGCCGGTGACGGAATAGGGAATCTCCTGCGCGCTCCACTCTGCCGACAGGGGAGCCAGTTCCAGCACAGAGCCATCCGCCCGGCGCAGGTTCACCTCGCTGCCGCTGCGTTCCAGCGCCACACCGTTGTTGGCAAAGTAGATGGGGTCCTGACAGATCATGGCGTTGCCGAACATGAGGCAGCGCAACACGTCCACATACTCCACCACGCCGTCTTTGGTCAGCAGATAGACCACCGGGTGGAAGAATCCGTCCTCCTGCTCCCCGATGCACACGTCCACATACTCGTTATAAGCGCCAAGGATGGGGTAGCTGTGCTCCTGTTCCACCCGGATGCCAATGTCTCCCCATTGGTCGGTCTTTGGCGCGGGGCTCAGGGTGATGGTGCCCTGCGTTTCCTCCAGCTGCACCTGCACACCGTCGTAGGTGTCGGTCAGCACCGGGGTGTCGGCGGTGGGCAGCGAGAGCTCCATATCCAGCTGCTGCCAGCCTTCTTCGCAGCTGTACTTACCCCGGAGCACCAGTTGATCCTGCTCCGGCAAAAGCAGGCACAGGTTTTCCAGTTCATTGTATTCCAGCGTATCCATTCGCATTTGCGAAAGCTCTCCGCCGAGACGCAGGCCCTCGTAATACGCGCCCTGCGCCATCTCCCGGTCAAAGGCCTGCATGGCCTGCCGCTGCACCTGCTGCTGCACTTCGTCCGGGTCCAGCCCCATCCGCTGCAGCATCTCGGCCACGGTGAGCTGCCGGCCGCTGGCAAAATCGAAGCACCAGCCGCTGTAACGCCACGGGGCGGTGCCGCCGTAGCGGCTGCGCACCACCAGACTGACGCAGTCGCCGTACCACCAGTCATCCCAGCCTACACCGATCTGCGGGTACTCGCCGCCCGGCTGCCCGGCCTCCTCGCTGTTCTCGAACTCCCGGAAATCCGCCGCATAGATGGCGTTCAGCTCATCGTTGATGTAGGCGGCATCCGGGCTGTCGCATTCCAGCTGCGGCACATGGACGGAAATGCACTGCACCGCTTCCTCCCCCCACACGCCCGAAACGTTCTTTTCCAGCGTGTACTGGTCGGTGATGCGGTCTGTCTGGGCGGCCTGCGCCACCGCGCCGGGGGTGCTTCGGCTGCTGTCGGAGCTTTTGTCGGCAGCAGCGCTGGGGCTGCTCTGGGTGCCGCCGCAGCCGGTCAGCAGCGCGGCAGCCAGAGCAAGGCTTACAAGGTGTTGGTATTTCATGACGGGCTCCTTTTCTATGGTGTGGTTCAGCCGTCTCCTATGCCTTGCCACTTGTCGATGATGTAGGCGGCCCAATAGGTCTTATCGTTGATATCTACCACAGTGATGCCTACCTTATTCACCACCGGGTCGTCCTCATGAAGCCCCGGCACACCGCCGTAGTCCTTGATCAGTTCATCCACCAATTGCTGGAACTGGGCCTCTGTGGCGGGGTAAAGGCGATCCAAGCTGTAACGTTGCTTTTCTTTGTGGTCAAAATCCACGCCTACCCGGTACTGATCGAGCATATGGAAGATGGCTGTGGAGCCGGAGCTGTAACCCGCCTCGTGCAGACCATCCCACATCTTTGCGGCATAGTCGCCCTCCATCCGCAGCCTGAGCCCTTCGTCCGACGGGAACTCCGGGCTGCCGTTATCCACAAACATCTGCACATCTGCCTGAATGGCGTGCTCCAGACCCTTGCTGTACTCGAACTTGATGTTCTCCACCTTTCGCCGGGCCAGCTCTGCGTTGAAAATGGTCAGGATCTTCTGCCCGTCCCGGATCACAGGGATCGGCGGCGAGGGAGGCGTTTCTGTGGCAGAGCCGGAACTTGTGGAGCCGGAGGAGCAGCTATCGTCACAGGCTGCCAGCGCCAGCATCATCGCCGATGCGCCGGAGAGCTTCAGGAAAGTCCGTCGGTCATATCGTTTCATGGGGGTGCTCCTTTCTATAAAGCCCCGGACACAGGGGGAGTGTGCCCGGGGCAAAAGGGGGAAGTCTGGTTATCTTATGCCTTGTTATTTCGGAACACAACAGCGGTCATGTAGGTCTTGCCCTGAACCACCGGGCAGTAGATGCTGATGAACTCTGCCTTGGCGCTATTAGAATTGTCCAGCAGTTTTGCTACAAAAGCCCGAACGGCAGCATCCTCGCAAGAATACGCATCCTCCAGAGCCACCTCTCTCTCGGTAGACGGTTCGGAGAGGCCGGCCATACCTGCCAAACTGTCCTTGCCATACTTGTTCAGTATCTTGTCCTCAAATCCATTGAGTTCCCCAAAAATGAGCTTGTTGTCAGAGTCATTAAGCGTATGCGGTGTCTCGTTGGCCTCTTCAAAAACACGCCCGTAAGCCCTTATAGCGCCCACCGCATCCTGATTGAGGGTCAGCTGCTCGTGGGTAACCAGACCTGCATCAAACTTTTCCTTCCAGACCTTGTTGATGGCTGCCAGCAGCTCGGTTTCCTTGCCGGTGGGCACTACGGGCGTGGAGGGTGCACCGCCGCAGGCAGCCAGTGCCAGCAGGGCGACCGATGCGCCGGAGAGGGTGAGGAATTCGCGTCTGTTCAGTTCTTTCATGGGGTGCTCCTTTCGATACAATATTTTATAGATTACGGTTCGCAACTTGCGGGAAGTCCGTGCGTCACTGCCCCGCTTCAGATCGGTGCAAAGTCTACCATTACCGCCACCGTATAGGTCTTGCCCTTAATGGTGGGGCAGTAGAGCCCGATCATCCACTGCTCGGGATGCGGACTCGCCAGTCCATGCCCGACCAGATCCCGCACAAACGCCTTGACCTCGCTCGGATTACGAGGATACAGTTGCTCTAATTGCAGACCGTCATGGGTGTAGTTAGAAACTCCCGCAGTTCCCCGATAGCTTCCGTTTCCATATTTTTCCCTGATTCCCTCTATCATTTCAGACTCACGGAGTTGGTACTCGTGGAATACATCATCAGGCAAGTTCCATTTGCGGTAATCCTCCTCGTCTACTTCAGGTTCATTGTTTTCAAAGGGGCTGGCTGTAAACTTTGCGAGGTCGGCAGCCTCCTGACAGTAGACCACAGACTTGCAGATATCAAGTTTGGGATTGTGGATTGCTTCTTTGTTGACTTCATACCAGACCTCGTTGATAGCTTTGAACAGGGCCATCTCTTTGCTCTCAGAGGCCGGAGGTGTGGGAGGTGCGGGAGGTGTGGAGGGCCCGCCGCAGCCTGCCAGCGAGAGCGCCACAACGGCTGCGCCGGAGAGGGTGAGGAATTCGCGTCGGTTCATCTCTTTCATGGGGGTGCTCCTTTCTGTTTGTCCCCCCTGCTTTTTAGGGGGGCTGGTTTGGGTATTCTCTGCACTTGCAGTCCGCTCCATCTTATGCTATCCTTATGAATAGAATCCGCAGATGCCTGTTGACGCGTTTTGTGCACAGCGACAGGCTTTCTACACTGGCGCGGGACCTCTTCTGTTTGTACTGTATCATACCCGGGAAAAAATTGCCCCCTCAGAAAAGCCGTTTTTGGGGGGCAATTCCAAAAAAATTTTTGGGGCTTTGGGCTTCCCCCTCAAAAAATCCCCCCAAAAAGCCCAAAATTGGGGGGATTTTTGGGGTTTTTCCCACCAAAACAGGCAGCTGCAGCCCTGCCTGTGCCGGGTTTCCCCCTCTGGCTGCAATGTGCGGAAAGGAGTCATGAAAAATGGAACGAAGGACATTTTTAAAGCTTGCGGCGCTCGTCCCCGGTCTGGCTCTTGCGGGCTGCGGCGGCAGCAAGACCCTGCTCTCGCCCAAGGACCCCACCATGCTCAGCATCTGGCATGTGTACGGCGAACAGGCGGACTCGCCCATGAACCGCCTGCTGACCGAGTTCAACGACACGGTGGGCAGAGAGAAGGGCATCCTGCTCAACGTGACCAACATGACCAACAGCGCCGCCATCGGCGGCCAGCTGCAGGACGCCAAGGCCGGCAAGCCCGGCGCACTGGACCTGCCGGACCTGTTCTCGGCCCACCCCGCAGACGCCAGCGCTCTGGGCATTGAGAACCTTGTGGACTGGAACGACTGGTTCACTACCGAGGACATGGCGGCCTATGTGCCCGGCTTTGTGCAGGACGGCATCATTGACGGGAAGCAGGTGGTGTTCCCGGTGTCCAAATCCACCCAGCTCATCTTTTTGAACGGCTCCCAGTACGCCCGGTTTGCGGCGGACACCGGGGCGCAGCTTTCCACCCTTGCCACATGGGACGGCTTCTTTGAAATGGCGGGCGCCTACCGGCAGTGGTCGCAGGGCAAGCCCTTCTGCGCGCTGGACTATCCGCTGCGTCTGGTGGAGCTGAACGCGCTGGAGCAGGGCAGCGGCGAGCTGTACAAGGGCAGCTGGTACGATCTGACCAACGAGACCTTCCGCGCTTCGTGGATGGAGTTTGCCCGGGCGCTGGTGCAGGGCGATATTCTGATCTCGGACCTGTACTCCAACACGCAGGTGATGACCGGCGAGACGCTGGCGGGCCTTGGCAGCTCTGCGGCCATCCTTTATTACAATGATTTCGTCACCTACCCGGACAACACCACCGAGCCCACCGACCTGCTGCTGGCTCCTTTGCCCCACGCCGCAGGCACCGCCACGCCCCTGATGCCGCAGGCCGGTGTGGGCCTGTGCGCCTTTAAGACCACCGACCAGAAGGCCGAAGCCGCCGCCGTGTTCCTGCGCTGGCTCACCGAACAGCAGCGCAATCTGGAATTTGCCGCCGATACCGGCTACATGCCGGTGTCCAGCGCCGCCTTTGACGCCATTGCGGACTATCCCTTTGAGCAGCAGAGCTATCAGCGGCTGTACGACGTCTACAACGAAATGCGCATCCAGAACACCCCCCTGTCCGAACCGGGCATCGTGGGGTACCACGCCAAGGCCAAAACCTTGTACGACAGCCTGCGCCAGCGCCAGAAGGACTACCCCCAGCGCCTTGCGGACGGTGAAACGCTGGAAGTCCTTGCCGAGGAAACATGGCAGCTGCTGTGTGACAATGCCTGAGCCTGCCGCTCAGCCGGAAAGGAGGGACTTTGATGCACTTTGTTGACCGGCACCGTGAAAAGATCCGCCAAAGCCCCATGAGCAGTCGGCTGCTGTGGGCCTGCCTGCTGCTGGTGGTGCTGCTGGTGTTGACCTTTGGTGCGGCGCTGTTCCTGTTTGCCAGCCTGCACAACACCAAAAAGGACATCAGCCGCAGTCTGCAGATCCAGTTTTCGGTGTTCCAGAACGATATGGAGCGCTATTTTGACCAGCTGGCGGTCATGGGTGTGAACCTGTCCGAGGACATGAGCGCAGAGGTGGACAAGGAGCTTGCCCTGCGGCAGATGTCCTTTGCCCAGCTGAACGACTCCCCCGAGGTGCTGAACGCGCTGGAGGAGGAAATGATCGAGCCGCTGTGCCGCCGTCTGCGCCAGACCGGCTGTTCCGGCGCTTTTGTGCTGCTGGATGCCACTGTCAACACCCGCATGGAGGGAGCAGAGCATTCCCGCGCCGGGCTGTATGTGCAGAAAAGCGGTGCCGACACCCCCACCGTGCCCCTGCTGCTGTACCGGGGCAGTGCGGAGGTGGGCAAGGCCCACAGCGTGATGCCCCACCGCAAGTGGCGCATGGAGTTTCAGACCGACCAGTTCCCGGACTACGACCGCTGGATGACCCCCGGCAGCGTCCCGCTGTACCAGTCTTACACGCTGACCGAGCGGTTCGAGCTGCCAGGCACCTCAGAGGAGGTGCAGTTGTTTTTGCTGCCCCTGCGGGGGCGGGACGGCACAATGTACGGGCTGTGCGGCTTTGAGATCAGCGAGAGCTACTTCAAGCAGAACTTTGCCCAGCCCACCGGCTTTGACCGGCTGAGCTGCCTGCTGGCCCCGGCGGGGGACGGCCTTGCCGCCGATGCCGCCCTCAGCAGCGGCACCACCGGCGGCTACTACCATGCCCCCCGGAACACGCTGGTGCTGCGCAGCATGGGCGGCGGGCTGACCCAGTTGACCGGCCCCGACAGCGCCTATGCGGGCATCTCTCAGCTGTACCGCCTGAGCGAGAACCAGTCCTGCCGGCTGGCGGTGTGCATCCCCATGGCAGACTACCGGAGACTGGTCTTTTCCGGCAATCTGCAGATGCTGCTCATCGGCCTGTTCATCGCCTTTTTCGTGGTGTTCTGCTGCATGAACTTCCACCGTCGCATCCTCTCGCCGGCGTTCCGGCAGTTCGAGGAGGACCGGCGGGAGTCCCGGCGGCGGATGGACGAGCTGCAGCTGGAACGCCAGCAGATGCAGACTGAGCTGTCCCGGCTGGCGGACGTGTGCCGCAACGAGTCGGTGCCCGATGCCTTCCAGACCTTTGTGGCGGGCATCCCCACCCTGACCAAGACCGAACGCCGCATCTTTGACGGCTACGCCGCCGGGCTGCGCACCCGGGAGATCGTGGAGCAGCTGGACATCAAGGACAGCACCCTGCGCTTCCACAACAAGAACATCTACGAAAAACTGGGGGTCAGCTCCCTCAAGCAGCTGCAGCAGTTCGTGGCGATCCTGAACTCCGGCAGCGGCAGCGCCCCGGACGAAAACGCCCCGCCGAAAGGCCGCTGAACGGAATGCTCCCGCACCGCTATCCCAAACACTTTTACTTGAAATAGACCTGAAATGGTGGTAGAGTTGAGAAAAACAGGAGGAAGCAGTATGTGGTTTGTTTTTGCGTTGGGGTCAGCGGTATTTGCCGCATTGACTTCTATTCTTGCGAAGATCGGCATTGACGGAGTAAATTCCACGCTTGCCACGGCCATTCGCACTGCAGTTGTGCTCCTGATGAGCTGGGGCATGGTGTTTCTGACGGGAACACAGACCGGCATCGGGGATATTTCTCACAAAAGCTGGCTGTTCCTGATCCTATCCGGCCTTGCCACGGGTGCAAGCTGGCTGTGCTACTATCACGCGCTGCAGATCGGTGCAGCGTCCAAGGTGGTTCCTGTCGATAAATTGAGCGTGGTCATCACGCTGGCACTGGCATTTTTCATCCTGCATGAGCCGTTCACGGCCAAAAGTCTGATCGGCTGTGCGCTCATTGCCGCAGGAACCTTGTTCATGGTATTATAAAAGCAAGAAATGGCGGTGACACGTTGCGCGGTGCTGCAGCCTGCAGATCGAGTGCTTTCGTCTGATATGACTATTATTTTTGAACAAATGCCTTGACATCTTGTACGGACTGCGTTATTATAAAGACAATAAAAGTTTGTTCAGAGAATCGAGCAGAACAAACAAGAGGGAAAGCAAAACCCCTTTTGTTTGCTCTGCTCTTTTTCTTTTGTTCGGAAAACAGAGCGATCAGGAGGTATTTATGCTGGATGTAGCGATCATCGGCTGCGGCGTCATCGGCGCAGCAAGTGCCTACGAGCTGTCACACTACCGGCTGCAGACCGCGGTTTTTGAGGCGGAAAACGATGTGGCAGACTGCACCACCAAGGCCAACAGTGCTATTCTGCACGCCGGATACGATCCCGAGCCGGGCACCCAGATGGCACGGCTCAACGTGGAGGGCTCTGCACTGGCCAAGGAGATCTGTGCCCGTCTGGATGTGCCGTACCGTCAGTGCGGCAGTCTGGTGCTGGCCCTCAGCCCGGAGGAGCTGCCCCACCTGCAGAAACTGTATGAGAACGGCATCGCCAACGGCGTGCCGGGCATCCGGCTGCTGACGGCGGAGGAAACCCTGGCGATGGAGCCGCAGCTTGCCCCCACAGTGGCCGGGGCGCTGTTTGCCCCCAGCGCAGCCATCGTCAGTCCGTGGGAGTTTGCGCTGGCCATGGCGGAGGTGGCGGTGCGCAACGGGGTGGAACTCCACCTCAGCAGCCCGGTCACCGGCATTCAGAAAACCGCGTCCGGCTGGGCGTTGACCACGCCGTCCGGCG
>OHCE01000825.1_pt1 | contig 12665 bp, 12 predicted proteins | sample 1577571 | NCBI WGS metagenome assembly OHCE01 (sample SAMEA3879505, study PRJEB24766) | human gut metagenome | biome: human-associated habitat; feature: feces | place: USA | collected 1985/1987 | reverse complement strand
CTCCTGCGTTTGTCAGCTCATCAAAGAAGCCTCGCAGAGTTTGCCGCCTGTAGGCGGCAAATCGAATGGAATCATTTTCGTCCGGGGCGTGTACCTGGACGAAAATACTTCTCAGTCTGCAAGTGTGGAATTTGTTCGCCACCGGCGAACAAATTCTGCGCGCAGCAGACTGCAAGTCTTTTGTTCCAAAAGGGCAACACCCTTTTGGAACAGTTTCAGGAGACGCCGCCCGGGTGGGCGGCGTCTCCTGCGTTTTTCTATCAATAGTTCTCCGCGTGAATTTCGAAATAGCTCTGGGGATGGTTACAGGTGGGGCAGACCTCCGGGGCCTTCTCCCCTACCACGATGTGGCCGCAGTTGCGGCACTCCCACACCTTCACCTGGCTCTTGGCAAACACCTCCGCCATCTCCACGTTGCGCAGCAGCGCCCGATAGCGCTCCTCATGGTGCTTCTCAACGGCCCCCACCAGGCGGAATCGCTGGGCCAGCTCATGGAAGCCCTCCTCATCGGCGGTCCTGGCAAAGCCCTCATACATGTCCGTCCACTCATAGTTTTCACCCTCGGCGGCGGACAGCAGGTTCTCGGCGGTGGAGCCGATGCCCTCCAGCTCCTTGAACCACAGCTTGGCGTGCTCCTTCTCGTTTTCCGCCGTTTTCAGAAACAGGGCTGCGATCTGCTCAAAGCCGTCCTTCTTGGCCTTGGAGGCGAAGTAGGTGTACTTGTTCCGGGCCTCGGATTCCCCGGCAAAGGCCGCCATCAGGTTCTTCTCCGTCTGGGTCCCGGCGTATTTGGTGGTTTTGTTCATATTTGTTTCCTTCCCTTTCGTTTTGCTCTTCTTATTATATGGATGTTTTCCCGCCGCATTCCGGGCACACGCCACGAAACAGCAGGTCGTATCCGCTGACCGCGAAGCCGTGGGTATCCCCCAGCAGCTTCTCCAGCTGCGGCGGCTGCCGCAGCTCCACGTCGAAAACCCGGCCGCAGCGCAGGCATCCGGCGTGATAGTGGGCGTCGCACCGGTGATCGAAGTGATCCGCCCCGTCTGTGGTGTTGATTTTCAGCAGCAGGCCGCTTTCCGCCAGCTGCCGCAGATTGCGGTAAACCGTGGCCCGGCTGACGCTGGGGTGCTCCGCCGCCACCTGCCGGTATACCTCCTCCGCCGTGGGGTGCGAATACAGTCTCCGCACCGCCTCCAGTGTCATGGCCCGCTGGACCGTGTTTCGGTAGATCATTTTCTCACCTCTTAATAGGATTATATATCAATTAAGATGGATTATCAACAACCATTTTAGCCGGTGCACCCGTCATAGAGGTGTGGGCTCTCCCCGGCCCGCTGAGGGCAGCGGGCCCTACGGACTTGGCTCTCCCTCTGGGAGAACTGTCACTGAAGGTGACTGAAAGGGTCTGCAAGCGCTCCGGCGATTCTTTGCCCACCGCGATAAGGAGCAATCTCCTTGCCGTGTCATTGCGAGCCAGCCGCAGGCTGGCGCAGCAATCCGCATCCTCATCCCCCGGCCCGCTGAGGGCAGCGTGCCCTACAGGGCGCTTCGGTGATTTCTCTGTGGCGCAGGCCGAGCTCCTATTGGTCACGTCTGCCCTCTTTGCCGCACAATTCGCCAGATATACCCGATATAGAGCAAAAAAGGAGAGGCACTTAGATGGGTGTTCATAAAACAGTCAATGGAGCGTATCGATACAGATACGCTCCATTTCTCATATCAACATACTATGTAATGGGGTGCAGCCCCTTGGCTCTCCCTTTGGGAGAGCTGTCACCGTAGGTGACTGAGAGGGTCTTGCAGCCTTTTTCGAATGATAAGATCAATTTGTGTGCACACACCACGAAAATCCCTGTCGATATCCCGGTTGGAGAATCGCAGAATCTCCAACCCAAGAGACATCAGGAATTGAGAACGTTCCGCATCATAAGCAAGCCCCTGAGGTTCATAATGCTGAGAGCCATCCAATTCAATGACCAGTCTGGCCGAAGCACAGTAAAAGTCCACGATGAATCTGCCGATAATCCGCTGTTTATAAATTTTTACTGGATATTTGTGGAGAAAAAGGTACCAGAGCTTACGCTCATGGGGTGTCATCTCCCTGCGAAGCCGTCGGGCATTTTCTAATTGGGTGTTGTCTTTTGGTATGGTCATTGTTTACCCTCTCCGTCCTCGCTACGCTCGGCCACCTCTCCCAAAGGGAGAGGCAAGGGATGCTCGCACGGCACACCGAAAGGTGTATAGAAGTGCGCCCTTTATCAGTTCGGCAAATTGGAGTTTACTGCTCGATACGGTAGTATTTGAATGTTTCATCTTCTCCAACAAAGCGAAAGCCTACCTTTTCCAGCACATGCTGACTCCGGGTATTTTTCCTGATGGTATCTGCGTTTACCGCAGCCATTCCCAACTCGTCAAAGGCGGTTTTTACCGCCAAACGTTCTGCCTGCGTTCCGTATCCCCTTCCCTTCACTGCGTCGTTTTGCATATGGATACTCAGGGAACATTCTTTTTTATCATGGTCGATCTGCTTCAATTGCAATTCCCCGATCACCTTATCTCCAAGCATGATCGCAAACAGTCTGCGTGAAGCATCCTGCCCCTTCATATCAAAATATCGATTTACCGCAGCTTCGTCATATACATAGGGCTGAAACAGGTGCATATCCATATAGATAGACGCATCATTCGTCCAATGCTTGTACAGTTCGTGACATAGTTCTCGCGTCATCGCCTTTAACTGAATTGTTGGCATGTTAGACCTTACCCACCTTATTATTCCGACTTATTGATTTGTTTAATTCTATCATCTGGCTTTAATATATGCAAGAACAAGCCCAGCAGACATTACTGCCGGGACTGAAACTGTCTTACGACCACCCGCACTTGCCTCTCCTTTTCTTATGCTCACGTCACTTCCACTGGAAGGTCGCCATGCCATAGACATAGATGAACAGGATGGCCGCCGGGACCACATACCGGAACAGCGGCTTCATCCACGGGCGGACCTTCAGGCCCCGGCCGGCGTTGGCCTCCAGCAGGAAGCTGTCCCATCCCCAGCCGAACTTGTTGCAGCAGAACAGGGCAAGCACCAGGGATCCCAGGGGCAGAATATTGTTGGACACCAGGAAATCCCACAGGTCCAACCAGGCGGTGCCCTCTGCAAAGGGCTGGAAGTGCAGCACGCTGTAGCCCAGCGCCGTCGTCAGCGCCAGCAGAAAGATGCCGACGCCGCAGACCACGCAGCCTACCGGGCGGCTCCAACCGGTAAGATCCCGCACCATGGCCAGTATCTCCTCGCACACCGCCAGCACCGTGGATAGGGCCGCGAACACCATAAACAGGAAGAACAGGGTTCCCCACCAGCGGCCGCCGTTCATGTGGTTGAACACGGTGGCCATGGTGTCAAACAGCAGGCTGGGACCGGCATTGACCTCCACCCCATAGGTGAAGCAGGCCGGGAACATGATCAGTCCCGCCACCACCGCCACAAAGGTGTCCAGCACGATGATGTGCACCGACTCCCCCATCAGGGAGCGCTCTTTTCCGATGTAGCTGCCGAAAATAGCCATGGCACCCATGCCCACGGATAGGGTGAAGAAGGCCTGGTTCATGGCCCCCACCACCACGCTGCCGTTGATTTTGGACAGGTCCGGCACCAGATAGAACCGCAGCCCCTCCGCCGCACCGGACAGGGTGAAGCTGTGCACCGCCAGCACCAGCATCAGCACCAGAAGCAGCATCATCATATATTTGGTGACCCGCTCCAGGCCGCCCTGCAGCCCGAAGCACAGGATGCCGAAGGCCAGCACCACCGTCACCGCCAGATAGGTCACGTTGACCCCCGGGTTTGTAATCATGGACGAAAATCCCAGATCCTGGATATTTCCCGTCAGAAACCGCACAAAATAATACACGATCCACCCGGTGACCACCGTGTAAAACGCCATCAGGGCCACGCTCCCAAAGAACGAAACATACCCATGAATGTGCCATTTCTGGCCCTTTTTCTCCAGTTTTTGATACATTTTGATGGGGCTCGCCTGTGCCGCCCGGCCCACGCTGAACTCCATAATCATGATCGGCAGGCCCAAAATCACCAGGCAGAAAAAATAGAGCAAAACGAAGCCGCCGCCACCGTATTGGCCGCACATCCAGGGAAATTTCCAGATATTTCCGCAGCCAATGGCGCACCCGGCGGACAGCAGGATGAAGCCCAGGCGGGACCCCAGCTTTTCGCGTTCCATGATTCTTCTCCTTTTTGTATAAATATTTGATTTGAAGCTTTGTTATTGTATCAAATACTTATTTTCCCGTCAAGGAATGATTATTATTTCACAATTCACTTTTTTCAAGATAGCCGGAGCGGAGGAGGGACTCTATAAAGCGCTCAAAGGAGGGCGCAATAACCTCTTCCGGCGTTTCATATAATTTTACAGCATCTTTTATAATTTCTTCTGTGGAAAGTCCATCAAGAATTTTTGAGAAAAAGTAAGCACCGGTGGAATTAATCCCCTCAACATAAGGGACACGGCCACGGGCGGGGCCGGTGGCCACCAGGAAATCTTCATCGCAGATTTTTGTAAGAATTACGCCTGGAATGACGGTATATTTCATAATAAATCACCATTTTTTAGAACTATTTTTCGTTTATATGCAGTCAGTGGGAAGCGGAGGATTCCAGATAGGTTTGCAGGGTTTTCCGGCACAATTTGGCAGATTCGATATCGCCGCAGTTTTTCAGGAGCCAAACCGGTGTTTTCAGCATTTTTTCTGCGATACGACAGGCAGTTTTTGCTTCCTGTTCGGTATTGCAGTCAAAAAGGAACTGGGAAAAGATTTTTCCGGCGGATTCGTGAACGGTCAGGCGTGTGATTTCGTTGGAATCGGACTGTTCCAAGACAATAATTCCGCCTAATTTAGCGGTCAGGCGCTGAGACATGTTCTCTTTGCCTGTCCAGGGAGAAGTTGTGACGAATACTTCGTCATTTTCTATATATACAATGGGTTTATCCCCATTTATGATCTGAATTTCGTTGGGACAAAGGAGTTTCCAGAGGCAATAGTGGGTGGACTTGCCGGTGCCGCTGGGGGCGGTGACCAGCCAGGCCAGGTCCTTCCAGATAAAGGAAACCGCGTGAAACACGATGCGGTCGAAAACCGTGATGGCAGAGGAGATGGCGGGGCAGAGTTCCATATATTCTACATAATACGCGGGGGAATCCGGCTGGTAAATGCTGGAAGCCTTTTGGAGACGCTGGGGGGAGATTTCCACGGCGGGAATGTCCCGGTCATTGGCGGGACAGGGCGGGATAAGGGGGGATGTCCCGGTATTTTTTCCCAGGTAGGGAGAAAAATACGGATAGTATTCATCATATTGGGTGGTGACGTCCACGGGGACGCCAGCCAGGTTGAGACGAAATTTCATAAACGTTATTTTTGGGGGGTGGGGGCCCTCTCAGTCACCTTCGGTGACAGCTCTCCCAGAGGGAGAGCCAAGAGGGATGGATGGAAGAAAGCGGGGGGATGGGATGCCATCCCCCCGCTTGGGGTTTTTGCTCAGCCTGGGGTTTGCTCAGCCAATGATGTTGCCGTGATCATCCACGATGATCTGCTGGCCATCGGGAAGGGTAAACTTGTACAAGCCGGGACCAATTCTGTCGGGCGTTCCGCCGCTGACCTGCGGCTTGCCACCATACAGATCAGAAATGGTTTCCTGCAGTTCAGGAGGAATGAAATTGCTGCTCATTTGTCTTGTTCTCCTTTCCTCAGCCCTTGATGCTCCAGCCGCTGACGGTGAGCGTTCTGGCAGCACCGGTGACGGTGGTGCCATCATTGGTGACCCAATAAGGAGCCACGGTGACGGACTTGGCACCATTGAAAGAGTAGCCCATGGTCACCATGGGGGCCTTGCGGGCCACATCGCCGCCGAACAGGGAGCCTGCGGTGAAGATCAGACGATAGCGATAGGTGTAGTCAGAAACGGGAACCTTCTCCCCATTGATCACGAAGCCAACCTCGGCGAAGTTCTCACTGTCGACAGCGGTGATCAGATTGACACCGGTGGGACGGAACAGGCCGATCTTGTTGTACTTGACGGTCAGATAGGAGTCGCTGACGTATTTTGCATAAACATCCATATCCTGTTCGACAGCGGTGAGGTCGGCGGGCTGGGTGCAATCCGCATCCGCATACCAGCCGGCAAACAGCTTGCCGGAGACGCCAGCGGGCTGGCAAGAGGCAACGCTGCCGGGACGGACGGTGACAGCCGTTTCCACACCGTTATCGTGGAAGGTCACCGTGTACTGGGTGCTGTCGGCGATATAGGCGCTGAGCAGACGCATGGGAGCGTTGTTGGGCTCGTCAGGCGTATACGTGCAGGTGCTGGTCAGAGGTTTATCATCACCCGTGCGCTTCAGGCCCTTATGGGTCTTCACATACTGCTCATCATACACATAGGACCGGGAAGCGGCGCCGGTGACCTTGACACCATCCAGCGTGATCCAGTAGGGCACATAGGTGATCGGCTTTTCCGGATCATTCCAAAGGTCTTTGCTTGCCATGGCGCAGCCCAAGAGGTCAGTGGACGAAAGGCTCCATGCGGTGGGGCCGTAGGTCACAGAAGATCCGTCCTTCTTAGGCAGCACGATGGAGCCATAGATGGCGCTGGTCCGGGCACCCTGATCATCCATATTGGTATCCGTATCCCGGACATCCACTTCACCGTTGACGGTGAAGCCAACGACCTTGTAATAGGTACGGTCAACAGGGGCAACCAGATAGAAGGAGTTGACATCCAGTTTCAGTTCTTCGCCCACCCTAACGTGCTCCCAGCCGCTGAGGGACTTGGGCATCAGGTACACCGCGGCGTCAGGCTCCCAGATGCAATAGGTCATGCCGCGAACGGGGGTGAAGCTGGTGGGGTTGCCGCCGTTGAAGTTGGCAACATTGGTGTAGCCCTCGGCATCTTCGAAGGTGCCGCCGTAGAGGAAGGAGCCAGTGCTGACAGCGCTACCGTCCTTCTTCAGGTTGACCTTATCGGTGAGGTTGAAGCCGTCTTTCACATCATAGGTCTCTGTCCACTTGTTCTGGCCGCCCTGGATGTGCTGGACGTAGAACACGGGGACATAGTAGAAGGTGATGACGTTGAGGGTTTCATCCACACGGATGGTGATCTGCTGGGTCGCCTGGCTGACGGAATCATTCAGGCGATACCCATCAAAGTTCTTTGCGGACTCGGCAACCGTCTTGCCAAAGGGGGCAGACTTGGTTTCGGGGTCAACAATGTTCTGATTGGTGGAGCTGTCGATATGACGGACGGTATAAGTGTAGTTGTTGCGGGTATAGTACAGCTCCAGCTCCAGACCGGCAGTGGTAAGCGCTGCGCCGGGGGCCTTATCCGTTCTCACACCGTTGACGGTGGCATACTCAAAGGTGAAGCCGGGGATGTCGTCCTTGATGCCTTCCTTATAATAGGTGCCGACATCGCCCTTGTAGGAACCCTCGGTATAGAGGTCGTAGCCGGTACCGTCAATGTTCCGGACGTGGTGGGCATAGTAGACAATGGCGTGGGCCTCGTCCCTGGTATACCAGAAGGTGATGACATTTTCGCCGTTTTTGGTCACAACCAGGGTCTTCTGATACTCATCGGCCACATAGCCGGAGATGGTCAGGGCCTTTTCGGTGACCACGGCCTTGCGGTTGTTGTCGACGACCTTCTCATCACGCAAGGGCTCATTGGTGGCCTTGTCGAGATACTTCACCGTGTAGGGCACGACCCCCGCATCCTCATAATAGAAGGTAATCTCGTTGGTACCATCGGCCGACACAGTGAGGGACTTGCTTACGGCATCGGGATAGAAGCCCGCGCGATAGTCCGGATACAGGTCCGTATCGCCCTTGGCATAGAAGGTCTTGGTATTGCCCACCAGGGCGGAGCCGGTGGTGTCGTCCGCGATCTTCGTCACGCCATCAGAGGCCAGGACATAATGGACGGTGTAAGTCTTCAGGATCGTGGAGCTCCACTTGGCGTAGAGGTTCAGGTCCCTGGTGACAGCCATGGAGAAGTTGAAGGCGTGCTCATTGCCATTCTCGTCCTTGTAGAACCAGCTGACAAACTGCAACTCCGTCTTGGGCAGCGTGGGCTCCGTGGCCTGCGCGCGGTGCGCAACCGTCTGGGTCTCGCCCAGCTGCTGGTTGTTGTTCATGGCCTCCTCGTTGAGGTAGGTCCTGACGGTGTGGGTCTTGGGGGCCCACTTGGCGTAGAGGATGGTGTTGTTGTACGGCATCGTGGCGTTGTCCCAATCCACAGCAACCGTGCAGCCGGGATCCGTGTACCAGCCGTCAAAGGTGTAGGCATTCTCTTCCAGACCGCTGGGATACTCCGGCACAAATTTGTATTCAACCAGCGCCTTTTCGTAGGGAACCTTTTCGCTCTTTACAATCGTACCGTTGTTGTTGAAGTCCAGATTGTAGCTGTTGCGGCTATAATAAATATAATAATTATTTCCGAGATTGTCTCCATCGGAACTCGCATAGGTGAAGCCAGGAATCTTAATATAATCTTCCGTAGTGAATTCCCATCCGCTTGTGCCAATCTTCAAATCGGGACGAACACGGTTTGTTGTATCCACCTCATAGTAATGAACGGTACTGCTACCGCTCGAAGTCTTACCATAGATCACGAGATTCCTATTGGGCATATCAGGCGCTGCAGTGTAGAACGTGTTGCCATCACTCGTCGTATACCACAGGTATCCGCTGGGCGCCTGGCTCCACCAGGTGGAGGTATCCGCACCGTACTTGATATTCTTAAACTCGGCCTTCGTCTTCCAGTTAGAGAACACCTTTCCTTCGGCCACCTTAAACGTCAGCGTGTACGTGTCGCGGTTGTAGTAGACGTTGACCACGGTGGAGCCGTCGCCCTTGACCTCGACATTCTGGTTCGCTCTCTCAAAGTGGAAGCCTGTGTAGCTCTTATCGTTGGAGCCGCTGACTTTGGAACCCGTCGAGGCAGTCTTCTTCACAGAAGTGTCGTAGCTGTAGCCGTCATCGTTGGCATTTTCCAGCCAGTACTGAACCAGGTAAGTGGACTGACCAGCGGTCCAGTTGGCCGCATAGGTGGTGTTCTGGGCGGGCATGGTGGCGGGCAGGGTGAGGTCAGGCGTCCAGGAGGCGAAGGTGTAGCCTGCACGCACAGGGGTGCCCACAGAGGCGATGGGGGTGCCGTAGCGGGCGTAGATAGGCTCCACGCCGTAGCCGCCGTTCATGGTGAAGTCCATGAGGTAGTAGTTGCGGTCGTAGTAAACCTCCACCACGGTGCTGCCGTCGGCGGCAATCCTGACGTTCTCATAGGGGAGCGCGTAGAAGCCGTCATACGTCTTGGCCAGGGAGGCGCCGACATAATCGTCCGTCTGGCCGGTCTTCTTCTCGGTTTCGGCCTGGGTGTAGTTGTCGTCGTTCACGTTCTGCTGATAGTGCACAACGGTGAAGTTGACAATGGCTGGAGTGTAGGTCACCGTGACCGTGGTGTCTTTGTTGATGGCCTTGTTGAAGGTGACCTGAGCCTGGGACGGCGTGTAGCCCACCACTGCGGGGCTGGTAACCGTCACGTTCAGGGTGTCACCCTTTTTCACCGTGGCCGTCCAGGGGTCGGCGGCCTGCTTGCTCTGGTCATTTGCAAACACGTAGTTGATGATGACATCATACGTGTCCTTCTCGTCTTCGCCGGCGGCGAAGGATGGCAGGGCCACCAGAGACAGGGCCATGACCAGCGCCAGCACGAGTGCCAACGCCCGTTTCCATGTTTTCATTTTCTCATTCCTCCCATTTCGTTTATTTTGGGGGCCGGGCGGCCCCAATTGACTTGGGTTTTGCGGGGATAATTTTGGATGGTATCCATTGCACACCATTCCGATATCGTTTGCAAGAGGTTTTGGGACTTGTTTGCAATATTTTTACGCCGCTTGGCATTATATCACAAAGGAGTGTCGAATGCAAGTGTATTCTGGGGAAACCGGGGTGGACGGAGGGGGGCGGGGGTGGTATAATGGAGGAGATAACCAACAGATGAGGAGGTTTCTGGCCATGAACGAGAAGAAGCAGAGCGGGTATCCCCAGGAGGACCCCAGGGCGGAGCTGGAGCGGCTGATGCAGGATAAGCCGCTGAAAAGGCCGGGGGGCAAGGACCGGAAGGAGCCGCCCATCATGGCGGTGTATGCCGCGCCGGTGATCAAGGAAGAGAAATGAGCGGGTTCCGGCTTACGAGCTGCGTGTGGGAGCTGACGTTAGCGTGCTGCTTCGGGTGCAGGTACTGCGGGTCCGCCGGGGGGCGGGCCAGGGCGGACGAGCTGTCCACGGCGGAGTGCATGGACGCGGCGGAGCAGCTGGCGGATCTGGGCTGCCGGAGGGTGTCGCTGATCGGGGGCGAGGTGTTCCTGCGGCGGGACTGGGCGCAGATCGCCGGGCGGCTGACCGGGCTGGGCGTCCGGGTGGACGTGATCACCAACGGGTACCTGATGTCGCCGGAGGTGCTGGAACAGCTGAAGCAGGCGGGGGTGTCGTCGGTGGCAGTGTCCATCGACGGGCCGGAGGACGTGCATGACGCCGGGCGGCAGGCCGGGAGTTTTAAGCGGGCCATGGAGGCCGTCCGGGTGCTGACGGCAGCGGAGATGCCGGTGTCGGTGATCTCCACGCTGCGGCGGGACTGCATGGGGCGGCTGGAGGAGCTGTACCGGGTGCTGGAGGGGTCCGGCATCGGGGCGTGGCAGCTGCAGGCGTGCTCGCCTATGGGCAATGCCGCCCGGGGGCTGGACTGGCGCATCGACCCGGCGGAGGTCATCGCTTTCGTGATGCGGCACCGGGCGGAAGCGCCGTTTATGCTGGGGGCGGCCGACAACGTGGGGTATTTTACGGATGAGGAGCTGCGCCTGCGGGGGGCCGATGGGGCCTGCTTCCAGGGGTGCAGGGCGGGTATCTCCGCCATAGGCATCGACAGCGCGGGCAACGTGCGGGGGTGCGAGTCGCTGTACGATGAGCGGTTCAACGAGGGGAATCTGCGGCAGCGGAGGCTGCGGGACATCTGGGAGGACCCGGGGGCCTTTGCGTACAACCGGCAGTTCCGGCGGGAGATGCTGACGGGAAGCTGCGCCCGGTGCCGGATGGGGCCGTGGTGCGCCGGGGGATGCCGGTCGTACAACTATTTCGTGCACGGGAAGCTGTACGAAAGTCCGGCGTGTGCAGGCGGGGCCAAATAAGGGGCGGACAGAGTCGTCCGCCCCTACGAATGTTCTATCGACAGTTTGCCTGTAGGGGCCGGGTTTTACCCGACCCAAAAGCAACGGACCGGTGGGCGGGGCGGAGCCCGCGCCCCTGCGGAGCGTTAACGGCAGGACATCCTGTCGGGCGGGCAATCCGCAGAATTCCATAGAAAAAGACTGCGGCGGTGAGCCGCAGTCTTTTTTCAGAGATGGGGTTTATCGGGCCTTGTCGAACTCCTGGGACACCTGCTCCAGCAGCTGGCGGATGGGCAGGTGCTGGGGACAGGCCTTTTCGCACTTGCCGCACTTGATGCAGTCGGAGGCCCGGCGGCCCGGGGCGGTGTGCACCTCGTCATAGTACAGGTGGGCGTTCCAGTCGTGGTGAATCTGCTTGGTGTTCATGATGGCGAACAGGTCCGGAATGGAGATGTGCTTGGGACAGCCGTCGGTGCAGTAGCGGCAGGACGTGCAGGGGATCAGATCCTGCTTGCGGAAGATCTCCACCACCTTGGAAACGGCGGTACGCTCGGCATCGTTCAGCGGCGTAAAGTCCTTCATGTAGCTCAGGTTGTCCTGCATCTGCTCCATGCTGCTCATGCCGGACAGCACCATCAGCATACCGGGGAAGCCCGCGGCAAACCGGATGGCATAGCTGGCGGGGCTGCCGCCGTGCAGGGCGTCCAGCACGGCTTTTGCGTCGTCGGGCAGGTTGACAAGGCTGCCGCCCTTGACCGGCTCCATGACCAGCACGGGCTTGCCATGTCTGCGGCAGACCTCATAGCACTTGCGGCTCTGGACGGCCACGTCGTCATAGTCCAGATAATTGAACTGGATCTGCACGACCTCGATGGCCGGATAGTCGGTCAGAATCTGCTCCAGCACGGCGGCGCGGTCATGGAACGAGATGCCCACATGGCGGACCTTGCCCTCGGCCTTGAGGGCGAAGGCCGTCTCATAGGCGCGGCAGTCCCTGTAGTGCTGGTAGTTTGTCGTGCTCTGGGAGTGCATTAAATAAAAGTCAAAGTAGTCCACGCCGCAGGCTGCAAGCTGGCTCTCAAAGAACGGGCGGATGTCCTCTTCCTTTTTAAAATAGGACCCGCTCAGCTTGTCGGTCAGGACATAGTCCTCCCGCGAGTACCGGCTGGTCAAGCACTCCTTCAGAGCCAGCTCGCTCTTGCCCTGAAGGTAGCCGTGGGCCGTGTCAAAATAATTGAAGCCCTGCTCCAAAAAGCAGTCCACCATCTGTTTCGTCTGCTCCATATCGACGTCCTCGCCGATCATGGGCAGGCGCATACAGCCGAAGCCGAAATTCTTCCTGATCTTTTCCATTTGTAAATGCTCCATTCGCAAGGTTTACCTTTCACAGATCTCTCCGGGGTAGGTTTTTCTCTTGGCCCCCTCTGCGAGGGG
>OHCE01000821.1_pt1 | contig 12697 bp, 12 predicted proteins | sample 1577571 | NCBI WGS metagenome assembly OHCE01 (sample SAMEA3879505, study PRJEB24766) | human gut metagenome | biome: human-associated habitat; feature: feces | place: USA | collected 1985/1987 | reverse complement strand
ATCTGCCCACTATATTCCCTGTGTAACCTTGCTTTTACCGCTTTTAATTTTGGCAGTTTTATCTTCCCTGTCTCAAAATCTACCGCAATATTTCCATTTGAAATCCAATATTTTTGCTTTCGCTGGCAAAAACGATAAGAAAAGTTCCTGTATTTCATGAAAATCCACATTTTGAGTTGTATTGACAAAATCTGCTGTATGCAGATTGTAGTAATCTAATGTATTATTATCACTCATTTTTTCTTATTTCCTGATGTTTCGTTATCATTACTATAACACAAATACCAGTTACACTAAAGACTGCTTTAAAAATATGGAAACATAATTCATTATAAAATTCACATCAAATCTTAGAGCCTTTTTAATTTAAAAGTACTACTACATTTCCATGATGCTATTTTCATCAGCATTACACCCCTGCTCACTAAGTATTTCCTGACACTTTTCTATTATATTGCCATATAACAAAATCCTATGTTTATAATTAAGACATCTCTCAATTTATAAACATAGGATTTCAGTTATTTCTCTTTATTCTGATAATATCTACAATACTGCTGTATATGTATTAAATACACTATATGTTACATATCACATTTACTATCTTTTATGTCCCTGCTTCATATTCCCAAAAACAGAACTGAATACATCATAATTATGACTATCTCTTGGAGAACAGTAAACAGCAAATTCAATTACACGAAAAGCATGTATATATTTTCAACTACATTCTTAGCAGCCGTTGCAACAACGCCTGGATTATTCTCAAATGCACCACAGCCAAATGCACCAAGTATTACTACATCATTGTTATTGGTTAAAGCTATATCAAGTATTCTTGTGAATCTTCAGAAAAGACTGTGGATTATCACAGAAACAACTGGCTGAAAAAGTAGGAATCTCTACAACACATTTAAGCCATATTGAAACAGGAAACACTAAGCTAAGCTTACCGGTATTTGTTGATATTGCGGAGGCTTTATCTGTATAGACTGATGAGCTGCTTTATGACACACCAAGTATTAATTTATCTACCAAAGAACCGGAGCGGAAGTGAATCCCTAAAAGGATTCACCCCGCCCCGGTTCTTTGGCTTGTTTATAGTTTTATTGTGATATAAGCGTATTTAATTATCTTACATTCTTAATCTTGCATCTGCCTGTTACTGCAACACCTGCTGTTAAAGCAAGAACTGCTGCTGCAATGTAAGCCATCATATTATTTGCATCACCAGTCTTAACATCTGATACAGATGTATCTGATATACCTGCTTCTGTTGTGTTATCAGACTCTTCTGAACCAGAAGGTGTACCTGCGTCAACCTTTACTAATGCATTGATTGCTGCTGTAAGGTGCTCTGTTGCTTCTTCAACATCAGCCTTATATTCTGCAATCGCAAGTGCATCAACTGCTTCTTCATACTCAAGCTTCATAGCTGCCCAAGACTGGGCTGTGTAATCTGCTTCATTAAGGTCATCTGCTGCTGCAATAACTGCTGAGAGCTTTGCTTTATCTTCTTCACTTGCAGGCTCTTTAACCTTAACTATATTGGCATCTGTTGCTTCAAAATTAATTGTAGTATCAGAATATCCTAATGCATATACTGTAAGTGACCAGTATCCTGTTCCATCATAACCTGCTGGTAACTGGCAGCGTGCTGAATCAGTAAGTCCAAGCTGGATTCCCATTACTTTGTGCATCCAGTTATCTGCAGCAAATTTAGTTCCATATGTAGCAACAGCATTTGTTCTTGTTGCATCATTTCCATAATATGTCCACTTAACAGCCTGCATCATAGCACCTAATGCGCCATAACCATCACCATTAATATCAACTCTTAAGAATTCACCGTATGAACCTGTAGCATCTTTTACTGTAGATGTAATGTTAGCAGCCACACTTATATCCTGCTCTGCAAATGACTTTCCACTTCCAGTCTGTCTTGCAGAGAATGAATATGTTCCATCTGCATTCTTAACTGCTGTCTTAAGTCCGTTAGTATCTGCGTTAACTGCTGCTGTATACTCATATGAGCTAAGCTTGTTCTCACCGAATCCACCGTATAACTTTTCTCCATTCTTGACAACTCTGTAATGCTGCTCAAAATCAGCAAGATCAGATGTCTTAACCTTAACCGGAACATACTTAATACCAGTTACTTCATATGATACTAACTTTGTTGTTGTACCATCAGCTTTAGTAATTGTACCTTTGTTGTATGAAAGCTGTGTACCATCTGTAAGTATCATCTGCTTTCCATCACTACTCCAGCCGGCAAGCTCATACTTCTTACCATCTTCTGTATCAATTGTTGCCATGCACTGGTAGCTTCCTCTGTGAAGACCATGATTGGTTGTAGCTCTTGTTACTGTATCAAAACCGCCTTTATCGTACTCACCATGTGTATCCTTCTCATTAGATGATGTTACATCCCCTGCGTTATATACGCCTTCGTTTGCCCAGTATTCCTGCCATGTAAGACCAGCATATACATATGAATACTCATCATCTGCTGCATGTGTATATGACACAAGTGCAGGAAATACTGTTACAGCAAGAACAGTAGCTGCTGCAACCGCAGCAATCTTAGTAAAAATGTTCTTTCTCATAAATCCTCCTTGTTTTGCGAAGCAAAATCCGAACCCATTGGTGAGGAGAGGATTTTTGCCTCCTTATAATTTTTTCTATTACAAATCCGCCTACTTCTTAGCCGATTTATAAGCATAGTAAAATGCCTTCTTGATGGCATTGCTTGATTTGGTTGCACCAGATACTGCATCAACACCTGATGTACTCTGGTTTGCAAGAAGCTGTGCAGGAACCTTTGCATTTGCCATATTAAAATACTGCACATCCTGCGCACCCGCTTCTGATTCAGCAGTAACCGATGTAATCGTATCTCCTGATATGACTATTGTAACCATTACATTGTAGTTATAAGTCTCACACACAGCGGAACCTGTATAAGTTCCATCTGCTTTAAATGTTGTATTAGCCGGTGCGTCACTGCCTGAACCGCCGCTCAGCTCTCCATTATTGTCAGAACTATTATCCGGCTGAGCTGACTGATTACCACTGTCAGAACTATTACCTGATGAATTACCAGAAGCATTATCCGAACCGGAATTATTACTATTTACCGACACTTCATTTCCTGCACCGCCAGCCTGTGAGTCTGACTGTCCATCTGATGAGGCTGATTCTTCCATACTCTCTTGTGTTGTTCCATCGGCATCTGTCTTAGCCGTACTGCACTCAATCTCTTTGACCATTGCTGCAACTGTCTCTTCGTTAAAGAAATCGTTCCATTCCTCATTGTCTTCCGATGCCGACACTGTCTGTCTTCCTGCAAAGCACGACACCGTCATCACTGCACATATAACCAATGCCAGTCCATACAGAACCGTCTCTGGTTTCTTACCGTATATCTTTCCTGCTCTTGCTGCCTTTACTGATACAGCCTTTGATATTCTCATAGCTGCATAGCCTAAGAAAACTATGCTGTAGATAACCACATTTGCAACATACATGCCAAGTCCAAGTCTCGCATAAGGTATGTTAATGAGCATAATGTGAACATACATAAGACCATAAAACACATATGCTGTGCGCTGTAACTGCTTCCACTTCTTAGCCTGCATCTTCTTTCTTACAGATGGAAAAGATGTAACTGTAAGCACAATCATTATAGCTATAAGCACAAGACTTATTACCGCAGCTGCAAGCTGTGTGGCTGATAACAGGCTTGTCTTAGTAAATAACATTCTGAAATATGTCATTCCATATGTGAAATTATGACACAGGACGAGTATTGCCGCTGTAATTGACAACTCGCCTCTTATCTTCATAAGTGGTGCAATCAGCTTGTTGCCCTTAGGCAGTGCGCCAGTGTACATTACCACAACAAACATTGCCGTTCCAAGAGAGCCTTTTGCAAATATTCCTAATATATTGTTCTTTACAAACAAATGCATTGGCAGGAACTCAAGCAGGAATACCGCAATAGAGATTACTGCCGCACCTATATAAAATATATTGGCATATTTCTTAAGCGAATCTTTGAGAAAATATATAAATAAAGCTACGATTATAAGTGATATTATTAATAACATGTCTGCTCCTTCGGGTCTGTATATCTTGGTTAGCTATCTTTAACAAGAGTTTATTAATCTATCTATAATTAGTTATCGCTAACTATTCTATAGAATATATTTTTCTCACCACATTTGTCAATACAGACAGTTAATAATAATTCTCATTAAGGCTGTCTGGTAATTATTTCCTTATTCATATCTGTTGAAAAACCGCTGGCAATGCCCTCCGATACATACACCGTGCTTCCATCGAAAAGTATCATATCAAAATCTATATCACCGCTTCTGTAAAGTTCTTTTGCACCGTCCAGCCCCATTGCAAAAAGTGCCGTTGACAATGCATCTGCTGTAGTTCCATCTGAATACACAATTGTAACAGAAGTCAGGTCGCTGTCTGAAGGATAACCTGTCTGCGTGTCTATAATATGATGGTATACTTGTCCATCCTGCTCAAAATACCGCTCGTATCCACCTGATGTTATGACAGCCTTATCCGTCGTGCTTAATATTCCAAGATAACTATTCTCACTAGCAGGATTCTGTATGGCAACTCTCCAGTCAGAACCGTCCGTCTTAGTTCCAAGCACCTGCACATTGCCCCCAAGATTGACAATCGCATGCTCAATGCCGCAATCCTTCATAATCTGGATAACCCGCGAAGATGTGTAGCCTTTGGCTATACCACCAAGGTCAATGCTGGAACCACCTGTCAGCGCCACCTGCTGCCCGTTTACTGATACATTTGTATAAGAAACACCCTTAAGTGCCTCTGCAATCTCACTGCTTTCTGGCACTCTGTAATTCTTTGTCGTAAATCCCCACAGCTCCATAAGAGGATATACCGTAATATCGAAAGCCCCATTGGTCTTTTCTGACACCTGCATTGCCCTGTTCATTATAAATGCGGTTTCTTCCGATACTTCTCCGCTTCCATTTTCATTTAGCTTAGTAACATCACTGTCCTCATTTCCTACCGAAAACATTGCATCAAGCCGGTTAATCTCCTGCACTGCCTTGTTTACTGCCTCCTCTGAATTACTTCCATATGCTGTTAGTGACATATATGTATCCATTGCAAATATTTCCTGTGTGCTCTGGTCTGGCTGTCCTTTTACAGCATTTTCTTTATTAGCGCATGATGAGAGCACTGTCATAGCAGTGATTCCTATCATAACTGTTAAAATGTATTTTCTAAGTTTCATAATTATCTCCGTCTTACATAAGTTAGTTCTTTGAAACTTTAAACTATATTGGGGAAAATGTCAATTTATTTCGTTATCACAGAAATTTCACCCAACAAACATAATCACATCAATATCAAATCTTCCATTATCACACTCTATAACCATGGTTCCATCATATTTGTCAACAATTCTCTTTACATTATCCAAACCAATGCCATGATTTTCACCTTCTACTCACAATATTTCCATTTACTTTTCTTCTTAAATTCCTGATGTGCCTTTGTGTACTCCATATTAATCCCATTTCGCTATTTCAGTTGTTCCTGTAACGCAAAAAGAGGACATCTTCTAAATTTCTTTAGAAAATGTCCTCTAAATAATACAATCTTTAATTTTCAGACTTAGCAATCTGTACTAACGTGTATTTATCATCAACCGCCATAAAGGCTTTTTTATTCAATGAACTTTTATCCTGCAATTTGTGCAGACGGTCTGCACAAATTACTTTTTCATATCAATTCTACTTCTAATATCTTCTACGGCAGGTAATGCATTTTTCAAATCTAACGGTAAATCCGTGCATAAGTGATATTCACTGACACCAATCGGTTTTGACATATCTCTCAATGCATACTCTGCAATTGTTCTATTTTCATCTCTGCACAAAATAAGTCCCACTGATGGATTATCCTCTGGAGCTTTCACTAAATCGTCTAAAGCAGATAAATAAAAATTCATCTTTCCTGCCTGTTCTGGCTTAAACTCGCCAGTTTTAAGGTCTATTGCTACATAACATCTAAGCTTTGTGTTATAGAACAGAAGGTCTATATAGAAATCTTTTCCTCCAACTTCAAGATGATACTGCTGTCCCATAAAAGCAAAACCAGTGCCTAATTCCATCAGTAGAGAAGTAACATTTTTTACAAGTTCATTTTCTATATCTGTTTCCAACATTTCTTCCGTATAATCGATGAAATCAAACATATATGGGTCTTTCATTGTGCTTAATACCATATCCTTTTGTTCAGCCGGTAATCGTCTTTCAAAATTTGATATTTTGTTAGCAACTGCCTGTCGCTCATATAATTGACTCTTAACTTGGGAAGTCAAATCATCAACTGACCACTTATGTTCCAAAGTTTTTTCCAGATACCATATATATTCTTCTCGATTTGACACTTTACTCATCAATATCTGATGATGACTCCAAGTAATTCTTCCCAATCCGTACTCATCTACATCATCTTCCGTAAAAATCTGTGCAAATTTCTTCATATATTTTAAATTTCTGACAGAATAACCTTTGGCACTTGGAAATCTCATCTTCATATCCTTAGACAGATTTTCCACAAATTTATTTCCCCACTCAGAATTGCGTATAATAACATTTCCAATAAATATATTTGTTTTCATTATCTCACTATTTACACTGACAGAAGCTCTGCATTTAGCCTGATTGACATAATCATTTATTTCTTCTACTGCCTGCAAATATTGATTTGACGGTGTAAGCATATTGACTCCTTCCTAATTGTGCAGACCGTCTGCACAATTTAAAAACATATCATCTTCATATTCATAATAATTGATTTTTCACACAAATTCTAAATCATTTACGAATCACTACTCACTCTCTTGCATATCCTCATCGGCTTTTGCAATCATCTGTCTGTACTGTTCTTTCACACTTTCCGGTGCAAGTATTTGCACCTTGCCATTAAAGCCAAACACCCAACCGAAAAAGGTAGGACTGGCTGATACTTCGGTCTGTACTCTGAAGGAAGTCATATCATACGCAAGGGTTGTCACATCTTCTCCGAAACGGTCAACCATTGTTTTCATCAGACTGTTATCACACCGCAAATCCACAAGAACTTTCTCGCCTGAGAACATAAAGAACACTTCTTTTGTAAAATTCTCAATATCAAAATCATCAGGCATAGGAATAATGTCCTTATCCAGTATCTCCGGCTTAGAAGCAATACGGTCTACCCTGAAATTGATGACCTTGCTTTTCTTCTCTGAATATCCGAGAACATAATAATAGTCCCCGCACCAGAGAAGTTTATACGGACTGAGCTTATACATTTCGCCCTTGTTCTTCAGAACCTTTTTCTTTAATCCGGTATAATCATAATACTGAAAAGAAATCTGCTTACCTGCATTGATGGCATCATTTATAGCGTCGATGATATAATATATCTGCTCATTATCCGGCTTAATGCGATTGACCACATAGTTATTACGCTTCAGCTTTGCCACCTGCCCCGGACTGGTCATCGTATGTATCTTCTCAATCAGAGTTTCGCTTTTCTTCTTTGTAATGAACTTCGATGACTCTACTGCGTCTATCAGCAGTTTCAGTTCCGGCAATTCAAACTTGCGACTGGCTACAAAGTATTTGCTCTGAGTAGAATGGATAGTAACAATGTCCATTCCAAACTCCTGAAGTGCTGCAATGTCTTTTGTAACCGTCGTTCTATGTGCAGATATTCCGTATTCATCATTCAATATATTGATTAACTGTGTTGTGGAAAGAGGATTTTCTTCATCGGTTCTTTCCATTAAAATTTTTTGTAAATATAAAATTCTTGGCTTTGTTTCCATAATTTTTACATACTCATCACTTGATTAAATCTATATCTCGATACTTGCCTGTTGAACTACTAAAGTTGGTTCTAAAACATTTGATTTCATGAGCGTACTTCCTGCATACATTAAATAGTGGATACCGCTTGCAACTGCCATTTCCTCGGCTGCCGCTTTTTTGGCAAGTACAACTTCATCATCTATCTTATTATCGCCTTTTACCTCTATCAGTTGATATGAACCATACATTTCATTTACATTGACAGAAATATTCCTTTCTGCTAACTCATTTGTAATATGGGTTATAAGTTCTTTAGCTACCTTTTCCATAAAAGTAGCCATCATTATTTGTTCAGGTTTTATGCCACATTCTTGAATAAGATAAACCGCCCTCTTAACAAGTGTAAATGTTTTACCTGTACCTGGTCCTGCTGTGATAAGTACAAGACCGTCTGTGGCACTTATTGCTTCCTTTTGAGCTTCGTTTGCATTCCCATAATTAAACATATAAACAGCTCCTATTCCGTCCCAGTAAAATCCACTTTTCTTTATTCATCTAAAATAACTTCACATATATCTCCGATGTCACAGTGAAATACCTGACATATCCTCATCAGTACTTCAAGAGATACCGGCTCATTCTTATTTATCTTCGTTACAGTGTATGATGTAATTTCGGCTGCACGCATTAAATCCTGTCTTTTCATTTGATTGTCAATCATAAGTTTTTGAAGTTTGTTATAGCATATCTTCATCAGTAACACCTCTTCATCTTATAATTCTTCTTCGTTACAGTTAACCATTCAACATTATATATTAAATTTTCAGGCATTTCAAGATTTCGGACAGAAATGTAACCTTTCAGACACTAAGGTGTCACTTTTTACAAACACCTAATACGACTCTTTTAAAGAATACTAAAAAAGAGATGCCGAAGCACCTCAATTATACATTCTATTATTAACATTCAATGCAATCATTGCTATGACCTTTTCTATCGGCGGCTCTTTTCCGTCCGGTGCAACTGCTTTCCAAAAAGCTATTGCTTCCGGTTCGTCCTGCTGCAAAAGTTCTGCCCTGAAATCCTGCAAGGTCGGTATATGTCCCTGATAGTCATTCTGCTGATAACTGCGATACACGCTTGCCGTGCAACGGTCAATGATAGACTTCTGCTTCGCTCCGAGATTTGTTCCTCCGATAAGCTGTTCACAAAGGGACATAATGAACTCAGATTTCAAAATGACAGGGTTTGCACCGTCGCTGTAATCCTTATTCATATCCATTGCATTGATGTGATTGTCGGAAGTAGCAGAAATATTGATTACTTCTCCCTTTGCTGCAAATGACTTACCGCCACCAGATACACCGAGAATAAAGGAGTTACCATTCAAAAGTTGCTTACGGTCTGCGATAATCATATTTTTGCTGATAACATTCTGACCGTAATAGATACCGTTCTCGTGGAAAATCATTTCTTTCTTCTGCTGCTCCATATCATACGGAACAGTTATCCTGCTTAAACAGGTTCGTAAGAGTCTTAATCATAAAAACTCATAACCTCCTTTATGGTAAAAAAATATCGCCACTAATTTTAGTGACGATACATCAAATTGGTTTTATTTAGTTCCAGTGCTTTCTTGAATTATATACATTATTGACTGCTTCAATATAGCAAATGAAAGAGGCATGGTTGTAATCGTTGGAAGTCAAATACTGATTTTTTATTCTCAGATACTGCTCTCTAACTAATGTCCATTTTCCTTTTTCTTTGATACACTTCGCTTTCTCTCTAATGTTTCTTGAATTGGGTGCTTGATTCCAGAAATATCTGTTTGGAAGATATCGCTTATCGTGAATAAGACGATGATAGTTTCCGTCTGTATCCTCGCAGACAATACAAATATCCATTGAAAATTCTGTACTATTTCCCTGATTAAAGTGTCGCTTTTCCGTTGTCAAAGATGAGGTAGAATCTTGGCAGTCGCTCCACCCATATTCTCTAAGAACAATATTGAAAGCCTTTCTGACACATTCTTTGATTTCTTTGCAATCTTCCCAATCATCTATTCTTGTAATTTCAAGATTATAATCCAAATCAATCGGTCGATTAGCATTTTGTAATATCAGTTTTCTTGCACCACTACCCACGAGATAGAATGAAGCACCAATATCATATTCTTCTTTAAGCGTATGACAAAGGTCTTGCATTATTTCTCCACATAACGAACGCATACGGCTCAGAAACTGTTTGTCTTCCACATACTTATACATATTAACATTTCTCCTTTCTTCCCAAGCCGCCCATCTAGTCAAATGCTAAATCATTATAGTATATTCAGAAAGCACTTGTCTGTCAATAGCTTAAATCTCATTTTATGTTTTAGATTCTCGGAAATGGTCTTTCTGCTTCTGTTCAATGCTTGACTTCATCAGTTCGTAATACACATTGGTAGAATGAAACACCAGCTTCTTCGGCATTAAAAACTCCGATTTTATCCACGCATAGATTGCTTTCTCTGCGGTCATACCGTTATACTTCACAGCACCAAAACTGTCGGCAGGATAGAGCGTGGGGACAGTACCCCATCTGCCGAATTTATGCTGCAGATATCAAAGTACTTTAATATGCTGGTGGAAGATGTATTCCAGCCTCAATTATAGCATGGTCTGGAAAAGGATCATCGATATTATCATACAAATATTCTCCATTTTTATCTTTCCCCCTATATTTTTGAAAATCAGTTTTCCACTTATATACTGTTGTGTCTCTGTTGGTAAATAATGATCTTTCATATTTGCAAGTATTAATATTAAGTTGACCTTTTATGAAAATATGATCTTCCGGAAATGAATAAGCTCCATCATTATCTTTATATATACTTCCACCTTGTGATGTATACATGGAAAATCCCTCTTTAGTTGCTAATTCATCTATTTTACTTAGACACCAATAGCTATCATCAAATCCTCTTCTATAATTATTGAAATCTCCAACAATCATAACATTTTCATCATATTTTACAGATTCCAAGACAGTATTAAATTCTTCTCTTTTCTGTTGATTGCTTATATTCATAGCATGAATTCGAACACCAACAACCACAAATTTCTTTTTTGTAATCTTATGTATACAATGTACTTCCAGGTGATCAGGATATAGATGTCCTTATGAAAGATAGCTCTTTATGTATTCTATATTAAAACAATCCTTTTCTATTGTGATAGTAACTTCGTTATTTCCGACAGCTGTATTATTACTACAAAAGACATAATACTTATTACGATCAAACAAATTGCGATACTCATCTTCCCAATTTGGTATCTTAAATGAAGTTTCTGTCAAAACTATAATAGTAGCTTTTTCTTCATCAATCACATCTTTAATCCATTTTGGCATTTTCTTTTTTGAATGTCCATACCTATGATTAATATTCCATTCAATAACTTTCATCAAATTTTCCCTTCGCATCCATTGCATTTTTTTGCTATTTTATCTTCCCTTTATAGTAACAGCCGAATTATTGTTCGCCTCAAAGGGATATTGTCAAGCATGTATGTACGAATTTTCAGTTAATAAACCTATAATTAAATTTTTACTTTGAGTTTTTCTAATTTTTCCAGAAAAGCAACATAAAACTCTCTTTCTTTCATACAAGCTTGCTGAACTTCGATACTTTTCGGAACATATTCTCGTGGATGATCTAAATCGTAAAGAGCCTGACTCGTTGCCTGACTTGCAGACTCTATTGTATTTCCCAAAATGTCGATGTTATCCGCATCTCCATCTCCTTTAAGCTGTTTATTAAGCCTTTGTACCATCATCTGCGATATATGACTCAACATTCCATTTTTCGTTATTCCCATACCATTCGCATTTACTTCCTTAGCAGCTTCCATCCATGCGTCCTTTACATCCTGCGGAGCATTCGGACCAATCATATCAAATGCTTTTTCGTTATAATCCGTATCTTCCATATATGGATTTATACTCTCATTTTCCTGTTTGACACGTTTTGTACTAAATTGAGGAATATCATTCTGTCTGCGTCTGTTTTCATATGGCACACCATTCATAGAATAGTTGGAACTAATCTGCATATATCAATACTCCTTTTTATTTGAATTGCATTATTATCATTAGGCTTTCGCTTCAAAAACTGGTCTTTTCTCCAGATAATCCGGTAGTTCTTTTAATTCAGAATTCATACCATTCTTTACGGCATTATATTCCTTCCAGTAAATGGAATAGAATTCATCTTTTTTTGTAAGTTCTGCCGGAGTCATTTCATACCCCCAGCCGGCACCAGTATTTAACAATACATTCACACCCTGACTCTGAATTTGAACACCATAACCACCTGATGTTAAAATAGTGAAATTTAATGTTCCGCCTCCTGCCAGTGCAATCTGCTTATCTGCAAGATTCTGATTTTTTCCCTCTGCCTGTTCCAAAAAATCCAGTAAGGTTAATTCTCCTATACCTTTACATTTTTGATTGGTATTTTGATTTTTCATTGCACTTTTTGCCTGCTGGTACAACTGCTTTCTATCCGGTGCAACCTCTGACAAATATTCTGCCCTTAACTGCAATACCTGCCTTGAAATAGCGTCTTGTTCTGTCTTATCAGGAGCATTGGCAGCCTTTTGTGCCAGTTTCCTAATCTCACTCACAAATTCAGTCTGCGTTTTTGTACTTTTTCCTTTCGATGGAATATAAGACCAGTTTGGTTCTCCATTACTACCAGAAGTAATTAACTGTTCCCTTCCAACTGTTCCTATATTTGAAAAAGAGATTCCCATAAATCCACCCCACGGTTCATAAATAAATCT
>OHCE01000812.1_pt1 | contig 12853 bp, 6 predicted proteins | sample 1577571 | NCBI WGS metagenome assembly OHCE01 (sample SAMEA3879505, study PRJEB24766) | human gut metagenome | biome: human-associated habitat; feature: feces | place: USA | collected 1985/1987 | reverse complement strand
GGAAATTGTATATGGGTAACGAGCAAGCGGGGGTCGATGACCTCCGCTTGTTTTGTGTGCAGAAAAGAACAATGCTGTTTTGAAACGGCATTGTTCCGAACCTTGTTGACATTATTCTTTTATCCGGGTATAATGTACTTGTGATTTTATGCGTGGAGGTATCCCCTATGGCTGAAATGATCTCGGTAAGAGAGGCAGCAGTGCGCTGGAATATAACGGAGCGGAGAGTTGCGACGCTCTGCAAGAATGGGAGAATCGCCGGTGCGAAAAAGCAGGGCAATCGTTGGCTGATCCCCGCTGATACGCAGAAGCCGGCGGATCAGCGGCTCAAGACGGGCGCTTTTCGCAAGACGGAGTGCGCGCCGAAGCTGCCCCTGCCCATCGGCGTGTCCAACTACTGCCTTGCCTCGTCGGAATACTACTACATCGACAAGACGATGATGATCAAGGATTTCATCGACGAGCGTCCGATGGTGACGCTGTTCACCCGCCCCCGGCGTTTCGGCAAGACGCTGAATATGGATATGCTGCGCACCTACTTTGAAAGGAGTGACAAGGATACCTCCGTTTACTTCCGGGATAAGAAGATCTGGGCCTGCGGCCAGAAGTACCGGGATTATCAGGGCAAGTACCCTGTGATCTTCCTGACCTTCAAGGATGTGAAGTTCGACACTTGGGAGGAGACCTTTGCGGCCATCCGGGATATTTTCGCAAAGGAGACCCGGCGGCACAAGGAGCTGCTGAACAGCGATAAGTGCGACGAGTACAGCAAAAAGACCTATGAAAAGATGGCAGACGGCAAGGTCAGCGAGGTAGAGCTGGCTTCTGCACTGCTGGACCTGTCCGCTATGCTGCACAAACACTATGGCACTGCGCCCATTATCATCATCGACGAGTACGACACACCCATCCAGCAGGGCTATCAGAAGGACTATTACGACAAGGTCATCCGGTTTATGCGGAACCTGTTTTCCGGCGGTTTCAAGGATAATCAGCACCTGTCCTTCGGCTTCCTCACCGGCATTCTGCGGGTGGCAAAGGAGAGTATTTTCAGCGGGATGAACAACCTGTCCATCAACTCCGTGCTGGACAACAAATACAGCGCCTACTTCGGCTTCACTGCCGACGAGGTGATGGAGATGGCGGAATACTACGGTGCTGCCGATAAGTACGACGAAATTTGCCAGTGGTACGACGGCTACCGCTTCGGCAAGACGGAAATTTTCAACCCGTGGTCGGTGGTCAACTACTTCAGCAACGAGTGCGAGCCGAGACCCTTCTGGGTCTCCACCGGCAGCAACGATATTATCGGGGAAGTGCTTGCCCAGGCGGACGAGGAGATTTATAACCGTCTGACCTCCCTGGTCAACGGCGAGACCTTCACAACCTTCATCGACACCGGCGTGATTTATCCGCAGATCAAGAGCAATCCCTCCACCATTTACAGCTTCCTGCTGGTGACCGGCTATCTGAAGGCGCTGAAAACCACGCCCTCCTTCAGCGGCGATTTTATGTGCGAGGTCTCCCTGCCCAACCGGGAGATTTCTCTGGTGTATAACAAGGAGATCTTGCAGCGGCTGGAGAATCTGATCCCGCCGTCCACGGCGATTTCCGTTCAGGAGGCCATCTTCTCCGGCGATAACGCACGGCTGAAAGCGCAGATACAGACGCTGCTGACCCAGTCGGTCAGCTCCTTCGATACCGCCGGGGAGAACTTCTACCACGGCTTTATGCTGGGCTTGTGCGCCCTGCTGGGAGGTGCTTTCGTGACCTCCAACCGGGAATCCGGCGACGGGCGCTATGACATTCAGCTGAAGCCCACGAAAAAGGAACTTCCGGGCATCCTGATCGAGCTGAAAGCGGAGAAAAATTGCAGCGACGAAAAGCTGAAAAAGCTGTCCGAGACGGCCTTGCAGCAGATCAACGATAAGAAATACGAGACCGAGCTGACAACCGCCGGGGTCAGGACGATTTATAAATACGGTGTGGCCTTCAGCGGCAAAAAGGTTGAAGTGGCAGTCGGATGAGGAGTGAGAATTCCAAAGTATCAAATTGATACTTTGGCGAAATCCCAAAGTGCCAGCACGGTGGTTCCAAAGTGCCAAATTGGCACTTTGGAGATGTGCTTATATCAAATGCTAAATGAATTAACAAAAATCGAGGGAGACTGCTTATGAAATCAAATTTTGATTTTCTGAATCGATACTGGCCTGCATTGGCACAGATCGGCGCAACCGCAGAAACCTATGTCTATTCTGATCCCAATGCCTGTATCTATAAACTCGGAATGTTTGCCGAGCGCTTAGTGCAGGAGATCCTTGTCTTTGAGCACATTGCGGAGCCGGCTGTTGACAACACCCACGCAAATCGAATTCGCATTTTGAAGCGAGCCGGTTTATTGCCGCACGAAATTGACAACACGCTATATGTTCTTCGCAAGACAAGAAACTCGGCAGTGCATATAGGTACGGACTCCGTGGACGAAGCAAAGACATTGCTATCCTTGACATACAATCTTGCTGTTTGGTTTATGGAAACCTATGGAGACTGGGGATATATTGCGCCTGAGTTCGTTATGCCGAGCGAGACCACGCACGAAGATTTGGAATCCGTTATTGCTGAGCAGGAAAGGAAAATCGAGGAATTGACGAAGCAACTGGCCGTGGTCAAGACCGCCGCTTCGGGCAAAACGCAGAAGGAGCGCGCAAAGCGGTCGGAATCTGTCTCCGCTATGATGAATTGGAATGAGGCGCAGACCAGATGCTTGATTGACGAGCAGCTTCGTCTTTCTGGTTGGGAAGCTGATACGCAGAACCTGCGCTACAGCAAAGGAACGCGTCCTGTAAAGGGGAGAAATATTGCCATCAGCGAATGGCCTACCAATTCGGCCTTTTACAAAAACGGGTATGCGGATTATGCATTCTTCGTTGGCGAGAAGCTCGTAGCATTGATGGATGCAAAAAAGATGTCGGAAGATGTGGCATCTACCATCGATGTGCAGGTAAAGGACTATGCTTCACATATTAAGCCGGAGGATATTCCACATACGGTTGGAAACTGGAATGGTTATCAGGTCCCCTTCCTCTTTGCTTCAAATGGCAGGGCATATTTAGAGCAGCTGCGGACGAAGTCTGGTATTTGGTTTTTGGATGTCCGGGAACAGGAAAATCAACCGTATCCTATTCGGAACTGGTTTAGCCCAAGTGACCTGATGGAAAAACTTGGTCAGAATACAGCGGCGGCCAATCAGGCGCTGGCTGCGGCAGATAATTCGTTTATGACAGATCCTAATGGGTTGAATCTGCGCGACTACCAGATTAAGGCCATTGATAAGGCAACAGAGGCGATCGTTGACGGCAAGAGGACAGCGCTGCTTGCAATGGCAACAGGAACAGGCAAAACCCGTACTGTTCTGGGACTTATCTACAAGATGCTGGAATCCAAGCGCTTTCGTCGTATTCTTTTCCTTGTAGATCGAGTGTCCCTCGGTGAGCAGGCAATGGACACCTTCAAAGATGTCAAGTTGAAGGAACTGCTGACACTGGACAAAATATATGAGATCAAAGCGATTGATGACAACACCATCAATCTGGAAACTAAGGTCAGCATTTCAACGGTGCAGGGGCTCTTGAAACGCACGATTCTGGCAGAAGAACCGGATTTGATGCCCGGTGCATTTGATTTGATTATTGTGGACGAAGCCCACCGAGGCTATATTCTTGACCGTGAAATGACGGAAGAAGAAATCCTCTACGATAATCAGGATGATTATATGAGCAAGTACAAGCAGGTTATCGAGTATTTCGATGCGGTGAAAGTTGCCTTGACTGCTACGCCCGCCCTGCACACGACCGAGATTTTCGGGGAGCCGGTCTATACCTACAGCTACCGTGAGGCGGTTATCGATGGCTGGCTGGTGGATCACGACCCTCCGTATCTGATTAATACGGATTTCATTGAAAATGACGCACAGTTCAAGAAGGGTGAAACCTTGGCGCAATATGACCCCAACACCAATGAACTTTTGAACGGTGCGGTTTTGGACGATGAAATGGATTTCGATGTGTCGGAGTTCAACCGCAAAATTGTTCTGCCGGATCATACCCGCAAGGTGCTGGAAGAAGTTTCGACCTACCTGAATCCGGAAAGTGGAGAAAAGACGCTGATTTTCGCAGTAAATGATGCACACGCTGACCGTATTGTGGATACGCTCCGAGAGATTTACAAGCCCTATGGCATTTCCAATGATGCCATTATGAAGATCACGGGCAAAACTGCCGGCGGCAAAAAAAAGAAGATTTTGCAGGTGATCAAGCAGTTCAAGAACAACCAGTACCCCAACATTGCCGTAACAGTCGACCTGCTGACTACCGGAATCGATGTGCCGGCAATTTGCAATTTGGTGTTTATGCGCAAGATCAACAGCCGGATCCTCTTTGAGCAGATGCTGGGACGCGCTACTCGCCTTTGCCCGGAAATCGGAAAGACGCACTTCAATATCTTCGATGCAGTTCGCGTGTACGAGGACTTGGACGACACTTCCAATATGAAGTCAGTCTCCGTCAGCAAATCAATGGCTGAATTGTTGGAGGATTTGTTCCGTCCGGGTGAGGTCAGCAAGCAGCCTGTCAAAGATCGCATTTTGGCAAAATTGCAGCGTAAGAGCAACAATCTGACCGATGAGCAAAAGTATGATGTATCCGAGCGTTTAGGCGGAAAAACAATTCGGGAATATGCGAAGGAATTGAAAAGCTGTACAGAGGAAGCTTTTGTGCGACGCTGCCGGGAGGATAAGGATTTCCTGCTTTGGTTTGACAACCTGAAGGGCAAAAAGCGCGGACATTACTATTCCGAAAAGGAAGATACTCTTTTGGAAACGACCCGCGGCTATGGTGACACGGAAAAACCGCAGGATTATCTGGACTCTTTTGTGGCCTATGTTAATGAGAACAAAGACCGTATCGAAGCGATCCGCATAGCCTGCACCCGCCCCAGCGATATGACCCGGGCGCAGCTTCGGGAGTTAAAGCTGGAACTGGATAAGGAGAATTTCACCGAGAGCAGCTTGAATGAAGCGGCCAGTGCGGTGAGCAATGAACGGATCGTGGCAGACATTATCGCCTTTGTTCGTCGGGCTGTACTTAAAACGCCGCTGGTGAACCACGATGACCGCGTGAAAATGGCCTTTTCTAAACTGATTTCGGCGCATCACTTTAACAAAATGCAGCTGGATCTGCTGGAAAAGATCAAGGTATATATGCTTCACGAGAGCATCCTCAATACCGAGACCTTTGAGGCACCGGCGTTCAAGATGGATGGCGGTTTCGCACGCTTTAACAAGAAGTTTGGCGGGCAGCTTGCGGAGATCATCCGTGAGATCAACACTTATATTTACGAAGGAGCAGCTTAAATGAGCACGCAAGATATTGTACAGAAGCTTTGGAACCTCTGCAATGTGCTGCGGGATGACGGTATTACTTATCACCAGTATGTGACAGAGCTGACCTACATTCTGTTTTTGAAAATGGCCGATGAGACCGGTGCAGATAAGGATATTCCCGAAGCATATCGTTGGGGCTCTCTGACCAGCCGTTCCGGCATTGACCTGAAAAAGCACTACTATACGCTGCTCAGCAAGCTGGGCGAAGAATCCGTTGGCCGCGTGGCGCAGATTTACGCCAACGCATCCTCCAGCATCGAGGAGCCGAAAAATCTTGAAAAAATCATCACGGAGATTGATAAGCTGGACTGGTATGAGGCCAAAGAGGAAGGTCTGGGCGACCTGTATGAAGGACTCTTGGAGAAAAACGCCAATGAGAAGAAGTCCGGTGCCGGTCAGTACTTCACCCCTCGTGTGCTGATCGATGTGATGACGGAGCTCATCAAACCTCAGCTGGGCGACAAGTGCTTTGACCCGGCCTGCGGTACTTTTGGCTTTATGATTGCAGCCAACCGCTATGTCAATGCGCATAACGATATGTATGCACTCTCTGACCGTCAGGCAGATTTCCAGCAGAATAAAGCGTTCAACGGCGTGGAGCTGGTACACGAGACCCATCGCTTGGCATTGATGAATGCCTATCTGCACAATATGAATGCCAATATCACATTGGGGGATTCTCTCGCACAAAGCGCCAAGGGATTGAAAGATTTTGATGTTATTCTGACCAATCCGCCCTTTGGCACGAAAAAGGGCGGTGAGCGTGCCACCCGGGATGACATCTCTTTCCAGACCTCCAACAAGCAGCTGAACTTCTTGCAGGTGATCTATCGCAGCCTGAAGGCGGACGGCAAGGCCCGCTGCGCCGTGGTGCTACCGGATAATGTGTTGTTTGCTGCCGGTGACGGTGCCAGCGTGCGCCGGGAACTGATGAATTTCTGCAATCTGCATACCATTCTGCGCTTGCCTACCGGCATTTTCTATGCACAGGGCGTCAAGACCAATGTGCTGTTCTTTACCCGTGGGACAACCGAGCAGGATAACACCACCGAGGTTGCATTCTACGATATGCGCACCAATATGGACAGCTTTGGTAAGACCCGGCAGCTGCGCAAGAGTGATTTCGACGAGTTTGTGGCAGGGTATGAAGACCCATCCAAGCGCACGGGCGAGCGCTGGAGCAAATTCACTCGTGAGGAGATCGCCAAGAATCCGGACGATAGTCTTGACCTTGGCTTGATTCGTGACGACTCCGTCGTGGATTATGACGATCTTCCTGACCCTGTAGAAAGCGGCGAGGAAGCGATTGCGAATCTGGAAGAAGCGGTCGATTTGCTGAAAAGTGTTGTGCGTGAGCTTCGTGCTCTGGCGGAGGAAAAGTGATGGCAAGAGCAAAAAAAGAAGCCGCCCTCACGCTCGAAGATCGTTTGCAGGCAGCTTTAGTGCCGGATTGGGAGTGGCCGTATAAATTGCCGGAGAATTGGTGTTGGACCTATCTGACAAAGGCCGCTGAGTGCCTTGATAATTTTAGAAAACCAATAAATGCAACTGAGCGCGCTGGCCGAAATGGAAATGTTCCATACTATGGTGCTACCGGACAGGTTGGCTGGATAGATGATTTCCTCACGGATGAAGATTTGGTTTTGCTTGGCGAAGATGGAGCGCCCTTTTTGGATTTGATTAAAGATAAAGCATATTTGATTACTGGGAAAGCTTGGGTGAATAATCACGCTCATATTCTTCGCTCCCTATTTGGGGATACGGGAAATAGGTATCTGTTGCATTACCTAAATTCCTTTAATTATGCGGGTTATGTCAATGGCACCACGCGTTTGAAGCTGACACGAGCAAGTATGGATACCATTCCTATTCCGCTCCCGCCTCTTGCCGAGCAGCAGCGCATTGTTGACCGCATCGAAAGCCTGTTTGCCAAGCTGGATGAGGCCAAGGAAAAGGCACAAACCGTGGTGGATAGCTTTGAAACCCGCAAAGCTGCTATTCTTCATAAGGCCTTCACCGGGGAACTGACTGCGAAATGGCGGGAAGAGCACGGCGTGGGGATGGAAAGTTGGGAAAAAAAGAGTGTGGGTGAGCTGTGTATTTCATTAAAATACGGCACTGCAAAGAAGTCTGATGCATCTGGCAATGTGGTTGTACTTCGGATGGGCAATTTGCAGCAAGGTGAAATCGACTGGTCAGACTTGGCTTATTCGAATGATCCAGACGATATAGAAAAGTATAAGCTTTTCCCCGGAGATGTTCTTTTCAACCGAACAAATAGTGCAGCGCTTGTTGGGAAAACAGCAATCTATCGTGGTGAGCATCCAGCCATTTACGCAGGTTACCTTATTAAACTGGACTATGATCACGATAAAATAATAGGTGACTATTTGAACTATGCATTGAACACTCTTGACGCGAAAAAATACTGTAATTCGGTTAAAACGGATGGAGTGAACCAATCTAATATCAATGCAAAAAAGATTGGAGCCTATTCGTTTAATGTTCCCAGTATCCCTGAGCAGGAAAAGATAGTATCTGTAATACAGAAGTTGCTATCGAAAGAACAACAGTCCAAAGAAGCCGCCGAGGCAGTCCTTGACCAGATTGATCTGATGAAAAAATCTATTCTCGCTCGTGCCTTTCGCGGCGAACTGGGTACGAATGACCCGAGCGAGGAGAGCGCGGTGGAATTGCTGAAGCGAACCATTTTATAAAAGAAAGAGGTGGTATTGTGCGTAGATTTATCTATCTTGATACAGACACCCTCAACTCCTATTTGGCGCAAATATTTGACGGTCTAATTCAGTCACAGGAAATGGAGAAAAGCGCGGGCAAAAAGAAGGAAAAGCAAAACCATTTTGGCAGTAATCTCGGAAGTCAAATTGCATTCAAGCTTTTTGGAAAAGGCATAGATACCAATGCGCAAGCCACTTATGAACATTTAAAGACTGTCGCAAATGATGAAATGGTCAGAGATGTTCAAACTAAAATAATGCACGATAATGCTTTTGATGAGTTTGCGTCTTACTTAAGCGAGAATGGCCTTCTAGGCGGAGCGAACATAGGAAATTTTATTTCAGTCGAAGATGAATTCTATATTTTCGACATTGCATTTTTTCAAAAAATGTTTGCCGAAGGTGGATTTGTATCTGAGCTGAAAGAAATTCAAAAGGTTTCTATTCAAAAGGAAGCGGAGCAACAAGTACAGGGGCTTAACCGCGGACAGCAGAGAAACAAAACTCTGCAAAAACAAGTTCGGGATATTGTTGAGGCTGCTACTTCTAAAAACGAGGAAGAGTATAAGTCGGCAGAGGCGTTGATTAATATGCTTGCCTCCATAATCCCTTATCCGCAGATTCTATGCATATCAAATTATCTTGTTGTTCTTAATGAGAAATATTTGCGCGATAATATTTCGACAGCTGCGTTCAAATACGGAGGAAAAGTTAAAGTGGTTGGCTACATAACTAACAAGGTTATGGCACAAAGCAATACGCATACTTCAGCTTTTGCGGGGATAGGCGCTTCCATTAATGCACTTATGAAAATTTTCTTTGAGAATGCAGATGAAATGTTTGTTGTTCATCCGGTTGCGATTTACTACGATAACTAATTGCAACTTACAGATATGCAGCGATAATCGTGCATACTTGGTGAAAGTAAGAACAGAAATGAGGGATGATGGTGCTGGATCAGACAAATGCAAATATTGAAAGACATATCAAAACCCACACAGAGCGTTCCGATGATGACCGTGCGGCAGTATCTGTTTTGGAGACATTTCTTCGTTCAAATGGGAGAATCAACACTTCTTTTGCATCAGATGATAAGTGGCCCAATCACGATAACACTTTTGAGTTTGTTCCAAACCCGGAAATTTCGAGACGCCCCGTGCAAACTTTCTATGTCCAAATAAAGGGAACACGCAATTATACTAAGCGTGAGGGCGTTATTAAGTACACGCTAAAAGATCTCGCTTTTCCTGCTTTTATATGTGGCAGAGTATCCCTTGATCCGGGAATTTTGTTTGTGATTCTCAATCCCGCTGAACGTGGGAATGAGAGAGTGTTTTGGAAGTATATGTCGCCCAACTTCCTCAACAGTATTGATTTTGCAAAAGGCAGTATGACAGTCAGTTTTTCACCGGAAGAGGAAATCTTGAACGACGACGAAAGTGTTTTAGCTTTTTGCGAGAGGTTAGAAGAAATTGTCGAACGGCATTCCTTTGTAAACCAATTGGAGCGGCATAGTTATTCTTTTGAAGAAGCTAAGCGAATTGTTGAGGCCTGTGATGAGGAAATCACGGAAAGCATTGACAATTTAAGCATTCTAAATAAGAACCGCGACAACATTTCACGGAGAATTCTGACGAGATTGAACGATCTATGCATTTCAGCTTTACTGTTGAATGCGATGAAAGACGGCTATCAAAGTCCCAACGCCGGCTTTGCGTGGGAATACTCACTCTTAAGGGCAAATACAAAGTACTTAGGGAATTTTTACCGAGGATTGCAATATATCGGGCGCCGGATCCCCGAGGAAGGCCAAGCAGAGCGACTGATGCTGAAGTACTACAGCTTTATGTGGCAGATCCGTCAATCACTCTATGAGAACTACGGCATCACCGTGCTTCAGAACTTGGAAAAGTTTCAGGAATATACCGGAACCGATGAACAGGATAAACAATACTATGAGTTGGTGGCGAATGCTTTCTCAACCCCCAAAACCGAGCAGAAACATAACAGCAATACGAGGTTTTATATTCAGAAAAGGACGCCGTTTTATGTTGGTAAAGAGCGTTATTTTGAGGTAACACTGCAGCAAGCGGACATCTATGCGTCAAAGTATAACCGAATTACAGCATATACCAAACTTGACATTTCTACAGGCTATTCTGTACAAATCGACTATGTCCCATCATACATTAATCTCTGGGGTGTCAATACAGAAATTAAAATTATCACAGCTTGGCGTGTTTCGGTAGATCCTAAATGTTTGAACAAGCTTGGAAGGATACTTAATATGCGCCTTCAGCTTTCTTCAAAATATGGAGAATATGATGCCCTGATGAGATTCCTAACAGAAACAGGTATGGATTTTCTGGAAATGATTGATCTTCGGGAGATACCTTTCTCGAATCTTTTGGAGTCAGTTTACAAAAAAGCAAACACCTCTTATTTCAAAGATGTTTTACAGCAGCTGAGGGACAACTATTCTACAGGTTCGACACGCTTCGGCCGATATACAATTCGGTATCTGTTACTGAATCTGCGCGAAGATCTTTTGGAACGCGTCATGCCGTCTCAGTTTAGTCCGCAATGGAAATGCAAGGATTTATACCTGTCTAGAAAATGCTTTCCGTTTGAGTGTAACCCACTTGCTTCTGATTTAGCCGACAGCAAAACGAGCCAGATAAGTCAAGCCAAGTACTTGGCCAGAGTAGTTGAAAAAGAAAAGACTGAGATCGCTGTTCCATACTGGCCTATTGTAAAGTCTATGCAAGATACCGGCGAAATTTACTGCAATCTTGGTGGAGACTTAACCGAACAGGCAATCCAGAAATATAATGATTGCTTAGACGATTGGGAAAGACAGAAAGGGTATGAAATCATTTCGGATGGAAATGTTGCTTGTATTGCAGCATATGAAGCTTCGACGCTCTTTATTTTGAATAAACTACTGGAACTATCGCAGCTCCCAAATAAAGGCCAAAAAGAAGTTAATGAAAGATACTTGAGAGATTGCAATATTGCTTTTTCTGATCCTAAAAAAGAAGAAACTCTTAAATATGCTTTTGTAAACTCCCGCGTACTTCTTATTTACGGAGCTGCCGGTACCGGAAAAACGACCCTAATCGATATGATCTCGACAATGCTGTCTGGGCGTCGGAAATTGTTTCTTACCAAAACACATACGGCCTTGCAGAATCTGCAGAGGCGAATTAATAATCCGGGGGCTGACGCCAGTTTTGTAAGCATCAATAGTTTTACGAAGAGGGTAAACCTTCCTGATTATGATGTTATCTTTGTAGACGAATGCAGCACCATTGATAACCGTGCAATGAAGGTATTCCTCGAGAAAATGCGCCCGGATACATTCTTAGTACTTGCGGGAGACACCTATCAGATAGAATCTATTGATTTCGGTAATTGGTTTACTTATGCCAAGGATATTATTAAGACTAAAGGTTCGAATGTTGAACTCGTAAGCACTTGGAGAACAAAGGATCCCGGTTTAATTGAGCTTTGGAACGAGACTCGAAATAAGGGTGCGCTAATAACGGAAAAACTTGTTATCGACGGCCCATTTTCTGAAAATATTGGCGAAGGAGTGCTCAATTCCGAGATAATGGATGAGGTGATTTTATGCTTGAACTATGACGGAAAATTTGGCTTGAATAATATGAATAGCTATTTCCAAAATGCTAACACAGAAACGGCTGTTGTCTGGAGAGACTGGAAATATAAAGTTGGCGATCATATATTGTTCAATGACACGGACAGATTTTCTCTGCTCTATAATAATTTAAAAGGGCAAATTGTCCAAATAGAACTGTTTGACAGTAGAATCAGATTTACAGTAGATGTAGAGATCCCGTTAACAGAGCAAGATTGCCAAAACGATGGCATAGAATTCATCGATATAATTGATGATGTGACCCGAATACGATTTGATGTACTTGATTTTGAAGAGGAAATGGCAGATGAAGATCGCAAAAAAGCCATCGTACCATTTCAGCTTGCCTATGCGGTTTCAATTCATAAAGCGCAGGGCTTAGAGTATAGGTCAGTTAAGGTTGTTATTCCGAGTAGCAACGCTGAAAAAATAACACACGGCATTTTCTATACAGCAATTACGCGTGCAAAAGAAAAGCTAAAAATCTACTGGAGTTCTGAAACAATGCAAGAAGTCGTCGCTGGATTTTCAGTAGACACTTCAAGACAAAAAAGTTTGGCAATTATTAAGGAGAAGCTGAAGCAGGACAAGAATACTTAGGAATAGGGCACCGACCGTTTGGCCGGTGCTCTATTTATATATGAGCCATCTATAAGTCAATAGTGATTACCAGCCGTCCTCCCATCATCGGGAGGGCGGCTTTTTGCGTTCAGATAGAAAAATATTTGAGAAATTTCCCGAAAACACCCCCACAAACGGCGCCCCTTATTCAGAGTAAGTGAAGGGAGAAATATTTTTGTGGGGAATTTTGAAAAGTACCCTGCCAAAAGGCACCCCTTATTCAGAGTGAGTAGAAGGGCCTTTTGAAAAATTGATGGAATTTTTTCATATTACTTTGCCAAAATCTCAAAAAATTTCCCGATTGGTTAGTAGGATGGGTACTTAAAAAATTTTTCTAATGGAAATGTCAAGAAATGTGCAGTCGGGAAATACCCAAAATCTGAAAAGCACGGT
>OHCE01000807.1_pt1 | contig 12959 bp, 8 predicted proteins | sample 1577571 | NCBI WGS metagenome assembly OHCE01 (sample SAMEA3879505, study PRJEB24766) | human gut metagenome | biome: human-associated habitat; feature: feces | place: USA | collected 1985/1987 | reverse complement strand
CTATCGCCTTTGAAATCTCCTTGTCATAGTATGCATACTCGTCCTTTCCAAGAGTATCATTTTCTTTTTTCCTGCTTGTATTCTCTGAGTTGATATACTCTGCTATCTCGTCAAAATTTTCATTTTTAGCTGCTTCGACAAATTGAGTTTCATCTTCATTTGCAATAAATGCAGAAGCAAAATCATCTCTTAAAACAAATGGCACATCCGTACTAGGATTATAGTTTCGTGGAATGACATATTCGTTGCCAATTACAAAACCTTTTGTATGGGTTTTACTGTCAACTTTATAATACTTTATGTCATTATTCCAATTAATAAAATTATCAGCTGAGTCCTTAGTAAAATTCAGCGAGCTGAAATTGTTACAGCTCAAAAGACCTGCAAGCTTTTTAATATTACTTGAGTAGTCTGCACTTGAAGCAGGCCACACAATACCATTATCCACTATAACAGGCATCATTATACCACTCTGGTGCACACGCTGGACTATCTGCTTTACCTTGTCCCATGAAATGTCATTATCAGGTTTATATGTTGCAGCATCGTTTACTAAATCATTTGAAAGGACGGACTTTGAGCCGGAAAGATAGAGTAAATCAATTGTTGATACATCTATCTGCTCAAGCTCCTTGGGTGTGACTGTTTTTACCTTGAAGGTCATATTGGCAGTCTTATCATCATCGCCTGTCTTGCCCTCCTGGTTAAATACACCGTTTCTAAACCAGTTATTGTTCTTGAAACCACCCTTATAATATATGCGTGTGGTATTTACAGGATAATCAAGCGAGCTGTTTTTATCAGCCTCCATGATATAGTCACCTTTTCCCTTACCCACATAGGTGTATGTCTGGCTGTCCTTAACTATATCAAAATATCCGTCTGTATCAGTGAGGATTACCCTGCCTGTGTTACCATCATTATTCTCTGTAGCAGAATCAGCTATTGAAGCGTCATCTGAAATATCATCTGCGCCGGTCTTACCTGCCGGCTGATTGTCCTGTGTGCCATCATCTATCTTCTCGTATGGATTCTGTGAGTCAAGCACTGCTCCATACTCGCCGGTCTCATCGTAATTAAACTCAATAGGTACCTCAGTGTCCACCTCGTAGTAGGTCTCGTCATCAGTGATTTTATCTGCAGGCACATACTCCATCTCAACCGTACAGTATGTATACTTCTCATAATCCGGCTTACTGCCATCAGGCAGACTTGCCATCCGGTCAGCTCTTGCAACAAATTCATATGGTGATGTGATATCTGAATTGTCTTTTCTGTAAATATATGCCTTCGGGTCATATTTTGCTATGTTTTGCATGCCCTCAGCAGAAACAATGGCATATGCGCTCTTTATAGAATAAACCACATGCTTCTCAACGGTATCGTCACCTGTGCCTGTATCTGTCGTATTGTCTGTGCTGCTATCGATGTTTCCATCTGTACCGCTGTCTGTATTTCCATCAGCTTTCTGTGAATTATCAGTCTCTACCAGATACTGGGTATTTGTCATGCCATCTGGCAATTTGACTGCAGTAAACGCAACACTGTAGTAACCTCTTTTTCCTGTATCCACAGATTCAGAGCCATCTTCTGTCTCATCATCGCCCTGCATGAAAACATAATGGTCAACATTCTGTCTGTAATGACCTGTAGGCAGTCCCTCTCCATTTACAGCAAGCTGGTAATCGGTATTGAACTTATAATCTCCCTCCGCCTGCTCTGTCATCTTATAACCGGTGGTACCCTTGTTTATTCTGTCCATATCTACAAGGGCAAGCTCTGTCCAGTCATCGCCCTGACTGACATAGCTCTCCTCATACGGCTCATAGTAAAGAGGCTTTGTGTTATCCTTTTTCTCGGTAGTAATAGGTGCAAGCTTTGTTTTCAGACCTTCCATATAGGCAGACCTGATTTTTACACCGGCACCATCTTTGTCAGACATCTTTGACAGTGTACCAAACCAATCGTCAGGCTCCTGACCGTCGATCAGATAGCCAATGGATGCCATTTTCTTGTCAGGCACCACCTCCACTATATTGAAGGGCTTGTCCTTGCCATGTGAGCTGACTATATCAGATATTCCATTGAATGCTACATTTGCATCGACCTTTGTTAGGCTGTCATTCAGCACAAAAGCTGCCACAACGAGACATCCTGTAAGTGTGAGTGATATTGGAACCACTATTTTTTTTCTTAATTTGCTCATTGCGATTGCTCCTTTTGTAAAAAACTACTCTGTTTCACGATATGTGTAAAACGTAATTGTATTTGACTTAAACTCCGGCATATCCTCAAGTCCAAGCCAGACGCTGATATTTAATTTCTCTCCGGTAAGAAAATCATTTCCGAGAGTGATATGCATTTCTTTATTATAACCTAAAATATAATAATTAAGATAGTTCTTATATTTAGGATCATCTAGCTTACCTTGTGCTCCTGTTTCTCCTGCAATTTCATTTGAACTAAACTTAAATATTCCATCAGGCTCACCATTGCCCTCCGGGCCATAAATCAGCTTGCCATCATCGCCCATTCTAAAGGATATATCTCCCTTGTGCTCGGTTGCACCTGTTGAGCTGACACTTTCTACCTCCATATGCCATACAAAATCCTTAATCTGATATTTGCCATTTAATGAAGAATTTTTCAACTCCCCTTCATCAATAAACAATTGATGCGTCTGTCCTAAATTGAAATGCTTATCTGCATCACAATGCAGAATATTGATTGGATGTGCTACGTTTACAGTTACCTTTGCCGTCAATGACGTATCGTCTTTGGATGTTACTGTGATAACAAATTGATCTGTAGTTTCATTATCCATAAGTTCTACATTATATACATCACCATTAGCATTAAAGTTTCCACCATTTTTTGTTCCTGAATGATTCCACGTTACATTTTTTGAATCATACTTTCCACCAAGTATCTTATCAGTAAACTTTAAATTATTATTCGTTTTCTTCATCTCATAGTATACTGTTCCGTTGGTTACATCCTTGCCTTTGTAATATATCCTTATTCCTTCAGGCTCTGCCGGTGCCACATACTCCACATCTGCTCCTGTCGGCACCTTATTGCGCATAGTGAAGTTCTGCTTTGATGTATACTTCTTGTCTCCTGCCTTAAAGTCCACGACAATTCCGACAGAGTTCTTGCTTTCTGCCTCGCTTAAATCAGTGGTAAATCCTGTGACATTTTCTGCCATAAGAGATTCCTTGCCCTGACCATCTGCCTTCACCGCACCTGTTGCAGGATCAAGTGTATCCTTTCGCAGATAAATTTTGTGCTCTGACGGTCTGTATATGATATTGTATGTACAATCCTTGTTGTAGATAATCAGCTTGCTGTCGGATGATGCCACCTCCACCGGCGCTGCCACTGTAGCAGGCTCATACTTGACACCCTTTTGCGCTTCAATTATCAGGTCTCCTATCTGATTCATCGTAAGCTGTGCCTCATACTGTAAATCTACATCCTTTGAAGCATACTTATACTGCTTCGTGCTCGTACCGATAAAGCCTGCAACAGCCAGACCCAGTATTCCCATTATCGCCATGACAATGACAAGCTCAACAAGTGTAAAGCCACTGTTTTTCCTATTATTTGATTTGTTCATGCGCCTTAAAAGTTTCATGGTTCATCTTCCTCTCCGATTTCATCATACAACCTTATAACAGCCTTGCGTCAAAATAAAATATTCATCATTAAACTATATAAATTACTCACATACCACCTTGCCGGTCTCCTTGTATATCGTGATAACCTTCTCGGTGCTGTTTTTTTGAATCCAGATACGGCTGCAGCACTTACCATTGGCATCAGGCTTTTGTGCACCTGAGCTTCTGTCAAACTGAAGCACTATACTGTCTGAGCCGTTCAATTGTGTCTTATCACTATAATCATCCTTCATGGAATAATATACATCAATCCTGCTCTTTCCGATTTTGCTTGGAGCAGATACTGTACCATTTATAGTCGTCTTATAATAGTAGGCACCATCTGATGCATCCTTGTATATTTCAAGAACTGCGCTGTCCTTTCCCATCGTGGTGACTCTTGTTTTATTAATTATCGATTCAATATTTCTGGCACACTGCTTCACCTCAACACCCATGACCGAGCGAATGGATATGGTTGCCGCACCTATGAGTACAACAGATATCGCTATCACTACTATAAGCTCTACCAGAGAGAAACCGCCATTATTCTTTTTTTCTGTTACAGACATATTGGATTCCTCCCTTGTATATATCGTCAAAATTTGCCAAATATAAATATTTCGCAGCTGTTTTGCGCCTTAAAAGCCGCTTGTTTTCTACTCCTTGGTCCAGTTCTGGTATGTAATGAGCGTAGCATAATCTATTTTTGTGTCCGCCTCTTTCTTATTTGAAAAAGAAGAAACATTACCCAGATAGTTGGCACCGTCCATGAACACATCATACAGGTGCAGTGCATCGTCTGCATCACTTACCTTTTCAAGAAGCAATGCCTTAAATAGCTCCTGAGTACCATTATCAATCTCGCACTGTTTTTTGTTTACAATTATCCTGCCCTTTGCAACTATGGTACCTGTAAAATCATCATTCAGTGTCACATCTCCTGTAGCAACAATTATATCCACATTGTGTGATTTGTCCTTTTCACCATAGGTGTAGTCGCCGTTTATGACAATTGCCTGGTATTTTTTCCCCTGATACTCAGTCTCAAATATATGTTTATTACCGGAATTTGGCACTATTTTCAACAAATTGGTATTGTTAACTATATTTGTAAAAAGCGAAACACTTGCTGCATTTGTCGGTAAATCCGCATAATTTGTCAAAAGCTTTGAGTTTAGTGCAGTATACGTGCGCTGTAAGGCATCTGACTGTGCATCCATGTCCACACCATCAGCTATGCCCTTCAAAAGGCTTAAATTGCTGCCATCGTAGATGCTGTAATTGCCGGCAGTATAGATGCTTGCTGCCTCATTTACCTTTATGCTGTCAGTATAGAACTTAGTGTATCTATTGAGCTTGTCACTGTCTGCGCCAAAATAGTCTCTGTAATACTCAGCTGCCTTGTTCGTTGGCAGATTTACATAATAGTATACAAGTCCATCATCACTATTATCAGTAGAAGGAACAAAGACCTTCTTTATACAGTTGTCGATTGTCTTTTTCTCCGGCAGATATGCCGAGAGAGACTTACCTGTCTTTGTGCTGACCACATTAGCATTAACTTCAGTATACTTTGTCTGATCCTGTCCGGTTGCCGTGATATCCTTGTACTCCTTATAGGAAAGTGGATTCTTGTTGTAAAGCGATTTGGCATCCGCACCATCTCCACTTGTGCCTATGCACTCAGGCGGCACAAGGTATGCTATCTGGTCACCCTTTACAGAGATTGACTCACCCATGCCCACATTGCTGTTTTGTGTACCCACACTACTTGAGTTTACAATAGCCTGGGTATTGATATATGCGGTTCCTGCTAACATAAGCTCCCTGATATTTGACATATCAAGAGATGCCTCCCTGCCGTTTATGATAATAGCAGAGCTATCGCCTGCGACAGGATTTTCCTTGTCAGCACCTCCGTTGCCAAAGCCGACGTACTTCGCATTGTTATTCTTATTATTCTTGCCAAGTGTAACCTTTGAGCCTGTACCCTTTAAGGTCATGTCATCTGCCACATATGTCATGCCATCTAAATTGACTGTTGCACCATTTACATTTATGTTGCTTGTCCACAGCTGGCACTGTGAATCAACAGAAAGTGTACTGTTATTGTGTACCCCCGCCATATTCTTTTTTATTGTACCAGTATCTTTTCCGGCAAAGTCTCCCACCTCTATATCGCCCTCTGCAATCATATAGCTGGTATCCTTTACATCAAGTGTGGCATTGTTTGGAATGGTAACACTCGTAGTAGAAGTCCCTGTGCCTGCCGCATTTTCACAGCCGGCGTAGAGATTACCGGATAGATTCACTTTATTAAGTCCTGATATAATATCCAGTCCTTCATTTCCGACAAGAGAATATGTAAAAAGCTCCGGAACTCCTCCCGATGCTGTAAAGCTCATGGATGGAACTCCCAGAGAAATATCTGTTTCTATTATTGATTTAAATCCCTTTTCATCGGTATACTCTACCCTGATGCCATTAATGACTGCGCGGCTGTTGTATACCTTGAGCAGTCCATTTCCATTTTCATCGGCATTTACCGCCTTGACCACAGCGTGTGGCTTTGAGTTTTCGTCTGTGAGCTTACTATCCACATAGTCTTTAAGCTTTTCAGTTTTATAGTGCATACCGGTATTGTCAGACTCAAGACTTCCCTTTAAGCTCTTTAAATACTCCTGCGCAAATATACTCTGTCTGCCGGCCTCATTTATGCTGCTGTCAGAGTAATTCTCCATAACCTTTGTATATCCTGCTGAGTAAGCCTTGGAAATATCTCCCTGCAGACCGGTACATATCTGATCCAGCACACCCTCTGCCGAGTAAAAGTTGTCTGTATTTTTTTCGTCCGTCACCTTCATCTGGAGGTTCATAAGTGCTATCCACAGCACAGTCACAGCTAAAACAGCCACTATAGCCATTGCAACTACAACCATCACAAAGGAAGCACCACGGTTATCGTTACGCTTCATAATTAATACCCCATGCTTCCGGTCATCGTGACAACCGGGTCTTTATCCTTAAATATATCATCCAGTGAAGCCTTGCTCTCGTATACAGCCACCTTCACATCATACAGCCTTTCAGATGCATTGCTTTTTGTCAGATTCTTTATATCGACAATAGCCTTTACCTCATTTGGGTTTACATTGTTATTGAAGCCATATATAGCCTGACTTGGCTGAGTTTCTTTATCCGGATTTCCCATATCCACATTCAGATTGGTGGCTATATGAGTATAAGCATGACCTGTACGATTTCCCGGCTCACTTACCTTCACATATGCCTTATATGTACTCTCCTTCGTGCTCAACTCTGACTGATCCGATATAGTCTTTTGCTTTACAATGTTTACCGTGCAGTCCAGCTTGTCCTTATTATTGATTATAATGACATCGTTGCAGGTATTGTAAAGTGTTCCTGTAGATGTGTACCATGGATTGTAAAACAGATAGACATTCCTTAGATTATGGTTCACAGTATCTGAAGAATTATCATAAATCACCATGGTATAATCATCCTTCAGTGCACTATTCGGATCCGGAAAAGTCTTTCTTACTCCATTCTTATTGATAGAATATGAATACGACACCGTAACCTTGGTAGCCTTATTACTCGAAGCTCCATACTTTTCTATATCTATGGTGATAGTTCTTTTGATATCCTGCTGAGTGATGCCGCCTACACCAGGCATATTATTAAATGCATATATAATATTTGTAGCAGAATACTTGTCTGCACTCATGCAGTCAAAATTTGCATCCATGGCCGACATATCCGCTACCTCGTCCATGTTGTACTTTTTAACCTTATTGTCCGACTCTGCGTCCGATTTTGCATCCACTGTCACAAGAGCATTGTATTTCTTTGTGCCTGACTGCACACCAGACATATAGAAATAATACTTGTGCGCATCCGACTCCCTGAAATTCCAAAGCGATGTATCGCTTATTTTGGCTGATGCATCAGTCTTGTGGATACAGCTAGTGATGACATCGTCCTTGTTTACAATCTCAGCACTGATATCCTCAAGCCTCTTTACATTATCAAACTTACCCGACTTCTTAAGAAGCTCACATGCACTGCTTCCATCTGATATATTAAAACCGTCCGCCACATCAAAGCCCTCCGACGGATAGTTAAACTGATATGCCAGTGTCTTCATGGAGTTCTTTTCAATACCCTCCATAATGTTTGTCGCCAGATGTGTAGCATTCATCTCGTTTTTTGCCTTTACATTGGTCTTTGTAGCTGTGACAAATGCATTCAAAAAAGGAAGCACGATTATTGCGAGAATAGCAATCGACACAATAATCTCCACAAGTGTTACTCCTCGATCATCGTTTTTTAGCTTTCTCAAATCTGCTTCCTCCCCTCTTGTATTTTGTTATCTCATAACTCAATAATCTAACATTTGATATTTATCACTTACGGTCTCAATAACCCGCTAATCTAATAACCTAATATTATAATAATCAGTTAGTTTGTTGTACCAAACAGATTATTTGTACCATGTGGTACTGCAGGTATGTATGGTGCCTCATATGGCTTATCAAGTCCATACAGGAAATATGAATCCACAAGCATCTCACCTGTCAGCTTGCCTGTCGAATCATCAAAGCTCACGTTGAGCGTGCTGATAGTTTTCTTCTGTGATGAACCAATCACCTCTCCAAGCATAGCCTTAAGCCCATGATACTCTGTCTTGAATGCCATAACTGTGCTGACATCATAAAGCTGATAACCTGTAACCGTAGACTTTGCAGAGCCTGTTGATGTACTGCCATCAGCTGCACTGCCGTCGCCTGTCTGTGACTGAGAGCTGTTGCCATCAGCGGTCTGAGAGCTCTGCGAACTGTCTGCATTACTGCTATCCGTGGTACTGCTGTCTGAACTGCTTCCTGACGAAGAATCTGTACCGGCTTCACCGGTCGGATTATTCACATCAATAGCTGTCGGTGAGCCGACTGTAAGCTCTGTAATATTTGTATTGGTAGATTTCTCGATAGCAACCGCATCCATGATGCCGTTTTCTATCTGTAAATATGAAGGGAAATTGTCATATACCTGCTGCATGGCATCAGACATATCCTTTGTCTTCTCTGTGTAGTCATCCGCCTTTGCCGCAAGTGCTGAAAGCTGATTGTACTGTGATTTCAGGTTCATATTTTCGTTCTTGAGTGAATCCCTCTTATTGGACTGTGGAATAAAAATCAAAAAATATGTCAGTGCTAAAATGGCAACACCCGCTAATATAATAAGTAACTTTTTATCTCTCGTTGACATCCTAACACCCCCTACTGATTTGTACTGTCTGTATCTGATGATGAATTACTATCCGTCTGTGCCTGTGATGACGCATCTTTTGATGTATCATCTGGCTCACTGCCTGTGCCATCTGCCGATTCAGAAGCAGCACTGTCATCAGCCTTTACATATGTGCAATCTACTGTGAACTGAACCTTTGAAGCACCGGTCTCATCAACCTCCTCTGTAATGGTTGACACATTGGATACCATGATACTCTCAAATGTACGAAGCTGTGCAATCACATCAGCCGCTATATCCTTGCTGCCTGTCTTTATGGTCATCGAAACACCATCAGTCGTAACAGACATATTCACAAGCTTGGCCTCTGACGGAAGCTTCTGCTCCAGCTCATCCACGAAGCCCGTTATCTCATCATTCTTGTTGGATGAGGCGCTCTCAAGAAGCTTGGTCCAGTCATAGTCCTTCTTGGTCTGGTTGTACACATCATATATATTCTGTGCATATGACAAATCAGAAACACGTGCTTTAAGCGTCATATTGTCTGAAGTTAAAACAAGATTTGAAAAAATGCTGTATGCTGTGATACCAACTGCAACTACCACACACAATCCAAAAATGAGAAGCTGCACCGCAAAAGAAACAGGCTTTTCTGCTTCCTCCCCTGCCGGTACGGGAAGAGGCTTCCCATCAGGACCGACAGGTGGTTTTCCCTGCATACCTGCCTGTGCACCGCCGGGTGGCATAGCACCTGCAGCTGTTCCTGCCATAATCGGAGCACCGATTCCCTTGTTTTTCTTACTGTCAAGTATATCAAGCGGGCTCAATGAACATCCGACACAATTGAAATACTCTGCAAGCTTTGCCTCTGCGAGGTTTATGCTCTTTGCCACATGTATGCCGTCAAACTGCTGGAGCGGAACCACCTTGACATTGAGCTCATTGGTCAAAAGCTTTGAAAGTCCGCTGAAATCAGCACCTAAGCCTATGAGGAAAATTCTCTCAATAGGTGTATCTGAGTTTCTCGACTGATAGTAGTCTATTACTCGTCCAAGACTGCTTATCAGATTGGAAAGTGCATATGAAACATTCAGACGAAGCTTCTTAAAGCGCTCAGAATCAATCTCATGCCCCATAGGATCCATGCCGCCGTCCGCCGGCTCATCAGGTACTGTGCCATCAGGCCTTATTGCAAGGCAGGTCTTTCTGCGTGCCACATCAACTGCATCGGTAAATGACAGATACTCTCCAAAAAGCTCACTATCCTGAATCGCCTCAATAGCATCAGCAAGTCCATGGTTGACATTGCGCTGCAGCTTTACCATGCTTCCATCCATTACAGTCAGTGTGGTAGAAACCTCATCCACCTTGACAGTCACCTTCACATCTCCGGGAATCTCTCTTCTCATGAGCTGCTTGATGGCATTTCCACTATAGTCAAGTGCTACAAGCTGCAGCCTGCAATCAGCTGCAAGAGCACCATACGACAAAATAAGATCATTAGGCACAGCAATAACCGAAAGACGTAATTTCTTTTCTTCCGGTCTGTCAATCTTCTCTATAATCTGATGTACCAGCTTGTACTGGCTCAAATCCACCGGAAAATAATCCGATGCATTCATTGCAATCATTTCCTTAAGCTGTTTTTCCTTAACAAGCGGAAGCTCAATATCTCTGCTTGCTATACGCGCTGAATTTAAAACAAAAACAGCTTTTTTGGTGGAAATCTTCTTTTCCTTCAGCTTACTGTATAAGATAGAACGAAACATCCCATCCGGCTGTACCACTCCATCATCAATCATCCCCGGTGGTGTCGGAAAGCCGAACATATTGTAAATCTTAGGATTTTTTGCTTTGTAATCAATCTCAACTACTCTGGTAAGGTTCTCCCCTATTTCAATACCGAGCACCCTATTTGCCATAACCTAGTCCTCCGTGTTTATCTTTGTTTTACACTGTATACATCTGTAAAACATTCGTAACTGTTCAGTTACAAACATTCTATATATATATTTCGGTATATCTGTGTCTTCTCTGCTTTTGTCTCACTGCTTGTCGTACTACCTGTTTTATATTAAGTACGCTATATTATAACACGTTTTTCAAAAGCCTGCGAGTGTCAAATATGCCGATATCATTTTCTCACCCCATAGCATCGAAATAAATATTCCGGCTGCCAAGTACGGTCCCATCGCAAGTCTGTTGCCTGCGTTTGTCACTTTCATACGAATCAGATGTATCACGGAACCGATGATGCATCCTAAGAAAAATGCTAATGTAATATTCTGCCAGCCTATCGCAAGGCCAGCACATGCCATGAGCTTGACGTCTCCGCCACCTATGGCTCTTCCTCCACTTACAAGAAGAAGGATTTCAAGAAATAAACTGACACAAAAGAATCCTATCACATATTCAGACCAGTTATCATGGTCTAAAAACACATGCAGGATTCCAAGCACCAGTATAAATATATTGATTCCGAATGGAATTTCATATGTTCTCCAGTCTATCACACTCAAAACTATGAGTGCAGATGTAAGAAAGCAGTAGATGATACTCGTAAGCTCAAGTCCATTTACTGCAAAAACTACTATGTATAATATACCGTTTAACGCCTCAATAATAGGGTATTGAGGTGATATCGGTTCTTTGCACTTGCGGCATCTGCCACGAAGAAACAGCCAGCTGAAAACCGGCACCATATCGTACCACGCGAGCTGATACCCGCATCTCATGCAGTGGGACCTTTCGGTCACCACTGTCTCATGCTGCGGTATGCGGTAGATACAGACATTTAGGAAGCTGCCTATAACTATACCGAATGCAAATATTAAGATGTAGATAGGTATCAGTTCTGGTATCATTTAATAATTATCCCTTCAAAAATTAATTTTTCGGTTTAATCTGATCGTCTGTTCCAGTTGCAGTATAATAATCAGATGATGCTGAATATGTAATTTTTCCTGTTGCACTAGTATAAGTAATAACAATATTACCAGTCCACTTAGTTCCCTTTAACCTTGTAGTTTCCAAACCAGTATCCGTTAACGGAGTTTGTGCAGTAGGATCAATCACAGGATCAGCATCTTTTGAAACTGTAACTTTAATGGTAGCTGGAGCACCTTCTTTATCTGAATAATATGTCTTTAATGTTGTTGCAATACTATCACAGTTCTGAATATCTGTTGCTTCTCTTGACTTCTCAACATACTTGATAAGCTGTGGAGCAAGTACACCTACAAGCACTGCCATGATAGCGATTACAACAATAAGCTCTACAAGAGAGAAACCTTTGTTGTTCTTCTGTTTCTTTCCTAACTTTTTAAATACATTCTTTACCATAGTTCTTTTCTCCTTTTCATTATAACATGGTTTTTGTGCAAAGAGCTGTGCCCTATCAGCATCTCTTTGGTTTGTATGCGCTCATTGTACCATAAATCAAAGCATAATGCAAGTTATTTTCTAGTACAATAGTATCATTGCTGTATAATTTTTTTCGCCTTTTTTAGCAATTTTAACCAAATTTCATCCGTTTTATTGCATTTATATCATATTTTTCAATAAAAATTTTTTCCAGAGCTATACTCCGCCACAGCATAAGGGGCTTCATCCCATGTGACCGGCTAACGCATACACTCTCGTGAGAGCTACGCTACACTGCCAAGATACTGTAGGAATTATGCTTTTAGATTTTCTATGCTTGACGAAACCGTCGAAACGCGCCGTCCGTGGCGCGGTTCTCCTTGCCCATTACTGCTCACAACATCAGTGTGACCAGTAACGATTACAGCCCATTAAAAGTGCCTCTACGAGGCAGGGGGCTGTAATCTGACAATAGTTGATTTATTGGCGCATAGCTTGACAGCGTGGTGTCAAGCTTGCGTTTGAACAGCAACGATATATTACATCCCAGTGGCAGTTCATTTCTGTGTTTCATGCGCATAATTCAACAGTATCTAAGCAGCTTCGCTATTCGCTCACCCGAGAGTATATTCGTCAGCCGTTCGTAGAGAATGAAGCCCCATC